>Ga0209211_10000557_pt1 | contig 75396 bp, 64 predicted proteins | sample RifGroA2_FD_183992 | JGI IMG/M metagenome (GOLD analysis project Ga0209211, IMG submission 183992) | Groundwater microbial communities from Rifle, Colorado, USA - Groundwater A2 (SPAdes) (version 2) | ecosystem: Environmental > Aquatic > Deep subsurface > Groundwater | place: Rifle, Colorado... | reverse complement strand
TCACGATTGCTCATGGTTAATGTTTGCTCCATAAACCTCCCGGCTGGATGCCTTAAAGAGAGGTTTTAGCACATAACCAGGACATTTCTAAAAAACGCAACCAGGACATTTTAAAAAAATTTCGACAAACAGTTTGAAACACTTGTCAAAAAGTGGTAAAAAATGTTATATATACAGTAGGGGGCGTAAAGCTTCCGGTTAAAGCAGGATTTAGATATTATGAAAGAAAATAACAGCCTTGTTTTTACTTTGAGTTTGGAAAACTACAGTCTGGAAGGCGTTTACCAGGCGGCTTATGCCATGCTTGACAGACTTTACTTTTATTTTGATAAAAAAAACGCCAAAAGTCTGCTGGTTGAAATAAAACCGAAACTAAATATTCCGCTCCGGTCCCTTGAGACTCTTAAGGGCGAATTTTTAAACGAACTGCTCAGTTCCGAACTGCGTGTGATGGTGGCCAGGCGCACCAGGAAGATCCGCGAAGCCCTGATAGCGCAGGCGCTTATAGGCGCCTCAACGGAGAAGATCAATTATACCGAAGACCCGCTTGGCATAGCCCTGCCGTGGGAAGAGAAATATGGCGGCGAAAAAAAGAGCAAAAAAATCGGTCATTAGATTCCATCGGGAAATCTATAAAGAAGCGGCCGTAAAGGCGGCGGCGCGGGATTATGCCGGCTTTGCCTGTTTCAGTATTTCATGGGAGGGCGTTTACATAAAAACGGTTATCACGCCTAAGGATGCCGCTTTGCCCGCGTGCCTTACGGAAGAATTCGCCAACAGGGTCCTTTTTAATTCGATATGAAATCCCCCAGGATCAAACAGCCGGGCAAGGGTATAGCGCCTTTCTACTTTGAGGCTATGCCCCCGGGCAGGTTTTTAATAACGAACGACTGGGGCGGCTGGTCGGTTTTGGACGAGTCGGATTTTTACGCTTTTGCGGCGGGCGGGCTTGGCGGTGATCACGCGAAATATCCGGAATTGGCCGCCGGCGGTTTTTTTCTGCAGCCATCCGACTTTATCGGCTGTTCAGAGAAGTTTAATAAGCTGCATGCCTCTGTATTTGCGGGCACTACCCTGCACATTGTGGTTCTCACCATACGCTGCAACCAGAAATGCGTTTACTGCCACGCCTCGGCCAAGTCAGCGGGGGAGAAGCGTTACGATATGGGCAGGGAAACAGCCCGCCAGACGGTGGATTTTATATTTTCTTCTCCCGGGAAAGACCTGATAATAGAATTTCAGGGGGGGGAGCCTTTTCTGAATTGGGAAGTGCTTAAGTTCGCGGTTAAATACGCGAAGGAGAAGGCGGCTAAACTTAAAAAGAGCGTGGAGTTTAAACTGGTTTCCAATCTTTCCTCCATGGATGAGGAAAAATTCCGCTTTATTTTTGAGAATAAGATAGGCCTGGCCGCTTCCCTTGACGGGCCCGCGGCGCTGCACGACAGCCAGCGCGTTTACGCGTCCGGTTCAAGCCACGCGCAGGCGGCAAAGTGGATAAAAAAATTCAACTCAGCCGGTCCCCGCTATCTTAAAATAGGCTATGTGTACCGGCTTACCGCTTTGGCTACCGTTACACGCCAGGCCCTGCGCGGTGCGAAGGCGCTGGTGGACGAATATCTGCGACTGGGCCTGCGCGAGATCTACGCGCGGCCTTTGAACCCTTTCGGCTTTTCCGAAGCTAACTGGCGCCGCATAGGCTACAGCGCGCCTGAATACCTTGCTTTTTACCGCGAACTGCTTGAATATCTTATTTCCCTGGATGCCAAAGGCGTGAAAATACGGGAGAAGACCGCCCAGAATTTTCTGGCCAAAATATTGGAGGGTTCCGACCCCGCCAATATGGATTGCCGCATGATCTGCGGCGCCGCCGTAGGGCAGATGGCCTATAACTACAACGGCGACATCTACACCTGTGATGAGGGGCGCATGCTCTCCGTTATGGGAGATGAAAGCTTCAGGCTGGGCAATGTGGCGGATACGTCTTACGCTCAGGCGCTGGAAAGTCCCGTTACAAAAACCTTGTGCGTGGCTTCCTGTCTGGAAAGTCTGCCGGGCTGCTCGGACTGCGCCTTTAAACCTTTCTGCGGAGTATGTCCGGTGAACAGCTATTTCTACGGCAGCCTGTTTCCGCAGAGAGTCAACGACCAGCGCTGCGCCATAAACAAGGGCGTGCTTAAAATTATTTTTGAAAAAATGTCTAATCCCGGTGACAGGGCGGTTTTAACCTCCTGGCTTGGTTCTAACTGGTACAGAAATTTATTTAAAAAGCGATAACCGGCGGTCGTTGTTCGGGATTACTTCGGGATTATGCGTTTTTTTGCGACTAAACTATACGCGGGTAAACCAAAAAAGAGGGAAAAGTATGGCTGAAAACGGCAAGAAAGCTGAAAAACTTCCGGCGCTTAAAAAGAGCCTTAAAAAATTTCTTACCAGTGAGGAAGGCCGAATAACCAAAAAGAAAATAAACAACATGGCCGGGGCTTCCATCGGCCTTGGCATGGGGCTGGGCGTCCTGCTTGTTACGGTCAAATCCACCGAGGCGGCCTGCACGCATACCTCGCACAGTTCGCACAGTTCGCATGCCTCGCACTCCTCTCATGTTTCGCACGCCTCTCACGCCTCGCACGCCTCTCACGCCTCGCACGCCTCTCACGCCTCGCACGCCTCTCACGCCTCGCACGCCTCGCACGCCTCGCACGCCTCTCACGCCTCGCACGCCTCGCACTCCTCGCACGGGTCGCACGGGTCGCACACCTCGCATGGGTCACATGGTTCACATGGGTCGCATAGTTCGCATGGGTCACATGGGTCGCATGGGTCTTACTAAACACGGCGGCGAAAAATGCGGAAAAGTGGTGAATAAATTGAGCGGCACGAACGACCTGAATGTTAAACTAGCCCGGCCTCTCTGCGGCCTGACGGAACTCAGGGATTACGACCCGTACATCTCGGATCTGGCCGCTCTCCTTACCGGGGTTAAACCGGTTATATATATTGACCTTGATATCCGGAGTTGGCCTTACATACATGAACTCTGCCGCCGGTTTAAATTAAAATACGTGTTCCCGGAAGAGGAATATCATAAAGAGGCGTTTCACCTTACACCGGGAAAAAAAATCATAATATTAGGCTTCAACCAGCGTAAAATACGCGAGGCCGCCAGGCAATGGAGTATTTCAGTTGTCAGCGTGCCCTGGGGTGTTGCGTTGGGCTATCCGCAATGCTGCGTGAAAACTTATGCGAAATGGCAGCATGCAGAGAGTCCTTTTAAAAAGACCCCTGACCTGATAAAAGTCATATCCGGCCAGACGCGCGCTAAAGAACAGTTGAGCTTTACTGTAAATAATATTTACAACTACTATTCGCGCATCAGGGGAGGTCCGAAGGATGAAGCCATGCAGCAAGAAATTGTAGCCATAAATTCCAATATCACTTTTGCAACCCTTCAGGTTATAAGCTGGCATCCCTGCTCCTATAACTGCCGTAAAAGCCTCGCCGCCGGGGAAAAGATATTCGCTTTTATGGAATATTATATGCCGAACTTCGCCGGGCATATAAAACACTACCTGGCCAGGCCGGTGATATTTTTTGATAAGTATGAATTTGTAACGCTGGACGGGCGGCTTCGGGCCGGAAAGCTGGACTACTGCGGAATTCCAGGGCCGGTTTCCCTCGCGCCGGCGGCCTTGTTTGATAAAATACGTTCACTTTCTGAACCGGCGGAAAAGCGCCGTGGAGCGCGCCTGGATATTAAAAAGCTTTTTTCCGCAGCCTGGAAAAAAAAACCGGAGTTGCTTAATTTCGGGGAATAAATTGTAATTTTTCCGCCTGGCGTATCAGATACCGGCGTAAATAAACGCGATTACTATTCCGGGGCCTATCTGGAAGGCCAGCAGGACTAACACAATCAGACAGATAAGGAGCGGCAGAAAGAAGTAAATCTTATGTTCCCTCATAAGCTTCACGCTCTCTCGGATTATCAGCATCATTTTTTTCATAAATTATGTTAGCATTTTCAGGGCTTTTGGGAGTTTGCCGGATAATTTTTAAATGATAAAATGAAAAATTCCGGCGTTTATGTCCGACGCTTATATAAGGACGGTCTGTTTTTATGAAAAAAATACTGTTCCATGCGATGTTCTTTTACGTGCTGTCAGCGTGGTTTTTTTTGTTCTGCGGCATGGCCTCCGCGCAAGGCAGTTCGGTTATGCCGCCCGGGTCTGATATCGGAGCCTCTTCGCCGAAGGTGTCGGAAAAAAGCGTGTTTAACAGATGCGCTGAAAAGATTAAAGGGCTTTTTTATTCCACGCTTGAAAAAACGCGATCATGGCGTCTTAAATCGGTCCGGCAACTTTTGTTTAAGAAAGTGGAAATTAACCCCCGCAGCCCTGAAGGCCTTATGAATTCATGCCATGCTCTGGTAAAGGAAAACCAAAAAGAACGGGCGCTTGATGCCTGCCAAAGCGTTGTTTACGCGGTTTCCGTAGGTACGGTGGGCAATATGGCGGGTTATGAAATACTGGGCGCCGAGGCGTCGTTTGAAAGCTACAAGCTTCTTAACGCGCTTGGGCGGCAGGAAGAGGCCGGTGAAACCCTCCTTTGGGCTGTTAAAAACGCGCCGGCTTCATGGCCGAGGCTCTCCGAAGCCAGAAAATACCTCAAAAAATACGGGCTGAAATGATTCCTTTATTGCCGGCTCCTGTCAGCGGCACGTTTCCCGGCAGTTTCATATCTTGAATCTGCTTATAATCCGCCGCCGGCGTTTTATACTGTATTTCAAGAAACTTCTTTTAACCCGAATCCAGTAGTTTAACATGGCCCGCTTTATGCGGATCAGTGAACAGGAATATTGCAATATGTGTGGAATAGCCGGAACCTTCTCTTTAGGTAAGCCGCTCGAGGAACCTGACCGCGGCCTGGTGCGGGACATGACCGATATGCTGCGCCATAGAGGCCCCTCCAGCCAGCGCATCCTTTCCGATGAGCGCGGAGTTTTAGGCGGGGCGCGGCTTAAGATCACGGACCTTTCCGACGCCGCGCAATTGCCTATGGCCGGTGAGAACGGGGCAGTGTGGCTCACCTACAACGGCGCGGTTACGAATTTCCGCGCACTGGCGGGTGAATTCGGCCTGGAGGGTAAACGCCCGTTGCGTACGCGCTCGGACGCGGAAGTAGTGCTTCGCCTCTATGAGGAACTTGGCGATGCGTTTCTTTCACGGCTATCGGGCCAGTTCGCGTTCTGCCTTTACGACCGCCGGCGGGCGCGCGCCCTTATTGTGCGGGATTTTTACGGCCTGCGTCCGGTTTTCTACCTGGTTCACGGCGGGAAGATCCATTTCGCCTCCGAGATCAAGGCGCTTCTGGAGGTTCAGGGCTGGAACCGGCGGCTTGATAACGAAGCCCTGTGGCATTTTTTTTCCCTGGCCTACATGCCCGGCCGCCGCACGCCTTTCGCCGAAATCCGCGAACTGCCGGCCGGACATTTTTTAGAGGTGGATCTGCGCGCGGGCAGTTTTCTGGAGAAGCCCTACTACACTCTGCGTTACGAGCCGGATGAGACGCTTACGGAGGAAACTGCGGCGGCCGGGCTGCGCCGGCGGCTGCTCGGGGCGGTTGAGCGCAGCCTCGCGGTGGATGTACCAGCCGGCCTGACCCTTTCTGGCGGGGTGGACACAAGCGCGCTTCTGGCGCTTGCCAAGGAACTGGGACTTAGCAGCAGACTGCACACTTTTTCCATCGTCATGGGGGAACGCAGTTTCGACGAGTCTCGCTACCAGAGGCTTATGGTGGACTTCGCCCGGCCCATCCACCATGAGATTCGCGTGGCGCCGTCCGACGTGCTTGACTGCCTTTTCTCCACTATCGCGCATCTTGACGAACCCAGCGGCGACGGGGCTGCCGCGCCGAGTTTTCTGCTTGCGCGTTCTGCGCGCAATTACGTGCCGGTGCTCCTCTCCGGCGAGGGGGGGGATGAGATATTTAATGCCTATGAGACCCACCGCGCCTGCCGCGCCAGGCAGCTCTACCGGCGCGCCGCGCCGGCGTGGGCGCGCCGCGCGCTGCGGGCTCTGGCCGCGCGTCTTCCGGTCTCCTGCAGCAAGCTGAGCTTTGATTTCGTGGCCAAGCGTTTTACGGAGGGCTCCGAGTTGGGCGTGCCGGAGGCCCATTTATTCTGGCGCCACGTCCTGAGCGAGGAGGTGAAAGAGCGCCTGCTGACCTTCGCGCCGCCTGAAAAACCCACTGCGGCTCTTTTCCGGGAGTTTTACGACGCTCTGCCTTATCCGGACGAAATAGACCGCATCTCGCAGCTTGATCTCTGGTACTATTTCGTGGACGACCTTATGGTAAAGAACGACCGCTCCATTATGGCCCATTCTGTTGAGACGCGGTTCCCTTATATGGAGCGCGATGTGGTAGAGTTTGCTGCCGGCATTCCGAACAGGCTCAGGCTTAAGGGGCTAAGCGGCCGTTATATCCAGAAGCGAGCTTTACGCGGCCTCATGCCTCCGGCGATTCTGCGGCGGAGCAACATGGGACTAGAGATGCCACACTCCCTGTGGTTCTTTGGCGAGTTCAGGGATCTGGCTGAACGGTATTTCTCCCGCTCTCATGTGGAACGCTCAGGGCTGCTGCGCCATGAGGCGGTGTCCGGACTCTGGCAGGAGCACCTGGCGCGCCGGCGCGATAACGGCCGGCCCTTGTGGTGCATACTCAACTTCTTGATATGGTTTGATCTGTTTATTTATGAAGGCAACTATAAGCAGTTTCTGCAGAGAGAACCATAAAGCCCTGGGAGCCTGAGCAATTAGTCTGATTCGGCTGCAAATTCGGCTTTCGGGCTGCGGCTTTGCCAAAAATTTCTTACATATCTTTAAGATATGTAAGAAATTTTTGGCTTCGCCTCGCCTCATCCGCCTAAGGCGGACGCTTCGAAAGCACTAATTGCCCAGGCTCCTGGGGTGCTTTAATGCCAGGATTCCGCTATATTTAAAATTTTCGGTATATGCCGTTTTATGGCCGCAATTTCTTTTGATATTGCGGGTAAACTTTGTTTCCGGAATGCGGCTTCTGCCAGCAGAAGCTGCTCTTCTTCTTTAAGAACAAAATAGTCCCCGTGGACAAGGTTCGCGGCCGGGTTTATCAGGATATCCTCGCTTCTCGCCATCATTGAGCAGAAAACGCGGGCCCGCCCCTTTTCCAGGGAGAAAGAGAGGCTTTCATTCCCGCTGAAGCCAGGCTTCATGCTTATTGCGTTCCTGCCGAGCAGGGAATTAAGTTCAGAGCCTCTGCGGTGGAGCTGAGCGCGCAGATGGCTGTGACAAGAGGCGATGTGTGGGTTGACGGTATAGGCTTTTTCATAGAGTTCTTCTATCAATTTTTTCCTTCCATGTCCGAGCACGCGATAGAGATACATCAGCAGATGCGAATCAGCCATTCTGGAGGAGGTTGGTTTGCGGCTTTGCTTCAGTTCATCTATAAACTGCCTGATGTGCCGGTTTGAACGCAGGTTCTGAAACGCTTTTTCTTTCCAGGCCAGGCCGTTTTTTTCATCAAAAGCGGACTCACAGTACAGCCGCATAGCTTCTTTCAGATTGAAACCGAATTTCCCGGGATCGCGGTAGAACGGTGACCCTTCCACCATTCTAAACGAACCGACCGTGTATGAGTTGACCAGGTCCTTGGTCGCTTTCAGCCAGTCTTCCAGTTCCCTTACGTCAGCCCAGGTTTCGGTGGGCAGACCCGTAATCAGCAGGATATGGTTCCAGATGCCGGCTTTATGCAGTTCTTCCAGGTTCCTGTTGATCTTTTCAAGCGAAAGCCCCTTGTTTATGTACTTCAGCATGCGTTTTGTCGGATATTCCACCCCGGTTACTATCTTTATCACCCCGGCTTCGCGCATAAGCGCTATCAGGTCCCGGTCCATGTTGCGCAGATTGAAGCAATCGGCCCAGAGGATGCCGAGGTCGGCTTTTATCAGCTGTTCAAGGAAGGCACGCGCATATTTGCAGGTTGGATTAAAATTGGGATTGTAAAAAAGAAAATGCCGGCAGCCAAGTTCCTCTTTGAGCATTTTGAGTATTCTTATGGATTCTCCGATATCAAGGGAAACCACTTCGCTCCGGGCCATGCCGCAAAACAAACAGTTGAAAGGGCAACCCTCGCTGAAACTGACATGGAGGGTAAGATAGTTATCCGGCACCCCGCGCTTTAAATATTTGGCGAGAGAAGATGGAAGATGATAGAAGTCGCGGATAGCTTTGCCGGTATAGTTGTAGCTCGCGCTGTTTGCTTTGTCGTAAGCTGGAAACCCCGCCGGCACTGCGGCGTTCCTGACCTCCTGGGCCGGAAGGGTTGCGAAATAATGGCTATGGCCGTCCTGTAGCTTTTCCTCCTGTATAAGTAAATTGTTCTTTATTGTTTTGCAAATGAGGTTTTTGGCGCCAAGCGCGTTGAAAGGGATACCCCTTTTAACAGCCCTGCAAATATTGAGCATAGCATTGTGCGCGTCTCCGCAGACCGCGTAATCTATAGCCGGACACTCGCGGAGAATCCTGCGGTACTCGGCTTTCTGGAACGGAAGAGACATGTTCTGAAGGCCGCCCACGGCAATAACCGCTCCCGGGAAGCGCTCTTTCAGAACTTTGGTAAGGCACTCGGCCAGCCGTATCCCAAGGTTGATTTCTCGGGTGTCGCCAAGAAAGTGGCTGAGTGAAATTCCAAACAGGTCATGGCGTTCCACTTTCAGCGTGTCAAGAAGGAATTCCGTTTGCTTTCTTATTTCCCTGTCGTCCGAAAGTAGGAACCGTTCCACCGCCTTCTGATCCGCGTAGAGCATAAGTTTGACCCGGTCAGGATATTTCGCATAAACCCTCATGATGTTATTGTTGAAGTCATATTGGACGATATCGGGAAAACCGGCTCTTTTCAGAAAACCGACCAGAACAGAAACGCCGACTTTTTGATACGGCAGGTCTCGGTACCAATCGTGCTTAAGAACTATCGGAGACGGGGTAAGGAAAGCTATTTTCATGGAGGTCTCAGGTGAATTTATTCTGTCTTTTTTGCCAATCTATGTCAAACGCCCCGCCCTTTTGCCCGATGCTTTTCAAGGCTGTTGGCAAAAGGGCGGGGCAGGCTAGCGCAGCCACGGGTCCTTTTTTAAATAATTACCCCGCCCAAGCCCCGCCATAAAACGGCTGCCGCCAAGGCAGCGCAGGCGAAAAAAGCAGCGCCGGCATTTGCCGCCGAGGTAGGAGAAGCCGTTTAGTTTTTTAAGAAAAGGGCTGTCCCAGGCGCGCAAAGGCCTGTCGCCCAGATTTTTTTGAATATAATAGCTTGGTTTATAAAAACCTTTCGGATCAAGCACAAGGCGGCTATGGCCATCGTCAAACCGGGCGCCCAGAAAAAGCGGGGCCTGACTTTTTTTAAAAAGGCAGAAAGGGACGGGGTTGGCAAAGACAACCAGCGGTTTTTCCCCGGCTTGCGGTTCAAGACGCCCGGCCAGGCGGCGCAGGGCCGCCGTGTTTACGGCCGCGTCCGCGGTGTTGTTGCCGGCTGACCGCATGGGGCGGTAAAGCTCCCATACATCGGCCTTAAGGCTTTTGGCGAGCTGCAGATATTTTTCAAAATTCTCAAGCAGGTCTCTGGAAATAACCGTGCCAAGCCTTAAAACGGAAACTCCGGCGCGTCTTAGCCGGCGGATGTTGCTGATTTTTTTGGCGAACAGGCCGCTTACTCCGGTGGCCGCGGCGTCGCTTTGCGCGTCGCAGCCCTGCATGGAAACCAGAATGTTGTCCACAAAAGGCGAGACTTGGTTTATAAGTCCGCGGCTGAGCAGCGTGGCGTTGGTATTTACCAGTACATAGAACCCCAGTTTTTTTGCCGCGGCAAGCGCTTCTGAAATTTTCGGATGAAGGAAAGGCTCTCCGCCGGTGAAACGGATGTTTTTCACGCCCAGCGCGCGTATGCGGGCCAGATGCGCGCGTATTTCAGGCAGTGAAAGTTCGGTATTCAGCGAACGCGAGGAGCAAACAGCGCAGGAAAGATTACAGCGCCTGTTAAGCTCAAAAACTATTTCGTTAGGTATTTCAAGCACCGCTTTGAGAAGTTTTTTGGCGCGGCCAAGAAAAACCGAGCCCGGCCGCATTCCGGGGCAAAGCCGCCGCAGGCGGCATCGTTCGCAGATAGACAGGCGCAGGGTTTTCTTATCCCGGCGGGGGGGGATAATATGATCGTAGGCGTCAGGCATAAAACAGAAAGGGACGCCTTTTATGAAAACGCTGAAACGGTTTTCATGGGAATTCAGCGCTTTGTAAAGCAAGCCGCGCGCGGTTTCAAGCGCTGTTTTTCGCGGGGAAACGGAAATTAAAATTGTTTTCTCTTTCCAGTTTATAAGGGCCCTTATTCCGGGCAGAGGCCGTAAAAGTTTGATCCCGCCGCGTTCAAAGGCCGCAAAAGCGGGTCTTCCAACGGAGGTCGCTTTGGATTTCATAAGGGCGCTTTTGTGTCAACTCTCAACTCCTCTTTTTTTTAAGGTCCTTAACCGGGACAAATTCTTTCCAGCCGTAAATTTCAGGGTATTCTCTCCACGGCCCTTCGCAAATTTTAAAATATCTGCAGGCGGGGCATAGCGGACCTTTGGCCTTGCCTTCCGTTCTGCGGTAATCGCCGTAGCTTTCTATAAATTTGTCGGCGTCGACCACGGCGCCCTCAGGTATTATGCGTTCTGCCACGCAATTCTCGTAGCCTTTCATCAGGCAGAATGGTATGGCTTCGGTGAAGCAGGGCACGCCGTTTTTTATGCCGATATCAAGGCCTTTTTTAACCCAGGGCATTACGGCTGTTTTTTTAGGCACGATCCATTTTTTATTTTTCCCGGCCGTGCCGCCTATATGTATAAAAGCGAATTGGTACTGGCTTGCGCCCAGCTTCACCATAATGTTCGCCAGAGCCGGCAGCTCGCGGTAATTAAGGGAAGTGATGACGCTGTTGGTAATAACGGTAAGTCCCAGTTGCACCGCGTTTTGAATTCCCGTGACGGTCTGGAGGAAGCTTCCGGGGGCGTGCGTGAGGGCGTCGTGTGTTTCGGGTTTTGCGCCGTGCAGGGAGGGACCTATTTCGTTTGCCCCCGCGGTTTTAAGCTTTTTAAGCAGATCTATGTAGGCAAAAGCGCGGCCGTTGGTCTGCAATTGTATGTTTTCGTAGCCAAGTTGTTTTGCCCTGGCCACGAAATTAATTATATGGGGATGGAGCGTAGGCTCTCCGCCGGTAAAAACAACCCCGCGTGTGCCTTTCTTATAAGCGGAGGCCAGGTCGGCGTAAACACGGGCTTTAGCGCGGTCATGGTAAATATCGCGTTTGTCTCCCTGTACACAGAAATCGCATCTGTTGTTGCACCGGAAGGTTATCTTTATGTCTATGCGTGTGTACATAGGGATCCGTCCATCAATTTATATTATACCTATCGCGCCGTAGATGTCCTAATTTTAATTTTGGGGACAGTATATTTAATTAAAAACATGCTACAATGGGCTTATGGCAAGAATAGCCAGAGTCGTTTTACCGGGATATCCCCATCATGTCACCCAAAGAGGAAATCGGCGGCAGCCGGTTTTTTTTACGGAGGATGATTACCGGGCATATATAAGGCTGATGGCTGAGTGGTGCGCCCATTTCAAGGTTGAAATTTGGGCATATTGTCTGATGACCAACCACACTCATCTTATTGCGGTGCCTGCCGATGAGCAGGGTTTGCGAAAGGCGATAGGAGAAGCGCACCGCAGGTATACTCTGCGTGTGAATTTTAGAGAGCGGTGGCGTGGTCATCTTTGGCAGGAAAGATTCGCCTCTTTCCCAATGGATGAGCGGTATCTTCTAGCCGCTGCCAGATACATCGAGTTGAACCCGGTCCGGGCCAAACTGGTAACAAATGCGGAAGATTACCCCTGGAGCAGCGCCAAGGCGCATCTGCGCAGGAGGGATGATGGTCTTGTGCGGGTTTCCGGTGTCGGGAAAATAGTGAAAAACTGGCGGGAGTTCCTGTCCCTGCCTGTAGAGAAAGAGACGGTGGATAAACTGCGGGCGCACTCTTCAACCGGAAGGCCGATGGGGGGGGCTGGATTTTTAAAAACCTTGGAAACCATATCGGGGATCCCCGCAAACATATTTCTTAAAAAAAAACCTGGTCCGAAACCCCAAAATAATTAAATATACTGTCCCCATAATTCTCCTCATAATTCTCCATAATTCTCCTATGATTTCCCTATAATTCCGGCAAATACGCGGGTGGGGGCCGGTTTTCGGGATTTCTTCGGGATTGCTCGTTCGTTTGCGTCTACACTCTATATAGATATATGAGACGCGTGAAGAACGGCAAAATGAACGGATTCCTGGCAACGGCCCTCCTGGCCGCGGCCGGGATTTTTTTCAGCCTTTCCGCTTTCGCCGGCCAGCCCGGAGTTTCGTCGGCGGCCTTTCTTAAATTCGCTCCCAGCCCCCGCGGTACCGCGATGGGCGAGGCTTATACCTCCGTCACCCAGGACGCATACGCCGCATGGTGGAACCCCGCGGGGCTTGCCAGTATTGAACAGCCTGAGCTTGGAGCCACCTATAACGCCTCTTTCGCGGATACCAGCCATCAATACATTTCTCTCGCCTATCCGCTCCGCTACGGGTCAACGCTGGGGCTTAACATTACCCGTATGAGCGTGGCGCCTTTCCAGGGCTACGACGCCAAAGGCTATGGGACAAAGCAAGTGGATTCCGCCGACACCGCCATCGGAGCGGCTTATGCCCGCACTTTAATGAAAGATGAAATTGAGCGCCCGGTTTTTAATATTGGAGCTAATTTAAAAGCCATTTCAGAACGCCTTGATACCGCGTCGGCAAACGCCCTCGCTCTCGATCTGGGCGCGGTTTACTATCTGCGCCCCGCTAATTACTGGATGAGCAAAATTCCCGCGCAGGAATTCGCCTTCGCGCTGTCGGTAAAAAACTTGGGAACGGGCTTGAAGTTTGACAAACTTTCTTTCCCACTGCCGATAAGCTCAACGCTGGGCGCCTCGTGGACCTCACACCCCTGGGGCGCGCATACGCTTACCGTGGCGTTAGACCAGACAATTTCAAATGACGAGAAATATGCCGTAAATCTTGGCGCGGAATATTTCATGTTCCAGCTTTTGTCCTTCAGGGCCGGCTATAAGAGCGGCCAGGCCATGGGGTCCGGTTTAAGAATGGGCGTCGGTTTCCGTCTTTCGTTCATGGACCTGGATTATTCCATGTCGCCTTTCGGCGATTTGGGTTCAATGCACAAACTTGGCGTTTCTATGCGCTTTGGCTCCCGGAAGGCTGTGCAGCCGCTTGAGGGAAAAACCTCCAGGGTGAAAAAAGCAAAGTTGATGGCCCCCAAGGCGACGATGGAAAAGCTGGGTAGCTACGCGGACGATTATATCAAGCTGGCGAAAAAGAACCTCAGCGCCCGCGAATATTCCATTGCGGCGGTTAATCTAAATAACGCCTTCAACCTGGAGCCCAAACTGAAAGACGGGCTTTGGGGCGCGCGTGCGCAGCGCCTCTCCGAAATAAGCTCGCGCCTGCGCTTCGCCGACACTCCCGCCCGCGAGCAGGAACTGCGCAAGGATGATGAACAGTCCAATGTCGGTGCCCGGGCCATAGACGCTTATATTGAGGGCGAAGAGCTGAAATCTTTCCTGCTGGCTCACGCGTCACGCGGCGCCGACCTGAGGGGAGACCCTGTTTTTGAGGATTTGCTGAAGGCGCTTGCTGTTCTAACAAGGGATAAAATAAGGGAGGATGAAATTCTGCCGCTGACCGCTTTGGTGAAAGAGAAACTGAAGAAAGCCGCAAAGGGCTTCTACGTCCAGCGGTTTGACGCGGCGGCTAAGGAATGCGAAGAAGTGGTGCTGCTTGACGGGACCAATCCGCTGGGCTGGACGCGGCTTGGCTCCGCGTATTACATGCTGGGCGATAAAGATAAGGCTAAAAATGCCTACACGAAAGCTCTTGAACTCAGGCCGGGAGACCTGGTGATAAAGCAGTTTATGGAAGCGCAGGGCTGGAAGTAACCCTCCCGCCTGTCAGCCTTAGGCTGACAGGCGGGGGGGGCCGGGAAGCGCGGAGGCGGATTTCCTTTTTCACTTTATAATTATTGACTTTATAGTATACTGTTAACTCAATAAAGAAGCCGTCCGGGTTTCCCGCTCTAAACCATCTGTTTGAAAGGTGCGCTATGGAATTTGTCGCCATAATTATTGTACCGATGCTGCTGCTTATGGCGGGGGCCGGCGTTTTAGTGGTTTCACAGGTTTCAGGCTTCGTGCAGACCAACATGTTTAACCAGCGCCAGCGTATGTCAAACGCTCTAATCCAGCAGTATATGACACAGATAGTCGCGGCACAATCGCAGATCTTCCAGCGCGCGAAACAGCTGGAGCTTTTGTCTTCAAAGCTCTCGCTCTCAAATCAGGAGCTCGGCCGCCTGAACAACATGAAAACAAAATTTTTATCCATGGTGGTGCACGATGTGCGCACGCCGCTCGCTTCTATAAGGGGTTTCAGCGAATTGTTGATGAAGAAGGATGTGGGCGAGCGCGAAAAACAATACCTGAAAAACATAGTGGGATCAACCGACCAGCTCGGCCACCTTATCTCCGACCTGACCGACCTTGCCATGATAGAAGCCGGCAAGCTAAAAATGGAAAAAGCTGTTTTTGATTTTTCTTATGTGGCGCGCGATATCCTGCCGGGTATTACCATTAACGCGCAGAAGCGCGGGGTGGAACTTATGGTGAACCCTCTTCCAGAAGGCATTATGATAAACGGCGATCGTTTCAGGCTCTCGCAGGTACTGATGAACCTTTTAACCAACGCCATAAAATTCACTCCCGTTGGAAAGCGCGTGGAACTGACGCTGCGCGCCGAGGGGTCAGGGGTGGGCGCGTATGTTAAAGATACGGGCATAGGCATTCACCCGAGCGAGACCAAACGGATTTTTGAAAAATTTTACCAGGCCAAGTACCAGAAAGACGAAAAATTGCGCAAGCAGGGCTGGGGACTCGGCCTTTCCATAGCCAATGAAATAGTAAGGGGCCACAAGGGTGAAATGGCGGCCGTCAGCCCCGGCCTCGGCAGGGGTTCAACGTTCTATTTTCGCATTCCTGTCAACAGCCGGCCGTAACGTGGGACTTGATAGTAATTTCTGACTTCGACATCTAACCGCCGGCTTCTAACCTGTCCATGCTGTAACAAGGATATAATTTTTTAGAAACAATTCTTGCCTATGATTTAAAGGAAAATATATAGTGTTATCTGATGTTCCGGCTTAAGGCTGAAGTAATAAGTGGAAACCTGATAAGCCGACAGCCTGACAGTCTTCAGCCCTCAGCCTTCGGTCTGGTTGTTAACGGAGAAAAAATATGGATTTCAGTACGATACTGGGCGTGATAGCTTTTGCCGGACTGATTTTTTTAGGCGTTTCCACAAATCAGATCAGTGCTTCGCTGATTAACCCGCACGGTGTTTTTGTTGTGCTCGGCGGCGTTTTTGTGGCCATGCTCATAGGCACGCCTCTTAAATACCTGGTGAAATCCGTGACTGAACTGAAAGCGCTTATGCTTGACGATGAAACCGCGCACCTGAATAAAGCGCTGCCCGCGCTGGTGGCTTTGGCTGAACAGTGCCGCATGCGGGGGCTTTCCGCGCTTAAGGACACGGATAGAAATGTGGCCGACGGGTTCCTGGCCAGGGTGGCGGACGCCGCGCTGGAATATAACGACTCAAATTTCGTAAAGCAGGTTATGGAACAGGAAATTAATCAGGCCGCCGATGAAATGAACGAAATAGCCAATGTGTACAGAACCATGGGTATTCTTGCGCCCATGTTCGGCCTGCTGGGCACGCTTATAGGTATTATAAGCGTTTTAAAACAGCTTTCCGACCCGGAAAGCGTGGGCCCGGCTATGGGGGTTGCCATAACTTCCGCTTTTTACGGTATCCTGCTGGCAAATATGTTTTGCGTGCCAATAGCGGGTAAGATACGGGCGCGTATCTGGCTGAGGGTTAAACTGAAGTCAATGATTCTTGAAGGCGTGCTTGAAATTATGAAGGGCAGTATCCCGTTAGTTGTGGAAAGGCGCCTGCAGGCGTATCTTGTGTAGGTAGAGTGCGGAGGTAACCGGTAATCGGCGGCCGGTACCCGGCAGACAGAGGGTGCATATTATGTTTTGCAAATCCGGTGTAAATATTGAAGGTGTAATGAAAAGACTTTTTGTTCCGTTCGCTGTAAGAGGTCTGTTGTTCACTTTCATTGTTCTGACTTCTTACTTCTGTTTTCTGAATTCTGTTTTGCACGCTCAAACCCTTCCCCTTGACGATAAAGCCCGCTACGAGCATTCCCTTGAGCGGAAGGCGGATGAAGTGGTGATTAAGTTGCTTGGCCCGAACCAGGCAAAGGTTGTGGTGCAGGCTTTCATGGATTTTACCCGGACGGAAAAGGTGGATATAATTTCAGGCACGGCCGGCGGTCCGGACAAGGAGTTTAAATGGCAAAGCGCTTCCACCGAAGGCCAGCCTTTCAACGAATATCTGTTGCCTGGCTTTCCGTCTATGGAGGGCGCAAACGCCCCGAAAAACCAGAGTTATCAGAGGCAGGAGATTTTCCCCGCTTCCTTCATCAAAAGACTTCTTATTCACATCATTATAAACAGGGATTTGAGTGAAAATGAGGTTCAGGCCGTGCGCAATGTGGTCTCGGAGGTCCTGGACCTTGACGAGAAACGCGGAGACGAACTGACTGTGGTAAAAGCCTCGTTCGCCCCGTTTTGGAAGACCATCTGGTATACCCCCGACGCTATGAGCATGGTGTTTAAATACGGTATCCTTACCATAATGGGCATTATATCCATGGTTGTGGTGGCTGTGGGCTTTTTAAAACTTGCGGCCGCCATGAATACCATGGCAAAAACCCAGCAGAGCCACCAGATAACCATGGACCTGGGCAAGGGCGCTCAAGGGGGGGGGGCCGCCCTGGGAGGGCTTTCTTCCATGGATGCGCTGGAATTAGGAGGCCCTGAAAAAAAAGAAGCTCAGGGCGGGGAGGAAGCTGAAAGCCAGGAAATAGTCTTTAATATCAGGCTTGATCAGGTGGATTTTCTTGTTAATCTTATGAGCGGCGAGGACCCGGCAAATGTGGCTCTGGTGGCCGGGCATCTGGAAAGCGGGGTCAGAAGCGAATTCCTGCGCAAACTGCCGTCGGATCTGTCTTCGGAGGTGATTTCCAGCATGGCGAGCGTGCGCTTTGTTGAGTCTGAGGTTATAACCACCATAAAGGAAGAGCTTGAAAAAAGGCTTTCCGGGGCCTTCGGCGGAGTCGCCAAGGTCCTTGAATCGCTGGATAAGGTAAACCTCAGGACAAAAAAAGAGATGCTGGGGAAATTGGAAATGCGTCATCCCGATATAGCCAAAAGTGTCCGCTCTAAAGTTTTTCTGGCAGAGGATCTGCTGAAATTTTCCGAAAGGGAATTATCGCTTCTGGCGTCCGTGGTAAAACTTGACGACTGGGCATACGCCCTTTGGGACCTTCCTTCTGAGTTCAAGGAAAAGCTTCATAATCAGCTGGCTGATAAAACCTGGCAGATTCTGGAACAGACAATGAAATACGGCGCTCCATCCCGGGAAAAAACCGACCAGGCGATAGAGCTTATAGTAGGCGCCGCCCTTGCGCTTATAAAAGAGGGAAAGGCCGTCAATCCACTTGAAGCGCCGGCGGAGCAGCCGGGGGGGAACGCCGTTGTGACGGCGCAGCAGTCAGGTAAAGCCGCCGTTAAGGGTGCATGATATGGATTTCGGAAATTTGGGTTCTGAGGGCGCTCAAAAAAAGGGATCCATTTTCGAGGGCCTTAACCTTCTGCCGAAGTTAAAGCGCGCCCTCCCCGTCCCGCCTCCTACGCGTATTACCGCGCCGCAGCCCGTCCGTGCCGCCGCGCCGCCTCCGGCTCTGGCGCCGGCTGCCGACTCCGAGAGCGTAGCTGTTTTAAAACAGAAAATTGACGCTCTGGAAAAAAACATCGCTGTCCAGCTTGAAAAGAAAATAGCCGAACAATTTAAAGCGATATCTTCCGCGCCGCCTCCTCCTTCCGTCTCAGGCGGACGGCCCGCTGCCCCGTGCCCCCCTGACGCCCTTCTTTTAAAAATATCGGAACTTGAACGCCGGCTTGGAGAGTTCAGCCAGCAGGCGGGCTTTTCCGCCTCGCAGATGCGCAATATTGAGGAATCTAAAATAAGCGCGCGCCGGGAAATAGAAGAGCTGCTTAAAGCCGTGCGCGAACAGCAGAAATATTCCGAGATAGACCGCCAGATGCATTCTCAGCTTGAGAAATCCTGGGTGAGGGTGGAAGAGCTGGAAAAGAAGCTGATGGATTTTTACGCCTCGGTTCTTGTTTTGGAGACACACCGCAAAGAGGACCTCGCCGCCGAACGCGGCAGGGATCAGTCTTCCTTCGGTGAAATTAAGGAAATGTTAGTTTCATTGGCACGCCGCCTTGAGGCGTTTGAGCGCGCCGCGGCATCCGCTCCGGCCATTACCGCGCAGGACTTGCGCCGCGAACTTGAAGCGGGGCTTGCGGCCTCCTCCACTACCCTGCGCTCTGTTTTCGCGGATTACGCGGCTGGAGAAATGGCGCGTATAGGACAAAAATTCAACATTGAGCTGGAGACGTTAAGGCGGGAAGGCGCTTCGCAGGCGGCGGCGCTTAAGGACGCCCTGGCCGGCTTCTCCAGCGCTGCCAGGGAAAACAGGATAAAGACAGATGGGGTTGAGACCGCGCTTGGCGCGATCGCTGAAAAACTGCAGGGGCGTTTTGAGGCGCTGGCGGTTTCTATGCTTGCCGGCTTGAAAAAAGAGAACGATGAAAGGTTTGAGAAATTTGGCGGAAAATACGAGGGCGCGCTGGTTGAGGCGCTGGCCGCCGCCATGATGAACGGTTTAAAAAAAGATAACGATGAAAAGTTTAATAAATTCAGCGAAAAATACGCGCACGCCCTGACCTCTTTGTCTTTCCTTGAAACTTTTCAGGCGGCCGCCGGCGGCGCCGCCGAAAAACTTGCGTACTTTGAGCGCATTATAAGCGCTTTTGTGAAAAGCGCGGACCGCGGGGAACTGTCCGGGGCGCTTGGGGTTTCAGGAATGCTCAGGCGCGGCATCTTTGATGATATGGAAGCTTCGCTTGGGCAATTCAAGGCGGAAAGGGAAAAAATTGAAAATATACGGGCCTCTCTTTCCTCCCGTTTCAAGGATGTTTTTAAGGGCCATTAAAACTGCGCCGTGCGGCGCATTTTTGCCATAAGTTTTAGATACGGCTATTGCCGTAAAACATGCGGCTGTTCCAGCCGCGCCATATGCCGTAAGCTCTAGGCCATAAGCTTTAAGAAAGCTATATGGAGAAGCTATTAGGAAAGCATATGGCAGTCTTTCTGCCTATGGCTTATGGCGGGCGCAGCGCCCATGTGGCATATGGCGATCAGGATTTAAAGGACTTATGATTTACCGCAACAGGCGTGACGAACTTGAAAATCAGCTCAATAAGGGCGCATTATGGGCCATAACCTATGGCGACCTTATGAGCTACCTGATGATATTTTTTTTAATGTTGTTCGCCGCCTCTCTATCTAAAAACGACAAGGCCAAGAGCCGCAAGTATGAAGAATCCCTCATGAATATACAAAAGTCATTCGGCGGGAAAAAGGATTCAAAAGGTCTTGAGAGGGCCAAGGCCCAGGAGAACGAGGAGAAGGTCGTTTCTAACCTGAAGGAGTCGCTGGAAACCAGGGAATTGCAAAACGTGCTGCAGATACAGTCAACCGAGCATAAGGTAAAACTGGTGCTCACAGAAGGCGTGCTTTTCGGCTCGGGGCTCGCGGACCTTAAAGATCAGGCCAAAAAAGTGCTGGCCCCCATAGCAGCGGAGCTTAAAAAAGTACCGAACGACATAATCATAGAAGGCCACACCGACAATGTTCCCATTAAGGGCGGGAAATACTCCTCCAACTGGGAACTCTCCATGGCCCGGGCCTACAGTGTGCTGTTGTTCTTTTCCGAACAGGGTATTGAGCCGCGTCACCTTGCCGGCATAGGCTACGGTGAAAACCGGCCGATAGGCGATAACGCGTCTATTGTGGGCCGGGCCCAAAACCGCCGCATAGAAATTTCCCTGATGAAAACAGATTGAAGCGGCGCAAGCAAAGCCGCTTGGAGGCGTAGCAACTTAGCAATTTAGATGCGTGGCAATTCAGATATGCCTCTACACCTCCAAGCATCTACGCCTCTTCTCTCCCTCCCCTTTCCCTTCTGACTTTTGTATAATCTATCCACGATGAGCACCGGAGAGGTTGATTATTCAAAAACAGTTTTCCTGCCGAATACTTCTTTTTCCATGCGCGGGGATTTACCGAAAAAAGAGCCGGGGATACTTGAATTCTGGAATTCCATCGGCCTTTACGGAAAAATGCTTGAGTTGCGCAAAAAATCCAAAACTTACATTCTACACGATGGTCCGCCCTACGCGAACGGTCATATACATATAGGCCATGCCCTCAATAAGATCCTGAAAGATATTTGCGTAAAGTCCCGTGTCTTGTGCGGTTATTACAGCCCTTATGTTCCCGGCTGGGATTGCCATGGCCTGCCCATAGAGCAGCAGCTCTTGAAAGAGCTGAAAATAGGAAAAAAGCATATAGACGATGTGCCGGCCTTCCGCCAAAAGGCCCGTGAATTCGCGTTCAGGTTCCTTGATATCCAGCGCGAAGAATTTAAGCGCCTCGGCATAATAGGCGACTGGGATAACCCCTATGTCACAATGTCAAAGGACTATGAGGGCACGGTAATACGGGCTTTCAGGGAGCTGCTTGAAAAAGGTTACATACACCGCGACAAAAAAACCGTTTATTGGTGCGTTTCCTGCGAAACCGCCCTTGCCGACGCGGAGGTGGAATATCAGGAGCACGCGTCGCCTTCCATTTATGTTAAATTCAGGCTGAAAACCCCGCCGGAAAACTTTGGCGCGCAGGCGGATGGGAACGCTTACATTGTCATCTGGACCACCACCCCCTGGACGCTCCCTTCCAATATGGCGGCCGCGGTGTCAAAGGATGAAAATTACAGGGTGCTCAAGACCGGCCGTGACGCGCTTCTGGTCGCTGACAAACTGGCTGACGCGTTTCTGGCGGAAACAGGGCTTGAGGTCGTAAAGGGCGCAATAGTCGCTGGCGGATCCCTGGTGGGTTTGAAGTACGCCCATTGCCTTGAGCCGCATTTGCCCGAAAACAGACGCTTTGAGAGGCCGGTAATTGCCGCTGATTTCGTTGATATGTCCGCCGGCACCGGCATCGTGCACATAGCGCCGGGCCATGGGGAGGAAGACTTTCACGCCGGTAAAAAATGGGGCCTTGAAATTTTCTGCCCGGTTAAAGAGGACGGCCGCTTTGATAAGGACGCCGGAATTTTTGAGGGTCTGAAAGTATTTGAGGCAAATGAAAAGGTGTCCGCGGCGCTTAAATCCGACGGTCTGCTTGTTTGCCTGAAAACCATAAACCACAGCTACCCGCATTGTTGGCGCTGTAAGCAGCCTATTATTTTCAGGGCTACTGAGCAGTGGTTCCTGAAAGTGGACATGCTGGATTTGCGTTCAAAGCTTGTAAAAGAGGCGGATGGAGTAAAATGGCGGCCGGTCTCCGGTCACGAACGCATGACCTCCATGCTGCGCGCCCGCCCGGACTGGTGTCTGTCAAGGCAGCGCTATTGGGGCACTCCCATAGTGGCTTTTTACTGCAAGGCCTGCGGCAAGCCCCATACGGACAGCGCCGTACTTAAAAAAATTGAGGAACGGGTTTTTTTAGAGGGCAGCGATTTCTGGTTTTCCGAGGGGCCTGAAAAACTTTTACCCGCGGATTATAAGTGCGGGTGCGGCGGCAGGGAATTCCGTAAAGAGAAAGATATTCTGGATGTGTGGTTTGATTCCGGCAATTCCTGGTATGCCGTTTTAAAAGACAGTAGCCAGTTACCGGTTACCGGTTACCGGTTACCGATTACTGATTACCGGCCGCACGGACATCCTGGACTTCCCGCCGGTTCCTACCCGGCTGATTTATATCTGGAAGGTTCCGACCAGCACCGCGGCTGGTTCCAAACCTCTCTTATCCCTTCAGTGGCGTTACACGGGCATCCGCCTTATAAAACCGTGCTCACGCATGGTTTTGTGCTGGACGATAAAGGGCGCGCCATGCATAAGTCCATGGGTAATGTGGTGTCGCCGGAGGAAGTTATAAGTAAATACGGCGCCGAGGTCCTGCGGCTTTGGGCGGCGTTGTGCGACTATTCGGATGACGTGCGCATTTCGGAAAAGCTGCTGGCCGGACCCGTGGATACTTACCGTAAACTCCGCAATACTGTGCGCTATATTCTTGGAAATCTGAGCGATTTTAACCCGCTTCATGACGCGGTAGCGCACGAGCGGCTTCCTGAAATAGACCGCTATATGCGCGCCCGGCTTTTTGAACTGTCCGCGCGCGTTGAAGAGCATTACAGTAATTTCCAGTACCGCCCGGCAATAAGGGCCGTGACGGATTTCTGCATACTTGACCTGTCGGCTTTCTACCTTGATTCGCTCAAAGACCGGCTTTATACCCTGTCCCCCGGTAATCCGGCCAGGCGCTCGGGCCAGACAGTTCTTTACGACACGCTTATGGCCGTGCTGAAAATGATAAGTCCGGTGCTGTCTTTTACCGCTGAAGAAGCCTGGCAGACGGCGAGAAAAGAAATAGCCCCTGGCCTGGAAGAAAGCGTTTTTCTGAGCGATTACCCGCGTTTTGACGGCGCCTGGCAGGATAAACCGCTGCTTAAAAAATGGGAACGCGTAATGCGCGTGAGAGAACAGGCGACCAAAGCTATTGAAGAACTGCGCAAAAACGGCACAGTGGGGTCTTCTCTTGAGGCAAAGGTTATTTTCATAACCTCTAAAGAAGAAACCGCGGCGTTCATGCGCGAAAACGAAGCTTTGTGGCCGCAGGCGCTTATAGTTTCAGAGTGCGTTTTGGAAACGAACGCGGCAGCTGGAGAACTTGACATGAAAGTTACGCAGGCGGATGGGGGAAAGTGCCCCCGCTGCTGGCAGCGTAAAAAAGACGTTGGCTCAAACCCCGCGCATCCCGGAGTTTGCGCGCGTTGCTCCGCCGCGCTTAGCGAAATAGCGAATAGTGGGCATAAATAAGGAATTCCTTCCCTAATCCCTATTTCGCTACTTCGCTATTCGCTCTCCCTTAGTCAGCTTGAACTAATAATGAAACATATCCTGACCCCTGCCGTAATCGCGTTCGTTTTTATTCTGGATAGAACCACAAAACACTTTGCCCTTAGTTATCTTGTGCCGAAGCCGCTTAAAATTGCGCCTTTTTTCAAACTCACATATGTGGAAAATACCGGTGTGGCTTTCGGCATGTTCCAGGACCAGAACGCGGTTTTCCTCGCGTTCTCGGTAGCGCTGGTGGCTGGGTTGCTTTTTATAAGGAAAAAATTGGCCGCGTACGGCCCGGCGGCCGAACTGGGGCTTGCCCTGGTGCTTGGCGGGGCTTTAGGTAATATCTATGACCGTATAGCTTACGGTTTCGTTGTGGATTTTTTTGACCTGTCTTTCTTTCCGGCGGTTTTTAATGTGGGCGACAGCGCCATTACGGCCGGGGCCGTTTGGCTGGCATGGGGGATGAGGGAAGAACAGTCACAAGTCACAAGTCACAAGTCACAGGTCTAAAGTCACGCGCGTGGGATTAAAGCGCTTATGGAAACCATCAAAACCCCTGCAAAAAAAATATCATGCGGGTCTAAATTCCGCTGCTATTCGCTATTCGCTATTTGCTATTCGCTGTTTTTTATGTCCGGGTGTAACCGGGATCCTCAGTATTATTATGAGGAGGGTAACAGGCAGGCTTCAGCCGGCAGATTCGCGGACGCTGTGGAAAATTATAATCAGGCCATAATTCTTAAAAAGGGCTTTCCTGAGGCGTTAACCTCCCGCGGGCTTATTTATGAAAAAACAGGGGACCGCCAAAAAGCGATATTTAACTATAAGAAAGCCATTGCGGCGGCGCCCGCGTACATGCCGGCGTATAACAACTTATCCGCGCTTTACCTTGATGAAGGAAATCTGCATGAAGCTTCTAAGTACCTTACAAGCGCCATTGAATTAAGCCCCGATTACGCTTACGCGCGCCTGAACCGCGGCATACTTTTTTACCGGAAAGGCGACTGCGCGGCCGCCGTGAGCGACCTTTCAAGAGTTATCGCCGGTTCTTTGGAGACGCCGTCCCAAGCCTATGGCAGTGCCGTCCCAAAGGCCCATGGTCCACAAAACGGCCAAAGTTCTTTGCTCCAGAAAACAGCCGAGAATACTTCCATGATCCTGGCGTTTTATCACCGAGGCCTTTGCTATCGTAAAACCGGAAACTTTACCGGCGCGTTAAGCGATTTCGGGTCTTTGCTTGCCCTGGACAAAAAATTCGCGCCCGCCTGGTTTGAGTCCGGCAGGACCAGATTCTCGGTGGGCGATTATCCGGGCGCGGTAAATGATTTTTATAACGCGTCCGGGCTTAAAACGGAAATTTACGGCTATCAATACGCGCTGGCCAAAGCGCTTATAAAACTTGGCAATTACAATGAAGCCCTGGCTTACGCCGACAAGGCTCTCGCGTTGAAAAACGATTATGCTCCCGCCTGCGCGCTTAAAGGGGATATTTTCGTCCTGATAAATAATAAGGCGGCGGCCCGTGAACAATACCTTAAGGCGGCGCAATTATCTCCGGAGAATGCCGCCTTTTACCGCGCGCGAGCTTCAGCTTTTGAAGAAGAGCGGCCGAAGCATGGGCCAAAAAAACGCAGAATGCAAAAGCGGTAACCAGTAACCAGTAACCAGTAACCAGTAACCAGTAACCAGTAACCAGTAACTGAATACTGGATACTGATTACTGTCGTGTAGAGGGTGAGTTTATGCCTGAAGAAAAAAAGCAATTTTCCTGGAAGGAAAAATTTTTCGCGAACAGGATGGCCTTTGAAAGCATCCTTTTTGAAAAAGAACTGGTAGTCCCCAAAAGGGAAAAACTGAGCGCTGGCCTGCTTGGAGCCGCCGGTATATGGCTTTTGGGTGCGCTTTTGCTCGCTCAATGGACATTCAGGCAGGGTTCTTTCTTTTCGTCCGCGGATTCGGCGGGTTTTGCGCGTATTAACGCTTACACGGCGCACCTGTCTTCAGGCGGTTTTTGGAGCATCTTTAAACCTGTTTTAGGCGGCTTTACCCTTGACACAAATCCGCCGCTGTATTATCTCAGTTATTTTCCGGTGTTTAAATTCCTTACCTCCAACCTTACGGAGGCGATGCTCGCCGTAAACTCTTTCTACCTTTTGATAATAGCGTTCTCGGTTTTTTTGGCCGTTAAAAAAAGCCGGAACAATATGTCGGGCTGGCTGGGAACGGCTTTCGCTTTCGGCATGCCGTTTACGCTTGAAATGGCAAGGCATCCGGAGCCGGAACTCGTCGCCATGGCGATGACCGCGGCCGCCTATTGCTGTTATATCAATTCAGAAGATTTTGAGTGCCCCCGTTGGAGTTTTTGGTTCTCTGTTTTCTTTTCGCTCGGGTTCTTTGCCCACCGCCACTTCTGGGTTTGCGCTCTGCCGCTGGTTCCTTTTATCATTCCGGCTATAGCCGGTTACATTACACGGGATGAAATATTAAAGGGGCTGTTTCCCGGCCTGGCGCTTAATTTGCCATGGTACGCCATGTTTTTGGCTTATCGTTTTTTAGGGCTTTACAGGCCGGAAAGCCAGAACGTCGGTTTCTGGACATATTTCAGCTTGTCCGCCCAGGCTGCCTCGCTGCCTTTTTTTGTCATCGGGGGCCTGGCTTTATTATGGATGTATTTTTCCGTTTTCATGCCCTATTCCAATAAAAAAATAGTGGCGGCCTGGTTTTGGGCGCCGTATCTGGCGCTGACTTATATTGTTAAAACCGCCGACCCCAGATTAATTTATCCGGTTCTCCTGCCTTTTGCCATGGCTGCGGCCGTTATGTCGCCCAACCTGATAAGAAAACCTCTTCTGGGTCTGACTCTTTGGCTGACCATGATAACTCAAAGCGGCCTGGTTGGCCCTTTCGGCTTCGGCAATTATCCGATCGCGGGGCTTGAGTCTCCATCAAGAGGCGGGTATCACGCCGGGGAAATACTTGAGAGTCTTGCCCACGAGGGGCCCGGCCCTTTCCGGGTTTTGGTGGCCGGCGGAAAAAGCGGTTTCAACTCCGGGAGTTTTAATATTTTCGCCGCCGCGCGCGGAGCGGCTGGAAATATATTTTTTTACGATCAGGCAGACCTCGCTCCGGCCTTAGCCGATTATATTGTTTTTAAAACACCGGGTTACGGCGAGGTTTCCGGTCCGCAGGACGGTCTTTCTTCCGTTGTTTCAGAGCCCTGGTTTAATCTTATTTTCGAAAAGAAAAAAGAATTAGATCTCAATGACACCTCAAAGATACTCGTTTACGCCAAACGCCGGTTTATGGAAAAGCCTTTTGCCGAGGGGACCTATGCTGTTAAAAAATATGACATCGGCGGCCTGAGTCTTCAAAACGCCAAACTGACACTCGAAAACTTTGATCCCCGGAAAGGCGTTTACTCAAAGGCGCTGGTCTTCGCGCCTTACGCCGTTTATGAGGGGGCTGATATATACGGCCTTACTCTTGAATTGGCGGATTTCAGGGCCGCCGCCTCTAGGCCCGATATTTCAGGTCTTGTTGTTTCCGGCATTGGTTCGGTAAAAGTGATTTCGGCTAAAATAAGCGCGTACGCGGTGGAGCGTTTCATCGCGGGGCGGCTGAAATTAGTGACCGGCCCGGAGGTAACTATCGGGCGGACTATAACACTGCATAGCGAAACCCCGCGTGAAATTAACGCGGAGCTTTCCGTGCCTGTTGAAAAAGGATCTTTTATTGAGATAAAACTTGAGGCTTTAGAGTTCGCGGGATATCATGTTCCTGATTTTTTTGTGCGCAATTTTATTTTCACTTATAATCTGGCGCTAAGTCCTTACAGGCTGAGCTTTAAAACTTTTAAGGCGGCCAGGCAGCTGCTTGTAATCGGTTCGGAAGAGGGTGTAAAGATTCATAGGCCTGGAGGCATAAAATGACAGAAGGTCCAAAGGCACATAGGCACAAAGTGAAGGAGTTCCTTATAACTTTACGCCTTTCCCGCTTTGTGCCTTTGTGCCTTTGCGCCTTTGCCCCTTTCCTGGGCGGCTGTGTGCCGCTTGACGAGGCCGCCCTGCCGAAGACTACCGTGTCGCAGGCCCTGGAAGCGCCTTATGCCGGGCTTGACCCTGGTTATAAAACCAGCGAGAGCCTGCATTTTATCGTTAAGGCGTATTCTTCCGAAACAGCCGCGCGCTATAGCGCTTTATGTGAAGAGGATTACCAGCGTATAATGCGCGATCTGGGTATTTACTCTTTTGTGCCCTCAAAGCCGTATAACATCGTAATTTACAAGGATGCGCCCGAATATCATCTTAAAACTTTACAACCGGACTGGTCAGGGGGGGTAACCTATGGCAATGCCATACTTATATACGAATCCGACGGTTCCGCCGGTATTCTGGCCCATGAGATGACGCATCTGGTGTTTAACGAATTTATGGGGATTTCCGTCCCCGGTGAAGTGCGCTGGCTTAACGAGGGGCTGGCAGTTTATGAGCAGACGCGAGCTGATTACCGCTCCAAAGCTTTTTATGACGAAAAAATATCAAGCGACATTTCACTTAATCCGATCCCTTTTTCCCAGCTTATAAACCTTGTCCCGCAGGGACAGAAAGACGCCGTGGTGGAGCGTTGGTACGCTGCGGCGGGGAGCGTGGCGGCCTTCATGTTAAGACAGGGAGGTTCTCTTAGTTTTTCTTATTTTCTTGGCCGTGTAAAAGACGGACGCAGTCTGGATGAGGCTGTGGGCGCCTCTTTCGGCGGGTTATGGAAGGATATGAAGGATGTAGAGCGGACCTGGCTGTTGGAAATAAAACGATAAACCGCTTTCGCTTGTAGGCTAGTATGCTGGTATGCTTTCTGTGGAGTTCCTAAATTAGGCCTACTAGCATACACGCCTACCCGCCTACTAGCAGTAAACTAAACGCTGATTTTATGAATAAAACTGTATCTGCGGCAAAAATGAGAAAAGCTGTAGTGCCTCTTGAAGGCGTACATTGCGCTTCCTGCGTGGCGCGCCTTGAAAAAGGTCTGGGTTCGCTTGCCGGTGTGGGCCGCGTTTCAGTGCATCTACCCTCCAAAACGGCTTTTATGTTTTACGACCCTTCGCTGATCACTCCTGTTGGCATAGAAAAAAAAATTGAAGCACTGGGTTATAAGGCCCTTGCTTTTTCCGAGTCAATGCTGAAGACGGAAAGCGTGGCTGTAGAGTCGCTTCTGCGCGAAAAAGATATGCTGCTGCGGCGTTTGTTGCTTTCGGCGGTTGGAACCTTGTTTTTGCTCTCAGGCGGTTTTTTTGAGCTTTCTAACTACACAAGCCTGCCTGTTGCCGCTGTTGTCTGGCTTTGGGGCGGTTGGCATTTTCACAAGGGCATGCTTAAATCTTTGAAGGCCGCCTCCGCCGACATGAATACCCTGGTTTCCATGAGCACCAGCGTCACCTTTTTCTACGGGGTATTTGTAACAGTTTTTCCATCGGTCATGACCGAGCATTACCATGCTCAGTGGCACGAAGTGGCCATGCTGATAACTTTCATCAATTTAGGCCGTTGGCTTGAGGCCCGTTCAAAAAACTCCGCGGGTGAAGCGGTGTCGCGGCTTTTTTCAATAGCGCCTAAATTTGCCCGCCGTGTTACAGCCGCCGGTGAGGAGACAGTGCGGGTTTCAGATATAATCCCGGACGACCTTATAAGCCTGCGTCCCGGAGAGCAGGTGCCGGTGGACGGCATGGTTACCGGCGGCGCGTCAGCCGTTGACGAAAGTCTGCTGACCGGGGAGGTTTCGCCCGCCGACAAGGCGGCCGGTTCAAAACTTTACGCCGGGACTATAAATAAAAACGGAGTTTTGGAATTTAAGGCCACAGGCGTCGGAGAGGACATGGTGCTCACGAAGATAGTAAGAGCGGTGGCCGAGTCCCAGGCGGCCAAAAGTTCAATACAGCGACTGGTGGATAAAATTTCGGCCTGGTTTGTGCCTGCCGTGTTTTTTGTCGCCGCGTTCTCCGCCGCCGTCTGGGTGCGCTATGGCAGCGTTTCACAGGCGGTAAATGTTTTTGCCGCGGTGCTCGCGGTGGCGTGCCCCTGCGCCATGGGGCTTGCGATTCCCATGGCCGTTGCCGTTGGTTTCGGCCGCGCGGCCGCTTCAGGTATACTTATAAGGAACCCCGATGTTCTTGAGCGCGCGGCAAAACTTGACACGGTTCTTCTTGATAAAACCGGCACTCTGACCTCGGGCCGTCTGCGCGTGACAAATATAAAGCCTGACGGTATGACAGGGGAAAAATTTCTGGAACTGCTGGCGGCGGCGGAAGAAAAATCGGAACATCCGCTGGCTCTTGCCGTCAGGCAATTAGCGGCGGAGCGCGCGGTAAAAACGGAAATGCCGGGTTCCTTCGAAGCCGTTCCCGGAAAAGGCGTCAGAGTTTCTTTAGCGGACGGCCGGATTCTGGCGGGTTCGGCCAAGTGGTTCGCCCAGGAAGGCGTAGCGGTGCCCCAGGCCGCGCTTTTGGAATTGGAAGGCGCGCAAGGCCCGGCGCTCCTTTTGGCGCTCAACGGGGAATTTAAGGGTTATGCTGAGTTTGGCGACAGTTTAAGGCCTGAGGCTGCACAGGTGCTTTCGCGTCTGCGCGCCATGGGCATTGAACCGGTGCTGGTTTCCGGCGACCACAAGAACGCCGTTAGCGCCGTGGCAAATAAGCTTTCCATAAAAGCTTTTTACTATGAAATACTCCCGGATGAAAAACGCCGGATAGTGATGCGTTATAAGGCCCTTGGCAGGAAGACGGCCATGGTAGGCGACGGGTTTAACGATGCTGCCGCCCTTTCCGAAGCCGATATCGGCGTGGCTATGCGCTCCGGCGCCGATATTGCCGTACGGGCAAGCGACATAACGCTTATGAAGGATGACCTTGTCTCTTTGGTGGAAGCGGTTAAGCTCTCTAAGGCTATTAAAAAAATAATCAACCAGAATCTTTTTTGGGCTTTCGCTTATAACGTCATACTGATCCCGCTTGCTGCCGGCGCCCTTTATCCTTCTCTGGGCCTTGTAATACCGCCCTATTTTGCCGGTGGAGCCATGGCCTTAAGTTCAGTTTCTGTGGTAATGAATTCACTCAGGCTGAGAAAAATGAAAGTATAATCAGAAGCTGGAATCAGTATCAAAAGGCGATTTTATGAAAAACATATCAACTAAATTCGGCTATACCTCGGCACAGGCCAGAAGCTTTAAAAAAATAAAGCTGCCTTTCATAGAGGCCTGGGAAAATCAGTACAGGCGCGACTACACCATAAAAATAGTCCACCCGGAATTCACCTCGGTCTGCCCTAAAACCGGCCTGCCGGATTTTGGCGTAATAACAGTGGAGTATATTCCGGGAAAGCTCTGCCTTGAGCTTAAGTCGCTGAAATATTATTTCCTGCAATACCGTAATTTAGGTATTTTTATGGAGAATGTCGCAAACCGCGTGCTTGATGATGTGGTAAGAGCCATAAAACCCAAAAGCTGTACGGTAACCGGCGAATTCACCCCGCGCGGCGGGTTGTTGTCCGTAATAACAGCTGAATATAAGTCGGAGTGATAGCAACGGAAAGCTACTGAAGGCTATGGAAGGCAACGGAAGGTAAGAAAGGGGAGTATGCGGCACGAAGATTTGGAGATCTGGAAGAAGGGGTATGTTTTCGCTTTGAGTATTTACAAAGTGACCAACGGTTTTCCACGTGAGGAAACTTATGGGCTTACTTCCCAGTTAAGACGGGCTGCGCTCTCTATACCTCTCAATATAGCCGAGGGTTCAGTGCGGAGCAGTACTAAAGATTTCCTGCACTTTTTGAATATAGCTGAAGGCAGCCTTGCAGAGTCTTACACGCTTATAAAAATGGCCTGCGACCTAGGCTACCTGTCTGCTGAAAAACGAGAAGACCTTTTAAATCAAGTCCGTGTGCTCCATCATATGCTAAACGCATTTGAAGCCTCTATCCGGCGCAAATCAAAATTATAGTAACTGAAAGTTACTGAAGGCTATGGAAGGCAATGAGAAGTAAGAAGTGGGGGTTGTTTCCTTCTTTGGCCTTCCGTTGCCTTCCGTAGCCTTCCGTTGCTATAATATGTCTATGACCCGCCCAGTTGGCGCAGCGGTAGCGCGTTCCCTTGACATGGGAAAGGTCACAGGTTCGATCCCTGTACTGGGCACCACTTTATCAAAGAGATTACGGCGATAAGGGAGTGATTACAGCGATGGGAAGATGAATTAACAGGCAGGGCGCTCATCTATTATCGTCGCAATCTCTGTTTCCATTATCGCTGTAATCGTTGTTTGTTATCACTGTAATCTCTTATGGAAGAAAAACCTGAAAATTACGTTGAAAAAATGCGTCATTCCCTGTCGCATGTAATGGCGCAGGCCGTGGCGGAGCTTTTTCCCGGTGCGAAACTCGGCATAGGTCCCGCCATAGAAAACGGATTTTATTACGATTTTGACACGCCTCACCATTTCACCCCCGAAGATCTGCCCGCCATAGAAAAGAAAATGCGGCATATTATAGCCCAGGCGCAGAAATTCGAGCGCTTTGAAATGTCCAAGGACGAGGCGTTAAAGTATTTTACCGAGCGCGGGGAGAAATATAAATTAGAACTGGTTAAGGATCTGGCCGACGGCACCATAAGCATTTACAAAAACGGCCCTTTTTCAGATTTGTGCAAGGGTCCTCATGTGGAGCACACGGGGAAACTTAAGGCCTTTAAGCTCACGTCAATTGCCGGCGCCTACTGGCGCGGCAGCGAAGCTAATCCCATGCTCCAGCGCATTTACGCCGTGGCCTTTGAAACACAGGCCGAGATCGACGGCTATCTTAAAATGCAGGAAGAGGCGGCTAAGCGCGACCACCGCAAGCTTGGTAAACAGCTGGAGATATTTATTTTTGACGATGACGTGGGGCCCGGCCTGCCGCTGTGGCTCCCCAACGGCGCCGTTATGATAGAAGAGCTTGAAAAGCTGGCCAAGGAGACCGAGTCCGCCGGCGGCTACCTTCGCGTGAAAACGCCGCATATCTGCAAGGACACGATGTACCACAGGAGCGGCCATCTGCCCTATTATGCCGAAAGTATGTTTCCGGCCATGGAGATAGACGGCCAGAAATACTATCTCAAGCCGATGAACTGCCCGCACCACCACAAGATATACGGCTCAAAACCCCGCAGCTATCGCGACCTGCCAGTGCGTCTGGCCGAGTACGGCACCTGCTACCGCTACGAACAGTCCGGCGAGCTTTTCGGCCTGATGCGCGTTCGCTCTATGCAGATGAATGACGCCCATATCTATTGCACCCCCGAACAATTTCAGGAGGAGTTCCTGGCTGTTTGCCGTATGTACCTGGGCTATTTTAAGATCTTCGGCATAGAAAAATATGTGATGCGCTTCAGCACCCATGCGCCTGAAGGTCTGGGTAAGAAATATGTTGATAATCCGGAGCTTTGGGTCTCTACCGAAAAAATGGTGCAGGAAGCGCTTGAAAACGGCGGACTTCCTTACAACAAAGTTCTAAACGAAGCCGCGTTTTATGGTCCCAAAATAGATGTGCAGATCTGGAGCGCCATAGGCAAGGAATTCTCTCTGGCCACAAACCAGGTGGATTTCGCCGTGCCGGGCCGTTTCGGCCTGGTTTACAAAGACAAAGACGGCGCTGAAAAAACCCCGCTCTGCATACACCGCGCCCCCCTTGGCACTCACGAGCGCCTTGTGGGATTTCTTATAGAGCATTTTGCCGGACATTTTCCATTATGGCTCGCTCCGGAGCAGGTGAAGATATTAACCATTACTTCAAACGAAGAAGATTACGCCCGCGGGCTTTCAGATAAACTTAAAGCTGAGGGGTTCAGGGTTTCGCTTGACCTTGGCGCAGATACCATCGGCTCCAAGGTGCGCCTGGCTGTCATGGGAAAACCGGCCTGCACGCTTATAGTCGGCAAGAAAGAAAAGGCGGAGGGCACAGTTGCCATGCGCCTTAAAAACGGAAAGAATATTTATGGTCTGAAGTTGGAGGAGGTTTTGCCCAATCTTAAAAAAGAGAGGGATACCCGCGCGCTTACGGGCGTGTATGTTTAACCTGAATCCTTCAAGTGAAGGCTTCCCGGCGCATCCGCCTAAGGCGGATGCGCGGGTTACACCCGACAGCGAATTCTACGCGGTTGCGCTTAATTCGCGACCCGCTGAGCGGGGAATCCTGCAATATCCCTGTTCCCTGAGTTTCTTAAGGAAAACCATCTTGAGCTGCAGGATTCGGGTTAAAGGCGCCGTTCTTATATCGGCTGCCCTGTTTGCCTGCTGTGTTCTTCCCGCGGGCGCCCAGCTTGCCGTTTCGCAGCTGACCGCTGACGAGGCGGACTTCCAGAACCTTTCTTCGCTTTACCAGACTTCCACCGACCGCGGCGCCGTTATAGAGGCGTTCCGGCAATTCCTTAAAAAATATCCTAAAAGCCAGCGGGCCGCGGATGCCCGGTTTATGACAGGGGAGGCCCACCTCTCCAGAGCGTTGGCGCTGCTGCGCCAGGAGAAAATTTCAAAAATGGGCTCTGACGCAAGGCTGATGGCCGGCGCAAATCCCGTTGCCGCCGCCGAGCTTAATTCGGCGATAGAGGCTTACGGAGATATTTCGGGTAAATACCGTAAAAGCGGCCTTGAAGCTTCCGCCCTTTACCGCGCCGGAGAGGCGTATTATAACATGGGAAACTGGGAGAAGGCCGTTAAGGAATTTTCCAAAGTGGAAGACGATTATCCTAAAAGCTATATAGTTCCGGAAAGCCTGCTTGGCCTGGTTTACTCAAATATCGCCATGGACCGCTACCCGGCCGCGCAAAATATCCTTTTCCATCTTAAAGAAACCTATCTGCCCTACACCAAAGATCCCGCTGTGGTGTTTGCTAGCGGTATACTTGAGCTGAACCGTAAAAATTATCCGGCGAGCCAGAAGCTGTTCCTTCAGCTTGACACCCCCCAAGCGCGATTTTTCCTGGGGAAAGCCTATCTATTCGAGGGGAAAACCTATATGGCGGCTTCTGTCTTTGAAAAGCTTCTCAAGGACCTGCCTGATTCTGATTTCGGAGAGGAAACTGAATTTCTCACGGCCGACTCTTTTTTTTACGCCAAGGATTTTGACGGCGCGATAGTGAAGTACCATAACTTTCTTAAAAAATACCCCGGCTCAAAGCTGAAGAACGCCGCGGTTTTCCGCGTGGGCGCTTCACAGTTTAATAAAAAAGATTATGCGAGCGCCCGCTCTAATTTCCAGAGCATTATAGACAAAAATCCGCGGGACTTTTTCGCGCCCTACGCGCAGTATTTTATCGCCGAATCTTACCTGGAAAACAAGCAGACCCGGGACGCGATGTTCGCCTATACCAAGGTCACCACCAACCACGCCTCCTCTTCGGTTGCGCCTTCAAGTTATTATAAGCTTGCGTGGTGTCAGTACCTGCTTGGCGATTATAAGCAGACTATTCACGGCCTTGAAAGTTTCCTTATTCTCTATCCCACTCATTCGCTTGCCAAAAACGCGTATTACCTTATGGGAGTCGCCAACCTGGCTCTTAAAAAGCCGGTAGATGCCCTTAAAAATTTTCAGAACTCCGTTGATCTGGCGCCGTCAAGCGAGGTGGCCGAGCAGGCTCTGTTCATGATGCTTCGCACGGAATACGCCAGAGCGAACTATAACAGCATACTTACCTCCTACCAGTTTATTTTCAAGCATCTGCCGCCGGCCGGCTCCAAATGGCGGGCGTTAAGTCTGCTTTATGTGGCGGAGGCCTACATGGCGCTTAACCTTGTTGACGACGCCAGAAATATTTACAACACGGTGGTCAGGATCTATCCGAACGATGTGTCCTCCCTTTACGCCCGGGAGGGGTTGGTGTGGTGTTTAGCGTTCTCGGACGACAGCGAGGCCGCCGCCAAGGCCCGGGAAAAACTTAGAACCGCAGTGTCAGCTTTCCCCGAGGCCGAGGCTGTTTCCGGCGTAGACGCCCTGTCGGTGGCCGACAGCTATTTTAACGCCAAAGATTTTGAAAAGGCGTTCGCTCTTTACGACGCTTTCGCCTCGGGTAATCCTTCAAGCGAATACGCCCCTTCCGCGCTCTACAAGGGCGGTCTTTCCCTTTACCGCCTGCGCTATTATACCCAGGCCGTTGAAACCTGGGCTAAGCTTGCCAAAAATTATCCAGCGGCCCCCGAAACTGAAACTGCCGAGTTCCAGAGCGCCGATACGTGGTTCAGGGCGCAGAAATACGCCGACGCCATGGGTTCCTATAACGCGATTATCGCAAAGTATCCGGCAAGCAAACAACTGCCGCTCGCTTACCTTCGTCTTGCCCAGATTTACTATAACCAGAAAGACGACGCAAAAACAGCGGAGCAGGCAAAAATCGTGGTCTCGCTGTTTCCGGGTTCGCCCGAGGCGGCGGACGCCTTTGACCTTGCGGAGGCCGCTTTTGACCGCTCCGCTGATATTGATTTTAAAACCATGCTCGGCGCTCTGGCGGCGCGTGAGCCGAAAGACCGTACTTCGGGGGAAGCGCTTTTCAGGCTTGGCCGCCGGCTTTTTGAAAAAAAAGATTATCCTGGTTCTGTTGAGAACCTTAAAAAATTCAGCGTGGACTATATAGATCACCCCTCAATAAAAGACGCGCAGTTCTACCTGGGGGAAGCTTATTTCCAGACAGGCGATATGCCAAACGCGGTCGGAGTTTTTGATCGGTTTGCCCTTAATTATCAGGACGCAAAGGAACATCCCGTAGCGCTTTTTCGCCTTGGCAACGCGCATTATAATCTTAAAGATTACGAGCCTGCCGCAAAGGCTTACGCGAAACTGGCCGAGCTTTACCCCTCAAGCGAATATATAAAACCCGCGCTTTTTAACCTGGCGCTCTGCTACAAAAATATCGGCTCAAACGATCTGTCCGAGGAAACCTATCGTAAGTATTACGACCTTACCGGTAAAACAGACGACGCTTTAAGCGCCCTGTGGGAAATTTTCAATCTGCAAAAAAGCAGGGGGGACATTTCCGGCGCAGTTAAGACGCTCACTGAAATTTATGGCGAGGCGTCCGGCAAAGAGGATTCGCTTGAAGCCCTTTATCGCATGGGAGAGCTTTACAACGACAATAAACAGCCCGACGAGGCCAGAGATTACTGGGAACGGCTTGTGCAGCAAAAACCCTATTCAAGCCCCTGGCGCCTGCAGGGCCTGGTAAAGCTTGGTGAAATTTATGAGGGGGAGAAAAATTATCAGGAGGCCGCCAAGGTCTACGTTGATATCTCTAAAAACTCCGCCGCTCCTGAAGTTGCCAAGGCGGCGGCCGAAAGAGCCAGGGTGCTGTTGGAAACGGGGGCAAAGCCCGCCCCCTCGCGGGCCGTTCGCGCCAACGGCGCCGGTGTGTCCGCATTGCCCGGCATGGGGCCGGATAGTAATTCGGAAGGTAACCGGTAACCAGTATCCGTATCCGGTAAACGGTGAGTGGTAAGGATAATTAGAGATTGATTTTCCATAGTAGTATTGTCTGTGTAATCTATCCCCAATCTGTGTAATCATAGGGCTACTGGTTTTTTTTAGTAGCCCTGACTAAAGGAGAACAACATGCCAAGTCTTAATTTCCTGGAGATTTTCAGGGGCAGTTTTACGCTGATCATTTTGTTTTTTTGCTCGCTTTTGTCTGTTACCTTTGCTTTTGAGCGCTGGTGGGTTTTTCGCAAAGCCCGCCAGAGAAAAGTTGATGATTTTCTGGCGCACATAAGCGGCATGCTTAAAGAGGGCAAAGTGGACAAGGCCCTTGAATACACTTCCAAAATAGATTCGCCCCTGGCCAGGCTTTTTAATTATGCCCTGCTGCACAGGGAAATGGCCAAAAAAGACCTTGAGGAATTGCTGGCCACAAAACGCCAGGAGGAACGGCTAGCGCTTGAAAAAAACCTCGGTGTGCTGGGCACTATGGGCAATATCGCTCCCTTTATAGGGCTTTTCGGCACTGTAATAGGCATTATAAAAGCTTTTCAGGATTTGGCGCTTTCAGGAGTTGGAGGCCCAACGGTTGTTGCGCGCGGAATAGCTGAAGCGCTGGTTGCCACAGCGGCGGGCCTCGCGGTGGCAATACCTGCCGTAATTATCTACAACTATTTTACCCGAAAGCTTAAAGTGGTGGCGAGTGAACTGGAAATTTTTTCCGCGCGTCTGGTAATAATGATCGGGGCAAAACATTAGGCGGAACGATTGCCATAGGCCGTAAGTTCAGATACGGCTATTGCCATAGGCCGTAAGTTTTAGATACAGCTATGGCGTATGGCTTAAAGCTTATGGCGATTTTTCCGCCTATGGCTTATGGCGGGCGCGGCGCCCTTACGGCCTATGGCAGGCACGATAATTATGTCCGTATCAACAAATAATCCTGAAGACCCCATTACCGAAATTAACCTTACGCCCCTGGTGGATGTGTCTTTGGTGCTGGTCATTATTTTCATGGCCGTCGCTCCTTTCGCCATGCAGGCGGGCATCAAGGTTCTGCAGTCAAAAGCCAGCGCCCGGATAGGCAAGGTGTCTCTTTCCGACAGCGTTCAGGTTAAGCTTACAAAAGCGGGCGTTTTGAGCGTTAACGGCGCGCAGACCGACGCCGAACATTTTAGCGGAGCGATTTTAAACGCCCTGTCCGCCAGTAAAGACAAGTTTGTTATCATCAAAGCCGATGAAACCAATAAGGTCGGAGAAGTGGTAGGGCTTCTTGATGAGGCCAAACAGGCCGGAGCCGTTAAAATGGCGTTAATGAGGAATTAAAAGCGCCAGAAAGATTGCTGGTAGGCTTGTAGGCGGGTATGCTGGTATGCTTTTCAGAGCCTACTAGCCTACTAGCCTACTAGCTTACAAGCCTACAAGCATTTATTATGTCTTTTAAAACCGATAATACCGATGAGATAATGAGCAGTATCAATATCACTCCCTTAGTGGATGTCTGCCTGGTGCTGGTTATTATTTTCATGGTTACGGCTCCGCTTCTCTCCGACCCGGCGTTCAAGGTTAATTTGCCTGTCGCCCGCACGCAGGAAGGGGAGGAAAAGGAGAAGATTATAGTTTCCATCTCCGACGGAGAAAAGTATTCCGTAAATGAAGTGGTTTTTAAAACAAAAGAAAATCTTTTTTCAGGTATTGATAAGGCGCTAAGCGCCAGCGATCTTAAAATCGTTATTATAAAGGCCGATAAGAATGCCGGTTACGGCATTCTTACGGATGTGATGGCTAAAGCTAAAGATTCCGGCGCCGTAAACATTACCATAGCCACAGAACAATTAAAAAAGCGTAAACAGTAATCGGTGAACAGCCAGTAACCAGTAACCGGCAACCGGATACCGAAAGCTGGATACCGCAGTTGAGAGAAGAATATGGAATATGTGAAAAATTTTCGGGATTTGGAAGCGTATAAACTGGCGAGGCGGTTATCGGTGGTTATTTATGAATCCACCAAACGCTTTCCAAAAGAAGAAACATATTCCTTAATTGACCAGATAAGGCGTTCATCCAGGTCTATAGGCGCGCAAATAGCTGAGTCATGGGCAAAACGAGGTTATGGCCGTTTGTTAGGCATAGCCTCTGATACGGCACTGCCATAGGCTTGAAAAACATTTTGTCAGCAAATTTACGGATGCGGACGGTGAATTACAGGAAACGGAACATTGGCTTGAAACTTCTTGTGATTGCGGCTATTTAACCAAAGATGAGATAATGCAAATTCTTGAGGATTACGCAAAATTAGGGAAAATGTTGAATTCAATGATGAGTAAATCGAGCAGTTTTTGCAACACAAAGTAATCTTATGCTTTACGGTTTCACCGGATACCGGTTACTGAATACCGGTTACACTTACTGGCTTTATTATGCACCCGCGGTCTGATAAATTGGTTTTTTTTTCCTTGGCCGGTTCCGTGGCTTTCCACGGGCTGCTGTTTTTTTTATACCTGAATTTCATCCTTTTGCGCCCTGAAACCAGGAAGATAGTTATCAGTAATGTAGACCTTATAATGCAGGAAAAAACCGCCCGCGTCCGGGCGGTGCCGGAACGGAACAAAACATTTAACTTTCTCAAACTCGCCCTGCCGCAAATCCCCAGGATAGCCGCGCCGGAAATGCCTAAAATACCCGCCATAGACATAAAAACGCCGGAAAGCCGCCGTAAAAACTTTGATCTTCCCCAGAAACTTTCGGAACGGGAGGGCAAGCTGAAAGCGGAGGAGAAATTGGATATGGCTGATTCCAGGCGGGCAGCTTCCTCTATTAAGGACGCCGCGCTGGCTATGACGCCGGAGCGCGGTCAGGCTGCGCTTTCTCCAAAAATTGAGCTGGAAGAGGTGGGAATAAAAAAAGCGCCCAAGCTGCCTGAAAACCTCAATTTTGACGAGGACTCCCGTAATGTGGTAAGGCCGCGGGATATGGCGGAGCTTAATATCGCTATAAGCAGGGCCAGGGCGCTTGACTCCGCCCCCCGCGCCCTTAACGGTATAGACGGCGCCATAATAGCGCGCAGAGAGGCCGTAAGCCCGATATCCGCCGTGCCGGCCCGCCTGGCGGAAGTCAGACAGGCCAAAGAAGCGTCCATCGGTCCCTCCCGCGCCCTGCCGGTTCTTTCCGCTTCCGCGCTGTCGTTAAACCGGCCGGGCGCGTTGAAAGCGGAGGACGCGGAAAAAAATAAAATGGAACTGACCGGCCCTCTTTCACGGCGTAAAATACTAAAATATTACGTTCCGCCCTTTCCCGCCTGGGCCAGGGAGCGCGGCCTGCTTGAGGCTGTAGTGGCGCTTAAATTTTATGTTGATAACTCAGGCAGGGTGCTTGACAGTGTAACTGTGGAGAGCGGTTCCGGTTACGGCGCCCTGGACAAACTGGCCATTGAAGCCGTGAAACAATGGGCATTTGAGCCGTTGGACGGCCCGGAGTCAAAACAGTGGGGGGTTATAACATTCAGGTTTGTGTCGGAATAACAATAGCCGTATGCTTTAGGCCGTAAGCCATAGGCTGAAGAAGGAAATTATGAAACCCGATATTTATAAAACTATTTTCAAACTCTTTCCCGTCTCGCTTTTCGCTATTCGCTATCTGCTATTTACTATGGCTTACGGCTTAGCGCCTATGGCTTTGCACGGGCAGCCTTTACCCGCGGAAACTACTTCTTATGACGCTATCGGGCAGGAAATAGTTATAAAATCAGGGATGGTTTTTGAAATGCGCACCCGCCGGCCTCCGCTTAAAATTAAAACCGACGATTTTGAGAGCATTAAAAAATCACTGGAGCCAGACAAAGATCTGTTTCTCTTTGAGTCGGGCGATTTTGTCAGCTATTCCAGAAATTACCCCGAAAAGATCTCAAGTTCCAGGGTCATAGCGCCATGGCGCACCGGTTTCAGCGATAAGACGGTTATAACCTTCTACCCCCGCAAAATTTTTGAGGAGTCTTTCAGCCGCGCGTACACCGGTAAGACCGCCAAAGAAACGCAGTGGACGCTGTCCATAACCGACGAGGAGGGGAAAATTTTCCACAAGTATTACGGCACTGGGCTGCCGCCGGAAGAAATAAACTGGAGCGGAGAAAACGATCAGCGGGAATGGCTGAAGGCGGGACACAGCTACGCGCCCGTCTATGTGTTTGTGGATGAATATGGCTCGCCAAAAACAGTGATCGGCGCGCTTATAAAGTTTACCGCCATAGTTTTTCAGAAAGGCCCCAGCTTAAACATCAGCCTGGATTCCGTGGTCGTTTTCGGGCCGGACAAGGCACTTAGAAATATAGAAAAACCCGGCGGGGAAAGCCTGCTTGTGGCCGCGGCCGACCTTGTTAAAAGGCGCTATTACGGCATTCCGATAAAAGTTAACGTCTACGCGCAAACCAAGGACCTTGCGGAGTTTCAGGCCGAGCTTGTCAGTATCTTTTTGAAAACCGAGCTTATGGCGGGGGAAAATGTTATATCCTCCGAAGGCCTGGAAGATACTTTTGCCCAGCAGCGCCTTGACATAATGCTGCTCAACAAGTAACGTCATAAGCCGTAAGTTTGGATACAGCCATTGCCATAGGCCGTAAGCTTAGATACAGCTATGGCGTATGGCTTAAAGCTTATGGCGATCTTTCTGCCTATGGCTTATGGCAAATTTTATGGAACATAAAATTTTAGTTACCGGCGGCGCGGGGTATATCGGGTCGCACGCATGTAAAGCGCTGGCCGGTTCCGGTTATACGCCTGTGGTGTTTGACAATCTTTCCACCGGACACCGAGAACTGGTTAAATGGGGCGGATTTTTTAAAGGAGACCTTTCCGACAAAGAGGCTATTTTATCCTGCCTGAAAAAATACCGGCCGGCGGCCGTCATGCATTTCGCCGCTTATGCCGCCGTGGGGGAATCGGTTGTAAATCCCGCCCGATACTACTCAAACAATGTTGTCAACACTCTTAACCTGCTTGACGCCATGCGCTCGCGCGGAGTTGATAAATTTATTTTTTCCTCCTCCTGCGCGGTTTACGGTTTACCCCGTTCTCTGCCGATTAATGAAGATCAGCCGCTTGAGCCCGTAAACCCCTATGGCCGCACCAAAAGAATGGTGGAGGAAATACTTTCCGATTACTCCGCGGCCTACGGCATGAAATACGCCAGTTTAAGGTATTTTAACGCTGCCGGCGCCGACCCAGACGGTGAGACGGGGGAAGCGCACAATCCTGAAACCCATATTATTCCGCTTACCCTCGCCGCGGCTATGGGCAAAACGCCTTTCGTTGAAATTTTCGGCGCCGATTATAAAACGCCGGATGGAACCTGTTTGCGCGATTATGTACATGTGACTGATCTGGCAGCGGCGCATTTACTGGCTCTTAAACTGTTGATGAAAAATGGCAAAAATCTTGTTCTTAATCTCGGCAACGGCAGGGGTTTCAGCGTTAAGGAAGTTGTGGAAACGGCGCGCCTGGTAACCGGAAAAAAAGTAAAAGCCGTAATTCGCGCCAGGCGCTCCGGCGACCCGGCGGAGCTGGTGGCTTCGCAAGCCATGGCAAGGCGTGTTTTAGGCTGGAAGCCCCGTTACACGCGTCTTGCGGATATAATACGTACGGCCTGGCAATGGCATAGGAAAGCTATAAGCCTGAGGCTGAACGATTGCCATAAGCCTTAAGCGTTTTAAAGGAGAGTTCCCTTAGAGCATATGACCTAAAGCGTATGGCTTATGGCGCGGCTGGAACAGCTGCATAGCCTATGGCTTACGGCTTACGGCTTACGGCTTACGGCCTATGGCAATAGCCGTATCTAAAACTTATGGCAGCATTATAACTGTATGATTTTTAAATTTAAAAAACTTAAAATTCCGGGACTTGTTCTGGTAAAACCTGAAACCGGCCGTGACAAGCGCGGGACAGTTTCCGAAATATACAAAAGCTCGGTTTTTAAAAGAGCCGGCATAAAAGATATTTTTGTGCAGGAGAACCGTTCCGTTTCAAAAAAAGGCGTGTTGCGCGGCCTGCATTATCAGCGCGGGCCGTTCGCGCAGGCTAAGCTGGTGCGCTGCGGCAGAGGGCGCGTGTTTGACGTGGCCTTGGATCTGCGCCGGGGATCAAAAACATTCGGAAAATGGTGCGGCGTTGAACTTTCAGGTGAAAATTGCCTGGCGCTCTACATGCCGCCGGGTTTTGCCCACGGTTTTCTTGCGCTGGCCGGCGGCTCGGAGGTAATTTATAAATGCTCAAAAGAGTATGCCCCGGCTTTTGACGCCGGTGTAAGATGGAACGACCCGGCCATAAGCGTGAAATGGCCTGTAAAAAAACCGCGCCTCTCGCAAAAAGACAAAACTCAGCCGCTTTTAAAGGACGCGAAGCTGTGAGTGCAGGATATGGCTTATGGCTAAGCCGTATCTAAAACTTACGGCCTATGGCTAACTATAAGTTGGAGATGCTAATGACTAAAACCATGCTTGTTACCGGCGGCGCGGGGTTTATAGGCTCAAATTTTATCCGTTTTGTTCTTAAAAAAACCGGTTTTAAAGGCCGGGTAATTAACCTTGATAAACTCACTTACGCTGGCCTTCGCGAAAACCTGCACGATATCGAACTCCGCTTTGGAGGCAAACGGTATTTTTTTATAAAGGGCGATATTTGCGACTCTAAAAAAGTTAATATCATCATTAAAAAATATGCCGTTTCGGTAATCGTTAATTTCGCGGCGGAAACTCATGTGGACCGGTCTATACACGGCCCGAAAGATTTTATAGAAACCAATATAAACGGCGTCTTTAACCTGCTTGAGTGCGCCAGGGCCAATTGGAAGGACAGGAAGGATGTCCGTTTCCACCATATAAGCACCGACGAAGTATTCGGCTCGCTTGTGAAAACCGGCCGCTTTACGGAAACCACGCCATACGATCCACGAAGCCCGTATTCAGCTTCAAAGGCGGCCTCCGACCACCTTGTGCGGGCTTATTTTCACACCTACGGCCTGCCGGTCACCATTTCCAATTGTTCAAATAATTACGGACCTTATCAGCACCCTGAAAAACTTATACCACTTGCTCTTTTTAAAGCGGTAGCCGGAGAGGGCATACCGGTTTATGGCGACGGCGGCAACACGCGCGACTGGCTGTTTGTTGAGGACCATTGCCGGGCTGTCTGGCTTATTATAAACAAAGGCAAAGCGGGCAAAACCTACAATGTGGGCGGTAATTGTGAAAAGAAAAATCTTGAGACCATAAAGGCGCTGTGTCTGGCGCTTGAAAAAATCAGGCCCCGCGCTAAAAACCCCGCGCTTAAAGGCCGCCGCTATGAAGACCTTATAACTTTTGTAAAGGACCGCCCCGGCCACGACCGCCGCTACGCTATAGACTCTGGAAAAATTAAAAAAGCGCTGGGCTGGAAACCGCTTTTTGGTTTTAACAAAGGTCTTGAAGCGACTGTCGCCTGGTATCTGGTCTACAGCGCCCATCTGAAAAAAACCGTGGACGCTTCTTATCGTGCCTGGCTGAAAAAGAACTATACTGAGCGCTGAGGTTGAGAATAGTGGTTAGTGGGTAGTGGTCAGTGGGCGGAAACTCTTAACATCTCAGATGCTTGTATGCCATACCCGCCTATTATAGTACAGCGGGTCCTAACATTTTGTTGCACTAGCGATTTGAACTCGTGCACTCTGCCGAACGTGCCGTTCCTCTGCCTCAATTTGCTAAAATTTGATAATTGGCGCTTTTAACAAAAAGCGCGGGACTAACAGTCTAATAGCCTTCAGCCTGAATACTTAACATGACTAATAACATTTTTGGCGTGATACTGGCGGGCGGCTCGGGCACCCGCCTTTGGCCGCTCAGCCGCAAGCTCCTGCCAAAGCAATTTTTGCGCCTTGGTAACGAGGATTCGCTTTTTGAAAAAACCGTCTCAAGAATAACCCCTTTAACCGGAAGGGGCAATGTAGTGATAGTCACGAATAAACTGCACGCCTTCGGTTCGGGCTACCGCCAACTGAAAAAATTGCGCCTGCTTATTGAACCTGAAGCCAGAAATACCGCTCCCGCCATAGGCCTTGCCTGCCTGTATCTGCTTAAAATCTGTAAGAACGATCCCATTGCCGTGGTGCTCCCTTCCGACCATATGATAGCCGATAAACCGGCTTTCCTCAAGGTTTTGTCCGCCGCGGTTAAAGAGGCCCAAAAAGGCAAAATAGTCACGATCGGCGTGTCTCCTGAAACACCTGACACCGGCTACGGATATATAAAAGCCGTAGGCCATACGCCATATGCCATAGGAAGAACGGAGTGTTTTAAAGTTGAGAAGTTCGTGGAAAAGCCTGCCCCTGAGACGGCCCAAAAATACCTGAAAAACGGCGGTTATTACTGGAACGCGGGGATATTCGTCTTCAAGGCCTCCGTAATGATAGAGGAATTTAATAAATATCTGCCGGCGGCCGGCGCCCTGCTTGAAAAAATTGATAAAGAGGCTTTTGAGGGAGAGAATATAAATCACGGCGTCCTTTTACCCCTGTTCTCAAAAATGCCTTCCATTTCCATAGACTACGCGGTAATGGAAAAATCCAGCCGGGTTTACGTTATTCCTGCAAAATTCGGCTGGAGCGATGTGGGCAGCTGGCGCTATTTCTATGGAGCTCTCCCCAAAGACGGCGACGGTAATGTTAAATTCGGGGATGTGCTTACCCTGGATTCCAGCAATAACCTGCTTTATTCCGGCAGCAGGCTGGTAACGGCCATCGGCGTTAATAACCTGGCGGTAATAGAAACGCGGGACGCAATTTTGGTCTCGGAAATAAACCGCTCGCAGGAAGTAAAAAAAGCCGTAGTGGAGCTTAAAAAACAAAATCGCCGCGAGTTGGACGAGCATGTAACCGTGGAACGCCACTGGGGTTCCTACACGGTGCTTGAGGACCTGCCGAATTATAACGTTAAAAAACTTAAAATTTATCCGGGCCACAAAATAAGCTACCAGTATCATAAATTGCGCTGCGAGCATTGGTTTGTTGTAAAGGGCGCGGCTGAGGTTACCCTTGACGGCAAAAAAATGACGGTTTCCCAAAACCGGCATGTGGATATCCCGCCCAAAGTCCGGCATATGCTTTTTAATCCCGGCCGCTCGGACCTTGAAATAATAGAGGTTCAGTCCGGAAAATATTTAGGTGAAGATGACATTATCCGTTTAAGCAACGGGTAGATGCGTAGAGGCAAGGATGTAAAGCAGTCTAGATGCAAAGACGTAAATTACTAAATTGCTTTGCCTCCAAATTGCTACGCGTCTAAAAGGGGATTTATGAAAAAAGCTTTGATAACCGGCGTAACGGGCCAGGATGGCGCTTATCTGGCGGAACTGCTCCTGAAAAAAGGCTACGAAGTTCACGGCGTCAGGCGCCGCTCGTCCTCTTTCAATACCGCGAGGATTGACCGCTTTTACCGCGACCCGCACAACAAGGGAGTGCGCTTTAAGCTGCATTACGGCGATCTCACCGATTGTCCGGCGCTGGTTCATATAATGCAGAAGGTCCGTCCCGACGAGGTTTACAATCTGGGCGCTCAAAGCCATGTCGCTGTAAGTTTTGAACAGCCGGAGTACACCGGCAACTCCGACGCTCTTGGAACGCTGCGCCTGCTTGAAGCTATACGGATACTGGGGTTGGAAAAAACCACAAGGTTTTACCAGGCCTCCACTTCGGAGATGTTCGGTAAGGTGAGGGAAATCCCGCAGAGCGAAACAACGCCGTTTTACCCGCGTTCACCTTACGGCGCGGCCAAGCTTTACGGCTATTGGATAACCGTAAATTACAGGGAGTCCTATAATATGTTCGCTGCCAACGGCATATTATTCAACCACGAGTCACCGCTAAGGGGGGAAACTTTTGTTACCCGCAAAATAACCCTGGCACTCGCGCGGCTGCTTCTGGGCATGCAGAACTGCCTGTATCTTGGAAACCTCAACGCCAGGCGCGACTGGGGCCACGCCAGGGATTACGTTGAGGGCATGTGGCGTATACTTCAGCACAATAAGCCTGATGATTTCGTGCTTGCCACTGGAGAGCAGCATTCCGTAAGGAAATTCGTTGATATCGCCGCCCGCAAAATGGGCATGGTGCTGGAATGGAAAGGCAGGGGTATCGGAGAGCGCGGGATACTTAAGTCCTTCAAAAAAACGGAGCTGGAAGCGGAACTGAGTGAACGCGACATAAAAGCCAGGCTTGGCGATACCATAGTGCGCGTTGACCCCAAATATTACCGCCCCGCCGAAGTTGAAACATTGCTCGGAAACCCGGCCAAGGCTAAAAAAATACTAGCCTGGAAGGCAAAAACATCTTTTGAGGAACTTGTGACCGAAATGGCGCAGGCTGATCTGCGCGGCGCCTTGCGCGAACTGCATTTAAAAAAAGGCGGTTTTGAAGTAAGAAGTGGAGAGGGGAGCTAGTAAGCTGGTAGGCTGGTAAGCTTAGGAAATTCCTTATAAAAGCCTACTCGCCTACTGGCATACAAGCATACTAGCTTTATTTACTGTACTGACATGAAAAAAGCTTTAATAATCGGCGTTAGCGGACAGGACGGAGCGTACTTGTCAAAGTCCCTCTTGACCAAGGGGTATCAGGTTATTGGCTCCTCACGAGAGATTTATAATAACGATTTCGCCAATTTAAAGGCTGAGGGGGTTTTTGGCAAAATTTCCATATTACCGCTCAACCCGAACAACTTCTCTGAGGTTTTCGGGGTGGTGAAAAAGGCCGAACCAGATGAAATTTACAATCTGGCCGGCCAAAGCTCGGTCGGCCAGTCTTTTGTGCGGCCGCTTGAGACCATAGAAAGCATAACCCGCTCTACTATTAATCTGCTTGAGGCTGTGCGCATTCTTGGCGCCCAGATCCGCTTTTATTCCACCATTTCTGGCGACTGTTTCGGCGGCACCAGTTTCCCCGCCGACGAAAGCACCCCTTTCAACCCTCAAAGCCCCTACGCCATAGCCAAGGCGGCCGCTTTCTGGATAACAAAAAATTACAGGCAGGCGTACGGAATTTTCGCCTGCTCGGGCATACTTTTTAACCACGAATCCCCGCTTAGAAACGAAAATTTTGTAACCGGCAAAATAATTCATGCCGCGCGCAGAATAAAAAACGGCTCAACGGAAAAACTCAGGCTGGGGGACATTTCGGTTGTAAGGGACTGGGGCTGGGCCCCGGAATACGTCGACAGCATGTACCTTATGCTTCAGCGGAAAAGCCCTGAGGATTTTGTAATAGCCACAGGCGAAAGTAACAGCCTTGAGGCGCTTGTAAACGAAGTCTTTCTCGCTTTCGGCCTCAACTGGAAAGACCATGTGGTATGCGACGCTTCTTTCTCCCGCCCGCTGGATATAAAAGCGGAATACGCAAACCCTGCCAGGGCTTTCAAAACCCTGGGTTGGAGGGCAAAGCTTAAAATGCGTGATGTTGTGCGGGCCTGGGTTAAAGCGTTGGGATGAGAATGTGATTTAAGATTCCGGATTTAGCCTAATAGTTAATGTCTAAGACTCAAGATTCAGGTTCGCGGTATTCGCTGGAAAATATCTGAATGTGGAGGCTTCTATGAAAGTTGTGATTTTAGCCGGTGGTATGGGGACGCGCCTCAGCGAAGAGACGGACCTTAAGCCCAAGCCCATGGCAGATATAGGCGATAAACCTATACTCTGGCACATAATGAAGATCTACTCGCATTACGGTTTTAACGACTTTGTACTGTGCCTTGGCTACAAGGGATATCTGATAAAGGAATATTTCGCCAACTATTTTCTGCACCAGACCGACGTTACCATAGACATGAAGAACAATAAGATGGAGGTGCACCACCGGAAGGCGGAGCCATGGAAGGTGACGCTGGTGGATACCGGCCTTAACACCATGACCGGCGGCCGTATAAAGCGCGTGCAGGAATATATAGGCAAAAATCCCTTCATGCTTACCTACGGCGACGGCGTGGCCGACGTGGACCTCAAAAACCTTTTAGCTTGTCATAAAAAGCAGGGCTGTTACGCCACCGTCACCGCCATACAGACGCTGGGCCGCTTCGGCGCTCTGGACATGGCCGAAAACGGAGCGGTGCGCGCCTTTCAGGAGAAACCGCATGGGGATGGCGCCTGGATAAACGGCGGTTTCTTTGTGCTGGAGCCTGAAGTATTTGACTTTATCAACAACGGAGATGCTTCCATCTGGGAACGTGCTCCGCTTGAGGGTCTGGCCGGGAAAAAACAGCTTTCGGCCTACAAGCATGAAGGTTTTTGGAAATGCATGGACACGCTTCGCGACAAGCAGGAACTGGAAAACCTATGGAAATCAGGTAAGGCTCCTTGGAAATTATGGAAATGAAATCTTTCTGGCGCAATAAGAGGGTTTTCCTGACCGGAAATACAGGGTTTAAAGGCGCGTGGATGTCTATATGGCTAAACGCGATTGGTGCCAAGGTTTACGGCTATGCATTAAAGCCTAATACTAAGCCCAGCCTTTATGAATTATGCGCACTTAAAAAAACAACAGAAACAACTATAGCTGATGTGCGCGATGTGGCCCGGTTTAAGAAAGCAATGCTGGCTGCCAAGCCGGAGATTGTAATACACATGGCGGCCCAGCCGCTGGTGCGCGAATCCTACAAAACCCCGGCCGAAACCTACGAAACCAACGTGATGGGTGCTGTGAACCTGCTTGAGGCCGTGCGGGCCTGCGGTTCAGTTAAGGCCGTGGTAAACGTTACCACCGACAAATGCTACGAGAATAAGGAGCATTTACACGGATACAAAGAGGGTGAGCCGCTTGGCGGCCATGATCCTTATTCCTCCAGTAAAGCCTGCTCCGAGCTGGTCACCGCTGCCTACCGCAATTCTTTTTTTAACCCCAAAAATTATGTTCTTAACTCCAAACTCCAAACTCGCAACTCCCAACTTTCTTCCCACCACGTGGCGCTGGCCTCCGCCCGCGCCGGCAACGTTATAGGTGGGGGGGATTGGGCGGAAGACAGGCTTATCCCGGATATAATAAGGGCGGCTTTAAGAGGCCAAAAAGTTCTGATAAGAAGTCCTCGCGCAATAAGGCCATGGCAGCATGTGCTTGAGCCTTTAAGCGGCTACCTTACCCTTGCGGAAAAGCTTTACAAAAGCGGCCCGCGTTTTGCCGGGGCATGGAACTTCGGCCCGTCACAGCCGGACGCCAGGGATGTGGAATGGATAGTAAAACGTATGTTCCGCAAATGGCCAGAGGCGCCGGGTTACGCGCTGGACAAAGGCCGTCATCCGCACGAGGCGCGTAACCTTCAGCTTGATTCCTCCAAGGCCCGGCGGGAACTTCTCTGGCGCCCCCGCTGGAATACTGCTCAGGCGATAGACCGGGTTATAGACTGGACCAGGGCATATCAACGCAAAGAAGATATGAGGGAAGTCTGTGTAAGGCAGATAGCGCAGTATATAGAGGCAAGGCCATTTAGAGGCAAAGCAATTTAGACGCAAAGAGGTAAAGCAGTTTAGCGGTACAGAGGTGTTGGAAATAGGTCGCTAAACGGCTAAATTGCTAGACTGCTAAACTGCTAAGTTGCTAAATGGGAGGGGCATGGCTGGATTATATAAAGGTCTTAAGGTTTGGGAGAATAGTGTAAGCCTCATAAAAGACATATATGTGGTAGCGGAAAAGTTGCCTAAAAGCGAGGAATACAACCTCAAGCAGCAATTAAAAAGGGCAGTAGTTTCGGTAGCTTTAAATATAGCAGAAGGAAAAGGGCGAAAGTCAGCGAAAGAATTCTCCAATTTTCTAAACATATCTTTCGGATCTTTATGCGAGGTAGAAGCTATATTAACTTTATGCAAAGAATTAAACTATCTTTCCAATCTGGAAGACATATTCTCACGCATAGAAGTTTTATCTAAAATGCTTTCTTCTTTTAAGAATAGTTTGGCTGAAAAATAGTTTTGAATATTGTCTTTGCATCTAAATTGCTTTGCCTCTTTGCATCTATACTATCATGGATATAATCTTCCTAGGCACCAACGGCTGGTACGACACTTGTACCGGCAATACCGTATGCGCTCTTGTAAAAACAAAGCGTTTTGATATTGTGCTTGATGCCGGCAACGGCTTGGCCAAGCTTGACCGTTATTGTGACGGTTCAAAACCGGTATATCTTTTTCTCAGCCATTTCCACCTGGACCACATAATAGGCCTGCATACCCTGCTGAAGTTCAGGTTTAGGGAAGGGCTTACAATATGCGCCGGTACCGGCGCGCGTAGTGTGCTCCACACATTTGTAAACAACCCTTTTACCATGCCGCTGGCCAGGCTGCCTTATCGCGTAAAGATAATTGAACTTCCTGCCGAGGCCTCAAAACTGCCTTTCAAGGTGGAAAGCCGGCCGCTTAAGCACTCCGATCCGGTACTGGGTTTACGTCTGCGCATTGACGGAAAAACCCTGGTTTATTGCACCGATACCGGCTATTGCCTGAACGCGCTTAAACTGGCAACAAGGGCGGATTTGCTTGTAACCGAATGCTCCCACCTTCCGGGTGAGTCTAATCCCGGTTGGCCGCATTTTAATCCGGAAACCGCCGCCGGACTGGCTGTGAAAGCGGGGGCCGGGCGCCTTGTGCTTACGCATTTTTCAGCCGACAGATATCCCGATATGCGCCGCAGGGCCATGGCTTTGCGCGTGGCCCGAAAAATATTTACCCGCACCACCGCCGCCAAAGACGGTCTGCGGATTAAATTGTAGTCCGGTGTTATGCTGTTTCGTGGCAGTTTTGTTTTTTATGTTTACGGCCTATGGCAATAGCCGTATCAAAAAACTTACGGCAATTTTAAAGATTCATGTTTAGAAGATAAAGGTGAAAAAATACATATGACCCGTAAAGAAATTTTAGACGCTGTTAGGGCCTATCACGCGTCGGCTTTTGCCGCTAAATCTTTCAACCGGGAAAAAGATACCGTCCGCTACGCGGGAAGGGTGTTCGACGAAAGAGAACTGGTCGCGCTGGTGGATTCGTCGCTTGATTTCTGGCTCACGGAAGGGCGCTACGCCGAGAGCTTCGCGGAGAAAATATCGGATTTTCTTGAAGTTGAAAATGTCATCCTTGCAAATTCCGGTTCGTCCGCGAACTTGCTTGCTCTTTCCGCCTTGACCTCTAAAAAACTCGGTAAAAAAAGGCTTGTTCCGGGTGATGAAGTGATCACTGTGGCCGCGGGGTTTCCGGCGACCGTCACTCCCATTCTGCAAAACGGGCTGGTTCCCGTTTTTGTGGATGTGGAACTTCCCACCTACAATGTCAATATTGAAGCCCTGAAGCATGCCGTTTCGTCTAAAACCCGCGCTATTTTCCTCGCCCATACGCTCGGCAATCCTTTCAATGTGGAAGAGGTTTTGAAAATTGTAAAAAAACATGACCTCTGGCTTATAGAGGACAACTGCGACGCGCTCGGAAGTAGATACCGGATGCAAAGCGATTTAGATGCAAAGCAACTTGGCCGCCAAGAGATTCGGATGCAAGACAACTTGGATGCAGATGGTCCTCCCGCTAAACGGCTTTGCCTCCAAGTTGCTATGCCTCAAAAATTACAATATACCGGGACCTTCGGGCATATCGCCACGCTCTCTTTTTACCCGGCACACCACATCACCACGGGGGAGGGCGGCGCCGTGGTTACTAATAGCGAGCAATTGGCCCAGATCATCCGGTCTTTCCGGGACTGGGGGCGCGACTGTTACTGCGCCGGTGGCGAAAACAATACCTGCGGCAAACGGTTCTCACAGCAGTTCGGAACGCTTCCCGCCGGATACGATCACAAATATGTCTACTCCGAACTCGGTTATAACCTCAAAATGACCGATATGCAGGCGGCAATAGGCTCGGCCCAAATGGATAAGCTTGAAATGTTCGGCGAAAAAAGACGCGCGAATTTCAACCGTTATCAGAAGATCTTTTCCCGCTACGCGGATTCATTCCTTCTTCCCGAGGCTACACCAGGTTCCGATCCTTCCTGGTTCACCTATATCCTGTCCGTCAGAGAAAATGCCCCTTTTACGCGTAATGACCTGGTTACGTTTCTGAACGAGCGCCGGATAGAAACACGTAATATCTTCGCCGGCAATATGCTCCGCCAGCCGGCCTTTATCGGCAGACCATGCCGCGTGCAGGGGGAATTGAGCGTCACCGACTTTGTAATGAATAGTACTTTTTTCCTAGGAACCTATCCCGGCATGACCGAAAGCATGTTCGCTTATGTAGAAGACTGCGTAGCGGAGTTTATGGGAAAGTTTTAACTGCGTAGGCGGATAGGCTGTAGGCTATTAGGCTGTAGGTAAGAAGTATGAATGCAGGCTAACCCTGCACATTGGCCCTTTTGGGAAAAAGTGTGGGGCTAACAGCCTAATAGCCTACAGTCTACAGCCTTCACCATTCAGCCTATCAATCTGAGTAGTTACGGGCGGTTTAAAAGATGATCGTTAAAAAATACAAGTCCGAGGTGGTTTCTGTTGAAAATCCTGTCTCGGATATCAGGACTGTTACCCTGCGCGCGCTGGAAAAAGCCTATAAGTACAATCCCGGCCAATTTCTGCATCTTGCGCTGGATGAATTTGACCCCGCCAGGCCCTGGCCCGAATCGCGGTGTTTCTCCATGCAAAGTTCTCCTGACATGGAAACTATTAAAATAACCTTCGCCGCGAAGGGCAAATTTACCGCGCGTATGGCCGGTGAACTGGTACCGGGAAAAGTTATATATGTAAAACTGCCATATGGGGATATTTTTGCTATTGAGCATAATACCCGGAAATCCGTTTTTATAGCCGGAGGAACGGGAATTACGCCCTTTCTTTCTCTGTTTACATCCCCGGCATTCGCAGTTTATCAAAACCCGAAGTTTTATTTCGGCGTAAGAAACCCCTCTCATCATCTTTATAAGGCCGACCTGGAAAAAGCGCATATCATTAATCCCTCTTTTTCGCTCACACTGCTAAACGAGGAAAAAGACGGCCGGCTGGATATACAGAAAATTTTAAGAGAAAACGGAGTTTCCGCTGTGTATTTTATCTCAGGGCCGCCTGTGATGATTAAAAATTTTAAATCCTGTCTGGCGGACAACGGTGTGCCCGCTGAAAACATCAGAACTGATGATTGGGAATAATTTCTTCTTCTAGCTTTTTCCGCTGAAGTCTCCGCTTAGCGTAATTTTCTTGACGCCAACCGTAAAAGCGCGCATGTGTCCTAAATGCTAAAATATAGACGGTGGTTTTGTCGGGCTTTAACCCGAATCCTGCAGTTCAAGATGATTTTCATTGAGGAAACAGGAGAACAGAATTATGCAGGATTCCCCGCAGCAGCGGGTCGTGGATTTGAAGCGGCAGTGCCGCCAAATCCACGAGGGTGTATGCCGCGCGCAGCGCACCTTGAGCTCAGTCGCTGACTACGCCATAGGCCAGCGACAGGCCAGAGTCACTGCGAAAGGGAAAGTCGCAACTGAAACTTTCAGGTTAAGCGGCGCAAATTGTGTTTTTTAAAAAAGTATTACTATAAAAAGGCGGATATAAATGGGTTCAGTAAAAGCGTCAGACTATATAGTTGAAGTCCTGAAGCATAACGGCATTAACAAAATATTCGGCTATATCGGTGGGGCGATAGCCCACTTGACCGATTCGCTTTATATGCGCAAGGATGTTGAAATGGTGAATGCCGCTCACGAGCAGGGCGCTGGTTTTGCCGCGGAGGGGTATGCCAGGGCCAGCGGAAAACCCGGAGTAGCGATCGCCACCAGCGGACCCGGCGCCACCAATTTAATAACCCCTATAGGCAGCTGCTTTTTTGACTCTGTCCCGATGCTTTGCATTACCGGCCAGGTGAATACTTATGAATATAAGTATAACAGGCCCGTGCGCCAGATAGGCTTTCAGGAAACGGATATAGTAAGTATTATCAAGCCGATAACAAAATATGCGGTTATGGTTTCGGATATCAAAGACCTTCGCTATCAGCTTGAAAAGTGCCTTTTCCTGGCGGAGCATGGGCGTAAAGGTCCTGTTTTGCTGGATGTCCCCATGAATATACAGCGCGCTGTATTTAACCCGGATAAGGCCATGTCTTTTTACGGCAGCCGGGAGCACAGCGCTTTGGCAAGACAAATAAGTCCCGTAATAAAGGGCTTAAACCATGTTCTTAAGCTTCTCAAGCGTTCCCGAAGGCCCATTGTCCTGGCCGGCGGAGGGGTGCGCCTTTCAGGCGCGGTTTCGGAATTGGCGACTTTTCTGGGTAAAACGTCCATCCCTGTAGTGGAATCCCTAATGGGCCGTGATGCCGTGGAAGAGGGATATCCGCACGATATGGGCCTTATAGGCGCTTATGGCAACCGTTATGGAAACCTTGCTTTGGCGAACTCCGACTTCATTCTTGTTTTAGGTTCAAGGCTGGACACGCGTCAGACAGGCACCGACGTAAAAACATTTGCCAGGGAAGCGGCTTTAGTCCACGTTGATATTGACAAACATGAGCTTAACGCCAAGGTCAAGGCGGATATAGTCATAAACGCGGATGTGAAAAATTTCCTGCGCGCTCTTAACGCCGGTGTCGGCCGGGCGGATATAAAGGATTGGCACCGGCATCTGCTGGCCTATAAAAAAGCCTATCCATCCACTATTAATATAAACGGCAGCAGGAAAGTTCCAAATGAGATAATAGCCGCTATTTGTAAGGCCAGCCGTAAGGGCGACCTTGTCAGCGTGGATGTGGGGCAGCATCAGATGTGGGCGGCGCAAACCTGGTCCGTTAAGCCCGGCCAGCGGGTGTTTTTCTCCGGCGGGATGGGGTCCATGGGATTTGCCCTGCCAAACGCTATCGGCGCCTCAATTTCTTCCGGCAAGCGCTCTATTGTTATTTGCGGCGACGGCGGCCTGCAGATGAATATTCAGGAGCTTGAAATATTGCGGCGCCGCAACCTGCCTGTGAAAATAATAGTTCTTAACAATGCAAACCTTGGAATGGTGCGGCAGTTTCAGGAACTGTATTTCAACAAGCGCTATCAATCCACGGTTTATGATTACAGCGCTCCATGTTTCGCGGATATCGCGAAAGCTTACGGCATAAAGGCTTCGGAGATAACCGACGCCAAAGGCTGCGGGAAGCATATATCCCGTTTTCTCTCAGACTCAAAGCCCGGCCTGCTGGACATCAAACTCTTGGAAAAAATGACCAGCGTTGAGCCCAAACTTATAGTTAATAAACCAATTGAAGACATGGACCCTTTTTTGGAACGCTCCGAATTTTATAAGCATATGATCGTAAGGCCTATAGACCAGCTTTAACCTATTTAAAATGAAAATATTCCTTTCAGGCGCTAACGGCTTTATAGGCCGTAATCTGGCAGAACATTTCCTTGCTGAAGGGCAACAGGTATTTCCGGCGGACCTGCCCGGTCTTGACCTTTCCAGCGAAGACGCGGTTAGTGCTGCAGTGGCAAGCTTTTCCCCCGACATCATTATCCATTGCGCCAATATCGGCGGTACCAGGGGCGCCGAGCTTAAAGGCATACCCGCCGACGCCGTGTCGCGCAACCTGCGGATGTTTTTTAACCTGGCGTGGTGTCTTAAGCCGGGCATGCGTATGATACACATGGGCAGCGGCGCGGAGTATGACAAGCGGTACTGCCTTCCTAAAATGGCGGAAGATTATTTCGGCGCCCATGCGCCGGCCGATGATTATGGTTATGCTAAGTATGTGATGTCAAAGTATATAGAAAAAACGGACAATATCACCTGTCTGCGTATTTTCGGCCTTTACGGCAAATACGAAGATTACACCTGCAAATTCATCTCAAACTCCATATTAAAAAATCTGCTGGGCTTGCCTATAGTTATAAACCAAAATGTCAAATTTGACTATTTGTGGATAGAGGACTTCTGTAAAATCATCCGGCGGTTCCTGGAAATAAAGCCCAAATACCCGCATTACAATATCACTCCGACCAATTCCGTGGATCTGCTTTCCCTGGCCGGAATGATAAACGCCGTTTCCGGAGCAAAAAGCGAAATAAGTGTGCTTAATGCGGGCATGAATACTGAATATACCGGCAGCAACCGGCGCATCCTGAAAGAACTGAATGGTTTTAATTTTACTTCCTATGAAAAGGGTGTTGAAAAACTTTACGCGTATTACGCTTCAAAAATTAATGAGCTGGACCTGAATACCATAAAAAAAGACCCATGTCTTAAATTATGCAAAAAAGCAGACGACAGCGCCGCGGAGGGGAAATGAAAGTTTTTCTAACAGGCGGTTCCGGCATGGTAGGGCATAACTTTCTTGAACATCCATCGGCCTCTAAACTGAAAATATTTTCCCCTGATATCCCTGATTTAAACCTTTTTGATTACGCGGCTGTAAAAACTTATCTGGAACGCGTAAAGCCGGATATTATTATCCATGCCGCGGGCCGCGTGGGCGGCATACAGGCTAATATGGCCTACCCTGTGGCCTTCCTGCTTGAAAACCTGGACATGGGACGCAATATAGTGTGGGCCGCCCGCAACTGCGGGGTTAAAAAGCTCATAAATCTGGGCAGTTCCTGCATGTACCCGCGCAATGCCCCCAATCCCCTTAAAGAGGAGATGATATTACAGGGGGAACTTGAACCCACAAATGAAGGCTATGCTCTGGCAAAGACCGTAGTGTCCAGACTTTGCGCCTATATTTCAAAAGAAGCGCCTGAATTCCGCTATAAAACCCTTATTCCCTGCAACCTTTATGGCCGTTGGGATAAATTCGCGCCTGAACATTCACACATGATCCCCTCAGTCATACGCAAACTTCATCTGGCAAAGCTGAACGGGGAAAAGGCGGTTGAGATCTGGGGCGACGGCACGGCCCGGAGGGAATTTATGTACGCGGGCGACATCGCCGACTGTATCCACAAAGCTGTAACTGATTTTGACACACTGCCGGACCTGATGAATGTCGGTCTGGGCCGCGACTATTCCATTAACGACTATTACCAAACTGCGGCTGAAGTTGTGGGCTACACCGGCGCGTTCACGCACGACCTGACAAAGCCCGTAGGTATGAAACAGAAATTAATAGATACCACCCGTGCGTCCGCCTGGGGTTGGAAACCCTCCACCCCGCTCAAAGATGGCATCTCCAAGGCCTACGAATTCTTCTTGCAGCACGCGGTTTAGTATAGTCTTGCATTCTAACTTGTGACCTGTGACTTGAAACTTGTGACTTGTTTTCCGGAGGAAAACACTTATGATCCCCTTAATGAAGAACGCGTTCCTTAAAGAGCATGAAACCAAAAAGGCGCTGGCGGATTTCCTTTTGCGCACCACTCACCTTAGTATGGGAGATCAGTGCCTTGAGTTTGAACGGGAATTTGCCAAGGCGCAGGGCCGCAAACACTGTGTGCTGTTCAACAGCGGCGCCAGCGCCAATTTAGCCCTCTTACAGGCCCTTAAGAACATGGGCCGCCTTAAAGACGGCGCCAAAGTCGGCTTTTCCGCCCTTACCTGGTCAACTAATGTAATGCCTATTATTCAGCTTGGTATGAAGCCTGTGCCCGTGGACTGCGAGCCCCATACTCTTAATTCCATGTCTTCAAACCTTGCCGATACCCTGAAAAAAGTAAAACTGGACGCGTTATTTATCACCAACGCCCTGGGGTTTGCGGGCGACCTCGGCGCTATACGGGAACTTTGCAATAGAAACGGCATAATACTTGTTGAAGATAACTGTGAATCACTTGGCACGGTTCTGCCCGGAGGTAAAACCGGAAATTTCGGCATAGGCGCTACCTTCTCATTTTTTGTGGCGCATCACATGTCAACCATTGAAGGCGGAGCTGCCTGCACAAATGACGATGAACTTGAGGAAATGCTGCGCATGACGCGCGCCAACGGCTGGGACAGGAATCTGGGTTTTGCCCGCCAGCGCAAGCTAAGAGATAAGCACGCGATAAAAAGTGAGTTTGAGGCCAAATACACCTTTTATGATCTGGCCTTCAATCTGCGCCCTACAGAGATAACCGGCTTCCTGGGCCTTACCCAGCTTAAGTTCCTGGCTGAAAACTGCGAGCTCAGGCAGAAATATTATCTGGAACTTGAGACTGAAGTAAAAAATAATCCGGACCTTATTCTGCCCAGGCGCGATCACATATCTTTTCTTTCAAGTTTTGCTTTCCCTGTTATCTGCAAAACAAAAGAATTGCGGGCCAGATATATAGAACAGTTCTCCGGAGATGGTGTTGAAATAAGGCCCGTAATAGCCGGCAATATGCAGCTTCAGCCTTTTTACGCTAAATACGTGAAAGAAATTTATCCGCTCCCGGGCGCGGACTTTCTGCATGAGTGCGGCTTCTATTTTGGAAATTATCCGGAGCTCACGCAATCCGACCTGGATATGCTCAAAAGCTGTCTGAGGAAGTACTGACCTGCGTAAATTGCATATTGCCGCCGCTAAAGCGGCAATACGTGCCGGGTTATAACAGGGATATGCTTTCAAAAATAATTAATCTTAAATTCAGGCCGCTTTTGGGGATTGTGTGGCCCTGTTTGATATTATTTGCCGTAGGGGTTTGGTTCTACGCGCCTATAATATTTATGCAGCGCCGTATAGACTGGGACGCTTACGCCCTGTCTTATCCATCGCTGCTTTTTTTGTCCGATTCATTTCACTCCGGTATTTTTCCTTTTTGGAATCCTTTTGTTATGTCCGGCGACGCTTTTTTGGGGCAGTGCGCAGCTTTTGCTTATCATCCTATTTTTGTTCTTGCGGCCTTGCTGCCTCAAAACTGGAATCTTTATTATATTTTCGAGCTTTTACTCCTTCTGACGGCCTTTTTAGGGGGCATAGGCGCTTATTTATATCTGCAATTTCTGGTTAAAAATAAAATTGCGGCAGTAGCCGGCGCGGCAGTATTTATGACGGCCGCTTTTATACCCCTTCTGGGACAGCCCGCTGTTGCCTGCGGCATAGCGTCTCTTCCCTGGTTTTTACTCTGCGCCGAGTGGGTGCTGGCCACGCCATGTAAAATTGAACCCGTGAAAATATCCGTGTTTTCTCTGCTTCTCGGCTTGTCTTTTATTTCCTCCTATTTCGGCGCCTTCCTTTATAACATTATTTTCCTGGCGCTATACTCCGCGTTCAGGGTTGTGGAGATGAAACGTTCAGGCGGCCCCATTGCGCCGGCAAAGATGTGCGTTTCTTTTTGCGCGGCGGGATTCGCGGCCGTTTTGCTGGCTGCGCCGTATCTTTTCGCGGGAATAGAAAACAGAGTTTTTCTTTATAAAGATCTATTGGGGGATTTCGTTTCTCCGGATCCCAGGCTGAGAGGCATGGCGTTGTCACGCGTGGTCAATATTATTCCCCACTGGGCAGACATCTTTCACGTGCTGGCGGGCAGCCCGCGCTTTAGCGCGGATATCCCAAAATGGGTTTTTGGCATAGGCTACATTTATCTTTTTCTTTATGTCGGCTCTTTTTTCATAAGAAATAAGCCGAAGTTACTGTTATTCTTTAATTTTACCGCGCTTCTTTCAAGTTTTTATGTTATAGGCACTCACGGGTTTGTTTTTAAATTCGCTTCCCATCATATCCCTGTTTTAGGCAATATACGTTATCCGTCTTTCGGCTTCTATATCCTGCAGTTCTCACTTGTTGCCTGCGGCACAATGGCCTTGTCCTGGTTTATGCGGGAATTTAATCCAAGGAACCGGCATACTGTCCTTCTTGGCTGCGTGCTCGCGGCGCTGCTGGCCGCCGACCTCTCTTTTTACACCCGGAGAAGCGGTATTTTTGAGAGGCATGTGTATTTTGCCGCCAGCCCCGAAGAGCTTAGCTTGCTGTCAATGCGGGACCGCGTTAAAAGTGTTGTTGTCAAAAATCCGCTGAGGTTTATCTCCAAAACTAAGGAGTATGATTTTGAAAACGTGATATGGATAATGGAAAAAGTCCTGTTTAACCAGGGTTATTCAACCTATGACTCTCCATACTATTGGTACATGAAAAATCTGGATTTTTTGGAAAAAGTGTTTTCCATACCCGCGAAAGTGATTCCGGCGCCGGACTTGAAACGCGCTGATTATAAAACAGATAACGCATATGTTGAGGCGCTGGCCGCCGCTGTGGCCGCCGCTGACAGGGCCGGCGCGGTAATGGTTGATCGTCTTCCCGCGGGCTTTTCGCAGGCGCCGGGCTCCTGCGAAATTCTCAATTCGCAAGCCGGTCCTAATTCTTTTAAAGCCGTTGTTTACGCGAAGAAAAAATGTTTCTTGTCTTTAAACGATAAATTTTATCCAGGCTGGCATGTTTCAGTGAACGGCTTGGAAGCGGAACTTGTTAAAGGCAACTTTATATTCAAAGGCGTATTTCTTGCGCCGGGGCAAAATATGGTTGAATTTAGGTTCGTCCCCGTTGTTTTTTACGCGGGGGTTTTAATAAGCGCCCTGACTCTGCTAAGCTTGGGTATACCGCTTGTTTTGTATCTGAAGAGACAGCCGGGAGCTATATGAAAAAAGTAAGCGTTGTCACCCCCTGTTTTAACGAAGAAGCCAATGTGGAGGCGCTTTACCGGCAGGTTAAAGAAATATTCCACAAACTTGGTTCTTACGAATATGAACACCTGTTTGTTGATAATGCTTCCACGGACGGCACTCAAAGCATACTTAGAAAGCTGGCCGCCGCGGACAGTAATGTGAAAGTTATAATCAACACGCGCAATTTCGGCCATATCCGTTCGCCGTTTTACGGTCTTACTCAGGCGGGGGGGGACGCCGTAATACTTCTGGTGTCGGATTTTCAGGACCCGCCCGAATTGATAAATGACTTTGTGCGGGAATGGGAGGCGGGGTATAAGGTGGTGTTGGGTATAAAAACCAACAGTGGAGAATCGGGCCTGATGTTCGCGCTGCGCAAATTTTACTACAACCTGGCGGACGGTCTGGCCGAGGTGAAAATAAATAAGAATAATACCGGCTTCGGCCTTTACGACCGGGAAGTAATAAACCAGCTGAAAAAGCTTGAGGAGCCCTACCCGTTTTTCCGGGGCCTGGTTTCCGAACTGGGCTACAAGGCCGCCCGGGTGGAATATTTCCAGCCGGCGCGCAAGCGCGGCATAACCAAAAACAATTTTTACACCCTCTATGATATCGGTATGCTGGGTATAATAAACCACTCCAAGGTGCCGTTGCGCCTGGCCATCTTCTCCGGAGCTGCTCTGGCAGGCTTAAATCTGTTTGTAGCGTTCGGCTATTTTGTGTATAAACTGGTCTATTGGAACAGTTTTTCTGTGGGTATAGCGCCGGTAGCAATCGGGCTGTTTTTCTTTTCCTCCGTGCAGCTTATCTTCCTGGGCGTCATAGGCGAATATATAGGCGCCATATACACCCAGACGCTTAAACGTCCGCTGGTAATAGAGAAGGAACGGATAAACTTCTAAGGTCTTGGAATTCTTTATGGCACAATGGAATAAGAAAATACTGACGGTGCTCATGGAGTGGGATTACTGCGACCCTAAACGCGGTCCTTCCATGGAAAAAGAGTGTTTTTACAAGAATCTTGCAAAACTTGTCGCCAATGTGGAGCCTTTCTGGTATGACGCTTATATAGACAACATTCCCAAACTTCAGGAACTGCTTGTTGAAAAAGCCAGAGCTTATAACCCGGACCTGATGTTTTTTATTCCGTATAAAAATCAATTCTCCGCTGAAACGCTTGACCTCTTAAAAAACAAATGGCCTACCTGCGCCTGGTTCGGCGACGATACCTGGCGTTTTGAAAGTTATTCCTCAAAACTAGCCCCGTATTTCACCCATGTTTGCACAACTGACATATTCAGCGTTGAAAAATATAAAAAGATAGGCGTGGAACCCATACTCACCCAGTGGGCCGCGCAACCGCTTGCTGCCCCGTCCTCCTTCGCCAAGGTTTCGGAGGGACGTGGTCCTGCGAAGCTATTGTTAAGCGAAGCAGACCCCGCCGCCCCGCTGCCGCCCGGGGGTGAATATCGGTATGCTGTTTCTTTTGTCGGCGCTAAAAATAGCGTGCGGAGCTGGTTTGTGCGTGTTTTGGGCGACAGCGGGATTCCAGTGGAATGTTTCGGACACGGCTGGCCCAACGGCAAGGTCTCACAGAATGAAATGAATAAAATTTTCAGGGGAAGCAGGATAAACCTGAATCTTTCCAACAGCGCAACCCCGGATTTACGCTATCTGGTGTCAAGTCCCAGGAATTTTGTCAGTTATATTATAGCCAACAAGACTTCCGGGCAGATTAAAGCGCGCAATTTTGAAATCCCGCTGGCTGGCGGTTTCCAACTCACTAATTATGTGGCCGGGCTTGAACGGTATTTTAAAATTGGCGAAGAAGTTGCGGTTTTTGCTACACCTGAAGAATGCGCGGCCCAAATACGGTATTACCTGGCCAATGAGGGGGAGCGTATAACTATAGCGATGGCAGGCAACGCTCGTGCCGGGCGTGAGCATACCTATCTCTCGCGTTTTGAAAAAATACTCAGTACGATATGGCCCCAAAAAAACTAGCCATCTGGGTTGATGGAGCGTATCAAAATGACGCTATTTTTGACCAAAACAGCCCGCTAAACCGGGATAATTGCCTTTCGGCTTTCCGTATGCTTAACACTAAAATGGCCGCCCGTGGCTGGGTGTGCCATACCCAGGACATGTATCAGCATTCCGAAGAAATCCCGGACGCCGTCTTGTTCATGGAAATGCCTGGCGCTCCTGTGGCGCGTCTTTTAGGCGCCTGGGCGGGCAAAACAGCGCCCTACGCGGCGCTTCTTGAATGCGAGGTGATAAGGCCGGATAATTGGCGTATGGATCTACATTCTCAGTTTAAAGCAATTTTTACATGGCACTCCGGGTTTGTTGATAACAATCGGTACTTTAAAATAAATTTTCCAAACGCATTTCCCGCCCCTGGCGAACTTCCCCGGCCTGAAAAAAAACTATTTTGCGCTATGATCGCCGCGCATAAAAGCGCTTCCCACCCGCTTGAACTTTATACGGAGCGGGAGCGCGCTATACGCTGGTTTGAGGAAAACCACCCGGGCGAATTTGACCTTTTTGGCATCGGCTGGGACCGTTTTACCTTTACCGGGCCAAAGCCGTTGCGCGCTCTTAACCGGATAAATTTATTCACCCGCCTTTTTGCCCCGCGCTTTCCTTCATATAAGGGTCCGGTTGACTTTAAGCGCCCGGTCCTTGAAAAGTATAAATTTGCCATCGCCTACGAAAACGCACGTGAGGTGCCCGGCTATATAACAGAAAAAATATTTGACTGTATGTTTGCCGGTTGCGTGCCGGTTTACCGGGGCGCCCCCGACATAGCTAAGTATGTTCCGCGGGCGTGTTTTATAGACCGGCGCGAATTTAAAACACATGACGAGCTTTATGCTTTTATGAAGGCAATAACTCCGGCTGATTACGCGGCCAAAATCGGCGCAATCGCCGGGTATCTGGCGAGCGACAAACCATATCAATTCAGCGACAAATGTTTCGCGGAAACTGTGGGCAAGGTAATTGCCAAAGCATAAGGATATGAAAAAAATACTTTTAGTCAGCCCCAGTCTCCAGCAGAACGTGCAGGTAGGTGAGCGCGTGGATTCTTTCAGCCTTGGGCTGGCATATCTCCATTCGGTAATAAACGGAGCCGGCTATTCCATTGAAACCGTCAATTATAACAATCTGCCGGTGGAGGTGTCCGAGAAAGAAATAGAAGAAAAGATTAACACCATTAATCCGGATTTTTTCCTTGTGCAGATACTCACGATGAACCGGGTTGCGTCCAAAAGGGCAATTGCCCTTGCCCGGAAGCTTAAGCCTGGAATTCCCATTATTACCGGTGGAGTCCACGCGAGCATTTACTACAGCCAGGTCCTGGATTTTTATGGGGCGGATTATGTCGTTATCGGCGAAGGTGAGAGAACCGTATTGGAACTCCTTGGCGCCCTTTCAGGCGGCCTGCCGGTTGATGGAATAAAGGGCATTGCTTTCAAGCGGGAAAGGAAAGTTGTGGTTGCTCCTGAAAGGGAGCTGATAGCGGACTTGGACTGCCTGCCTTTTCCTAAGCATGAGTTGTTCATCACCCCTGAAACAAGGATGGTCGGCATCCTTACAAGCAGGGGCTGCCCTTTCAAGTGCAGTTTTTGCTGTCTTCACGCTATTTCTAAGCGTAAATTCCGTAAGCGCTCGGTTAACAACGTAGTGGACGAGATAGAACATATTACGCGGAACTTTCCCGGGGTAACTTCCATACAGATGGCCGATGATACTTTTACCTTGGATCAGACGCGGGCGATGGACTTTTGCCTGGAAATAATACGGAGAAAGATAAAAATCAGGTTTCTGTGCTCCGCCCGCGTCAAACCGGCCAGCGTTGAATTGTTTGAACTTATGGAGCGCGCCGGGTTTGTTTCAATCGGTTTCGGGCTTGAAACCGGAAGCGATAAACTTCTTAAAAGCATTCACAAAAATATAACCAGGGAAGATGTAATCCAAACGTTTGAAATGCTCAAAAAAAGAAAAATCAGCATTGCCACCTACCTGATGGTGGGTTTCCCGGGGGAAAATGACGATACTGTGGCGGAAACCATAGACCTTATAAAGAAGCTGCAAAAAATCAGGTATTTCGAATTTGCGGGAGTAGCCCGCCTTTGGGTTTATCCGAACACCGAAGTTTACGAGGCCATGCGCGCCGGCGGCCGTATAGACGACAGCTACTGGCTTACCGACAAAGATGTCCCGTTTTTTACTCTTGAGCATACCGAAGAGGAATTGGAGCGTATGGTTACGAAGATAACTCTTGCCTGTCAGCCCTGGCGGCAGTGGATAAAGCGTATTTTCAGCGAACTGCTGCACCCGGTACGGACGGCCAGAAAAGTTGCTCCCAGGCTGCGCAAATTAAAGCGTGTTTTTTTTAATTAATGAATCGCAACTACACAATAATAGGCATCGGTCGCGCGCTCCAGGTATTAATCGCGCTGGCGGCAATGCGCCTTTTAACCCGCCTTCTTTCAGGCAGCGAGGTGGGGAATGTTTATCTGGTCCTTTCCATAACCTCCTATTTTTCCCTGGTATTCCTAAGCCCAGTCGGCTTGTATATTACCCGGCGGCTGAACGATTGGCACAAAGAGGGGGTTCTCCTTGATTATTTTGCCTGTTACAATATTTATGTTTTAGCTGTTTCATTATCGGTTTTTCCGGTCTTGTTCTTTGTAAAAGGAGTCTTTGGCATAGCCGCCGACATAAGTGCTTTGGGCCTGTGTCTGCTTGCTTTCGGATACATATACGCGGGCACGTGGAATTCAACAATTATCCCTGCCCTGAATATGCTGCACCACCGGTTGAGCTTTGTGGTTTTTTCCACGGCGACTCTGCTGCTATCCCTGGTTTTTTCTGTTTTTCTTGTGAAAGTATATAGTCCATCCTCTGTGATGTGGATATCAGGCCAGATAATAGGTCTTCTGGCGGCAACCGCCGCCGCGCTGCTTTATTTCCGACGCAAAGTGCGTTATAGCCTAAACTTTGGCTTGGTATGGGGAGTTATTAAAAAACCGCGTTTGCGGGGGATTGCCAAATTCAGTTCTCCGCTGCTGGTAACTACATTTTTCATGTGGATGCAAAATCAGTCTTACAGGCTTGTTGTTGAAAAAAATATCGGTCTTGATTTCCTGGGCAGGATGGCGGTGGGGCTGGGGATAGCGGCGGCTATAGCCGCAGTAGCGGAATCGCTTGTCCAGCAGGTTTACTATCCAGTTTATTATACCGAGATAAACACCCGCGACGGAGAAATTCGCAAGGCCGCCTGGGATAAAATGGCCGGGGCCATTATTCCGCTGTATCTGCTTACCACGTTATTTGTTTCTTTTCTTGCCTGGCATTTAGTGACAGTTCTGGTGGACGTGAAATTTCATGAAGTCTGGATTTTTACTATTTTCGGGGCATGGGTGGAATTTTCCAGAATCACCACAAATATATTTTCAACGGTGGCGCACTCCGAAATGCGCACTGGGCCTTTGGCAACACCTTACGCTCTCGGAGGTGTTTTAACCGCCTCCGGAGTTTATTTCGCCTCGTTTTCCTCCGGTCACGCATTCTGGGTTCCCGCCGCTCTTATGCTTTCCGGTTTTGTCACGCTTTCTTTTATGATTACCGGGATGCGCCGTATAATGAAATTTACAATAGATTTTAGGGCCATAAAAATGGCCTTGCTGCTGGCGTTACCTTTTCCCCTTGGGTTGCTGGTTAAAAACAGCGAGGGTTCGTTTTTAATATCATGCGCGGTGTTGCTCGCTCTTGGGGCTTATTTCATATTTGCGCAGTACTTTCTTTACCATAAGGCTATGCCGAGCCTATGGTCTTCAAACGGCCAAAGCCGCATGCCGGGGGGAGCATGAATAATTTTTCAATGCCCCTTGTCTGTGTTTGCGTTCCAACATATAATTCCGGTAAAACCCTGGCTGCGACGCTTGATTCCATATCAGGGCAAACCTACCGCAATATCTCTCTTATAGTTGTAGATAATGCCTCCAGCGATAATACGCTGGAGATTGCTGATGCCTGCGCTGCAAAGGACAGCAGGGTGCGGGTTATCCGTAATACCGTGAATGTAGGCGGAGAGGGGAATTTCACGCGTTGCCTGCAACTGGCCGACGGCGATTACACCGCAATATTCCATTCCGACGATATTTATTGTCCGAAAATGGTAGAGGAGCAGGTAAAATTTCTTCAGGCCAATACGGAAGCCGGCGCTATTTTTGCCATGGCGGATACCGTTGACGGCGACGGGCGCGTTGGGCGCAGCTACCGCCTGCCTCGGGCCCTTGCGGCAAGGCCGTCCCGCCTGTATGATTTCCAGACCATATTTAAATCAATGCTGAAACACGGTAATTTCCTGCTTTGCCCCGGTGCAATGGTCAGAACCGCCATTTACAAAGATTATATCAAGCATTGGGATTACGAGCATTTTAAAACTTCCGCGGATTTGGATGTATGGCTGAGGATACTGCAAAAACATCCGATAGGCGTAATTAATGAGCCGCTATTCAATTACAGAGTCAGCCCCAGCAGTTTCAGCTACGGCTCCGGAAGGGCAAAGACCGAGCCCCATGACCTGTTGCTGGTTTTTGAAGCGTATGTGCAAGGATATGCGCGGGATTTGATGGGGCCTGAAGAAAAGACCGACTACTTTAGGCTTGTAATGAACGACAATGTCAATCGGGCTTTTAATCTTGCTGTCATGGGAAGTCCTGCCGAAGCTAAAGCTTTGATAGCCGGTGTTTTCCGCCCCGGAAGCATTTGCGGAGTAATAGGCAGTGTTTATCATTTTAAAACAATAGCATTGGCTGTGCTGACGGCCCTGCTTATATTCATTCCACTGCCTGAGCGGGTAAGGCGGTTGGTTTCCATTTTGCGGTTTAAAACGCGCGGGTAGGCGGTAGGTGGATAGGCTGCCCGCCAAACGGCCGGCGGGTCCGCCAAAGTTGTAGTGGTGGAAAGGAAGAGCAGGCTGTAGGCAAGAGGTTGTAAATGCAGACTACGCCTCTGAATTGCTAAGTTGCTACGCATCTAAACGGCTAACAGCCTAATAGTCTACAGTCTATAGCCTGTGGTTTACAGCCTGTCTATCGTGTCGGATTAGATTTTGAGGCCAAAAAAATGAATGACCCTAAGGTGCAGGAGCAGGGCCGCTGCAACGCGCGGGAGACCGGAGTCTCAGGCCGTCTTCTTTCGTTCGCTCTGTTTTTATACCTTGCGCTTTATCTTCTGATTCCGTACAAGCCGTGGCATTATCCTATAAGTTTCCATACCCCTGTGCTGGGTTTCGGCCTGCTCCTTATGGCCATACAGGTTTTTACTTGTCCGGGCTTGTGGAAAAAATATCTTAAAACCGACATGCTGCTGTTTTCGCTGATGTTCCTGTTTTTTATGGTTTCTGCGCTGTTGGTTCATTCACGGGAATTCTCCATGGACGGATTGCGGATATATCTTGTTTCATTCCTGTGTTTTCTGTTCGTGCGCACGGCGGTAGCCGGGCTTGACCTGGAATCCGCGTTTAAATGGATAAATTATTATCTTATAGCCGCCGGCGCGCTTATATTGCTGCAGATAAATTCTTATAGAGGGTTTGTTGTTGCGGGAATTTTTGGATATCCCTGCAACGAAGGAGCGACTGCGGGTTGGGGCTTCGCTAACGGGCCGACACTTGGGGGAGGGATACTTGCCTGGCTGCTTACGGTATCCCTGGTCAGATACTTGTTTTCCGTAGCCGCTAAAAAGACCCATTTCGCCGGGCTAATACACCTGGCCGCCATAGCTTTCGGCGCCGCGGGACTTTTCTTTACGTTTAACCGCAGCGCCTGGCTTGGTATATCTTGCGTGATGCTGGTACTGGTTTATGCCTATATTTCAGAGGGACTCCCCAAGAAGCGTCTTTTTATGCTTGTAATGGTTATAGTGGCTTCGGTTTTACTGTTGAAAGTGTTTACGCATCCTATGATTGATAATAGACAGACTAAAGAGTCCTTTTTTATAAAGTTCTTGCAAAAACCGGCGGCAACCGTGACAGCCGATCCTTCAGCAAACACAAGGGCGACAATATGGCGGTACACGTTGGGGCTTATTAATAACGCGCCGGCGTGGGGCGTTGGGGTGGACAACTTTCCCCGGCTCTACAATAAGGCCTACCCGGAGCTTCTCGCCAAGGCTAACGGAGTAATTGATGCTAACCGCAACATTACCCCGCACAATTCCTACCTGTATTATACGGCGGAATTGGGGGGGATCCCCGCTTTCTTCTTATTTTTGCTGGTTGGCTGGGTGTTGTTCAAGGGCTTCCGGTCCGGGTATTACTGCGACGCTTTCCCGTTCTGGGCCGGACTTTTAGCTGTGTGTATATGGGCGGCTACCAACGACTATATGCGTGAAAGGATATTCTGGATAGTACTCGGAGTTGTTTCCGGTCTTACACATTTGAGGCCGAGAAATACTGCCGGCAAAACTGAAGGACTTAACAAGCCGATGCCTTTATGAAAATCGCTATTTTAAACCTTACCGGAGGCGGGATAAGCGGCGGGCATAAAAGTTATATCGCCAATATCATTCCCCGCCTGGCAGCCTCGGATAAAATTGAGAGGATATTGTGCGCTTCACCGGTAAGTTTTAAGGCTGAAACCTGGATTCCGGCATCTCCCAAATTAGCTTTGGCTGTATGTGAGCCATTCAGGTTTTTTAGTTCTGCGCCGGACAGTAAGTTTAAGGTCGTGCTGAACGCGTTCCGGCCGGATGTTGTGTTCGTTACCATGGAAAGACATATTAACTATCCGGGCGCGCCGATTGTGACAATAGTCCACAACATGGCCCCGTTTGTAAGTATCACGACAACTAGCGGGCTGCGGGAGAAAATTAAATCCTTGGCGCGGAGGTTTGACACCGGCCTTGCTGTGAATAGGGCTTCGGCGGTAATCGCCCCCACCGCATTCGTTCGCAATGCGCTTTTGGACCGATTCGGCGTTGAAAGGGAAAAAATAACCCTTATTAATTTTGGGCATACTCCCAAAGCGTCTGCCAAGCCTCCCACCGGTGAAATTAAGCAGTTGCTTTCCAGCGGGTTTATATTTACCGCGGGCTCATTTGAGGTTTACCGCGGGTATGAGGATTTGCTTGTTGCCTTTGCGGAAGTAAAAAAATCTTTCCCGAACATTAAAATGGCTATCGCTGGAGTGGTAAGATCGGCAACTTTAGGCTACAAAATGAAGATGCAGTCTTTAGCGGCCTCTCTTGGCCTTTTAAACGACGTATTATGGCTTGGGTATATTCCCCACGAAGAACTTGGCTGGTATTATTCGCACTGTTCGGCCTTTGCGCTGACAAGCCGCGTTGAGTCTTTTTGTTTTGTGGCTTTAGAGGCCCTGGCGCATGGCTGTAATTGTATTTCCACAGATAGCCCGTGCCTGCCGGAAATTATGGCTGACGCCTCTTTGTACTATAAAGCGGGTGACGCTAAAGGACTGGGCAGGGGCTTGCTTGAAATTCTTGCCCGGGACAACTCCGCCAGGGAGCGGGCGTTGCAACGGGCCATGGGGCGGGCCGCGGAATTCTCCTGGGACAAAGCCGCCCGTGAAACAATAGATGTCTTCCTGAAGGCCGCCGGATCAGGTGGATAGGCTGAATCAAGAAAGGCTATTAGACTGCAGGAAGAGTAGGCTGTAGGTAAGAAGTTATAAATGCAGACTACGCCTCTGAATTGCTAAGTTGCTATGCATCTAAACGGCTAACAGCCTGATAGTCTACAGTCTACAGCCTTCACCATCCTCTGGCCTATGGCAATAGCTGTATCGTCTATCAAAGTCACCACATTCTCCCTCCTGTAAATTATATAATGAAGATGGCGTTTGACGGCTTATGTCGGACTTCTTATGAATCAAGCTGATAAAAATATTAAACGGTGGGTTTCTTGCTGGGCGAAGGCTGCGCCTCAACTTAAAAGTCTGCGTTATCGGGAAATAAGAAACACAGATACGGCCTTGGGAATAGGGATGTTTAATGATGCCTTTGAATCGGCAATGTTGAGCGCGCGTCCCCTCAAAACCTCAGGCTTGGTTCGCCAGCAAATGTATTTTAAACGGGTGGCAAAATGACCGGACTGTTTCAGACAGCCAAAGAATTACAGAACGTTTTCATGGATAAGGCGTGGAAGTTCTGCTTTATAGGCGGGGTAGCTCTTCAACGGTGGGGGGAAATGCGGTTGACTCGTGATGTAGATGTTACTCTTTTTACCGGATTTGGTTCGGAAGAACCGGCTATTGACGAATTATTAACGCGCTACAAACCGCGCGTGGAAAACGCAAAAGAATTCGCGCTTGCCAACAGAGTGCTGCTTATTGAATCTAAAAGCGGCATCGGGATGGATGTGGCTCTCGGAGGTATTCCTTTTGAAGAAGAAATGACTCGCCGAGCTACCTGGTTCAAATTCCTCCCCGGGCTGGAGCTTCTTACCTGCTCCGCGGAAGATTTGATTGTTCTTAAGGCTTTTGCCGACCGTGAACAAGATTGGACGGACATTAAAGGCGTAGTTATCAGGCAACAAGACAGGATTTTATGGGATTATGTGCGTAAACAGCTTGAGCCCTTATGCCTGGCAAAAGAATCCCCTGGAATTATGCGGCATTTGGATGAAATACGCCGGAATGTGGTGTGACCTTTATCCCTTTACCCCGGAGGGGAATTCCCGCCAAACAACCCGGGCGCTGTGCCCGCCGAGTTGTATTGGCGGGGACCCGCCCCCGCCACTACAACTCGGCGGGTCCGCCAACGCGTAATGGCGGAAAAGTCGTAGTGGCGGGAAATGTACTGTCCCCATAGTCACCAATGTACAAAATTTAGCCTGCAAGTGAAAAAATATCCATAAAATCTTGATTGCGGGCTAAATTTTATATAAAACTTCCTCCTGCTTGATAAAACTACTGGGCATATATTATTATCAGGTATGATAACGATATATGCTTAGTAAAAATTTAAAAAATCTTCATAAAACTATCAGCCTGTCTTATTTTACACATGCTTTACAGCCCTGCATTCCACATGTTGCTTTTGGTTGAACTATATGCTATGTTATAAGACATATGGTTGAGAGAAAATACTGGCGGAATTTAATAAAACAAGCCCTTTCCAGGCGGCCCATAGTGTGGTTATCCGGCATAAGGCGCTCAGGTAAAACCGTGCTTTCCTCAGGCTTTCCCTACGCTGAATACTTCGACTGCGAACTCCCCAGGATACGGGCAATGCTTTCGGATCCGGAAATGTTTTTAGCGTCAAAAGCCGGAAAACTGCTTGTATTGGATGAAATACACAAGCTGGATAACCCTTCCGAAATACTGAAAATATCCCACGACCACTACCCGACTGTTAAAATAATTGCCACCGGCTCATCCACGCTGTCGGCCTCGGCTAAATTTAAAGACACGCTTACCGGCAGAAAAACAGAAATCCGGCTTACGCCGATGAACGCCTGTGATTCGGAAGATTTCAAGATTGTCGATTTAAATCTCCGTCTCCATCGCGGCGGTCTTCCGCCTTTTATACTTGATAAGGCCTACCCGGAGAAGGATTACCAGGAGTGGCTTGATTCATATTGGGCCAGGGATGTGCAGGACCTGTTTAAGCTTGAAAAAAGATCATCCTTCCTTAAATTCGTTGAACTTGTCTTCGCGCAAAGCGGGGGGATTTTTGAGGCTTCTAAATTCGCCGCGCCTTGCGAAATTGGCCGCGCCACCGTCGCCAATTATCTTTCAGTCCTGGAGGCCACCGGCGTGGCATGCCCTGTGCGCCCTTTTTCAACCCGTCTCGCCAACGAAATAGTGACGGCCCCCAAAGTGTACGGCTTTGACACCGGTTTCCTGTGCTTTTTCCGTGGCTGGAACACTCTACGCGAGGATGATAAAGGAATTTTGTGGGAGCATCTGGTTTTAAACGAGATGCTTAGCATACTTCAAAGCCCGGATATTAACTACTGGCGCGACAAAGCCGGGCACGAAATTGATTTTGTGCTTAAAAAGCGCGGTTGTCCGCCTCTGACCATAGAATGCAAATGGAAAGCAGCCAAATTTGACCCCGCAGGCTTGCGCGTCTTCAGGCGGCGCTACCCGCAAGGCGACAATTTGGTAATATCAAGCGATATAGACAAGCCATACAATAAAAATGTCGGAGGCTTCAATATCCGCTTCACGGGAATCAGCAATTTAAAAGCCGTGCTGCGTGCCTAGCTGTTCCGCTGTCTAACCCCGCACTTTGGCCCTTTTAGGAAAAAGTGCGTGGCTAACAGCCTAATAGCCGACAGCGCTGTTTCTGTCTATGGCTTAAAGCCTATGGCCTATGGCAGTCGCCGTATCTAAAAACTTACGGCTTATGGCAATAGCCGTATCGTCAACCTAGCCTATGGCAGTAGCCGTATCTAAAACTACGGCAATAGCCGTATCGTCAACCTAGCCTATAGCAGTAGCCGTATCTAAAACTATGGCATCTTTCTCTGTCTGCGGCCTGAGTGCAGACTAAACTGCTTGCGACTTATTGCAGTATACTGCACTATATTGTACACTTAATCCATTATGGCTGATAGAGCGAAAATCAAAGAAGTTTTGATTGACCAGTTGGGCGATATTCCCGGCATCTTGGATAAGTGCCGCGTAGAACGCCTTGTTGAGCCGGAACTGCGCGTCGCCCTCGCGGATAATCTTGTTAAAGTTATAAGCGGGGTACGCCGGTGCGGCAAATCTGTTTTGGCCCATCGCGCATTAAAAGATCTGCCGTATGGCTATGTTAATTTTGATGACGAACGCCTGGCGGATATTACAACAGCTGACTTAAACCTTGTGTTGGAAGTCCTTTTGGAGCTTAAGCCGGGCTTTAAGTTTATCCTGCTTGACGAAATACAAAATATAGAGAAATGGGAGCTTTTTGTGACCCGGCTTCAGCGAGGCGGCTATAAAGTGATAATAACCGGCAGCAACGCCCATCTGCTAAGCCGCGACCTGTCCACCCATTTAACCGGCCGGCATAAGGTTTTTGAAATTTACCCTTTTTCTTTCCAGGAATATCTGCGTTCGCGCGGCATAGATTCTCCGCGTGATAAGGCCTTAAGCACACGCTCAAGGGCGCAGATCAGCGCCGCCTTCTCTGACTATTTCTCTGCCGGCGGTTTCCCGGAACTTCCCGGCATTGTTGATAAAAAGTCCTATCTGCATGACCTGTACGATAAAATCCTCACGCAGGATATCGCCCTGCGGCACGGAGTGAGGCATATTAAAACCCTTAAGGATATTGCGCTTTATACCGCTAATAATTACGCGTCTAAACTTTCATACCAGAATATTAAGGAAGCTTATTCCCTTGGGAGCATACACACGGTCAAAAATTACCTGGCGTATATGCAGGAGGCGTATCTTTTTTTTGCGGTGGAAGCGTTTTCGCATAAAGCGCGGGAGCGCGTGCGCCTGCCCAGGAAAATGTACGGCATTGACGCTGCTTTGCTGCGGTCAATTTCCGTATCAGGTCAGAAAAACGAGGGCAGGTTACTTGAAAATCTTGTCTATCTGGAACTGTTACGGCAAAAAAAACAAATTTTGTATTACAGCGACCCCCAGCGCAAGTACGAGGTGGATTTTGTGTGCCGTCAAAGCGCCGGGGGTGCGGTGGAACTTATACAGGTTTGCCTGGATACCGGTATGGCGGAAGTTAAGGAGCGCGAGTTGAGGGGGCTGCAAAGCGCGTTAAACACATTTAAGAACATTTCACCGGGCGGCCTGACACTAATTACGCGTGACCGCGGCGGCACGGAACGCATAGCCGGCCGCCAGGTAAAATGCGTGCCGGTGTGGGAGTGGCTGCTTAATCCGTAGTGGAACGTAAGCTCGGTCAGGGACGGAGGCGATAAAGACGGCCTGTGGCCTCTGCGCGAATTGAGTATAGAGAGCCGTGTAAGGGATGCAGCATTTTCTAATTCAAACATGATGGTGAAATGTATCGTCGTTACTCCGTCGTAATTCTTTTGCTAAGCCTCCATTTCTGAATGTTTTTGTGCCTC
>Ga0209211_10000553_pt1 | contig 75439 bp, 73 predicted proteins | sample RifGroA2_FD_183992 | JGI IMG/M metagenome (GOLD analysis project Ga0209211, IMG submission 183992) | Groundwater microbial communities from Rifle, Colorado, USA - Groundwater A2 (SPAdes) (version 2) | ecosystem: Environmental > Aquatic > Deep subsurface > Groundwater | place: Rifle, Colorado... | reverse complement strand
CCACGGTCTACGGCCAACTGGTCAGCGTCTATGATTACCCGCAGGCGGCGCTGCTGATCCTCGGCGGCTCCACCGCCGCCGCGGTCGCCGTGGGCTGGCTCTGGGGTCGCGGCAAGCGCGTCTGGTGCCGCTACCTGTGCCCGGTCTCCGGTGTCTTCGCCCTGCTGGCGCGCCTCGCGCCGATCTATTTCCACGTCGATCGCGCGGCCTGGAGCGCCTATCCGCAACGCACCGCCGGCGTCGACTGCGCGCCGCTGCTCAACGTCAAAAACCTCAAGGGCGGCGCCCAGTGCCATGCCTGCGGTCGTTGCAGCAGTCACCGCGACGCCGTGAGCCTGGCGGCGCGCTCGCCCAACGCGGAGATCCTCGGCGCCGGGACGACCAGCGACAAGCCGCGCAGCAGCGAGGCCGTGCTGCTGATGTTCGGCATGTTCGGCGTCGCCATCGGCGCCTTCCAATGGACCGTCAGCCCCTGGTTCGTCCAGGGCAAGCAGGCCGCCGCCGAATGGCTGGTGGCGCGCGACATCCTCTGGCCGCTGGCGGACAGCCCGGCGTGGTGGCTGCTGACGCGCTATCCCGAAGTGGGCGACGTGTTTTCCTGGCTCGACGGCGCCGCGATCCTGGTCTGGATCGCCGCCAGCGCCCTGCTGCTGGGCGGCTTCGCCTGGCTCACGGTGCGCCTCGCCGCCCGCCTGGCCGGCGTCGACTGGCGCCGCCTGGCGCTGGGCCTGGTGCCGCTGGCCGGAGTCGGCCTGTTCCTCGGCCTGTCGATGATGTCCGTCACCCATCTGCGCGCGGAAGGCGTGGCGCTGGGCTGGCTGCCGGGCCTGCGCGCCGTGCTGCTTGCCATCGGTCTGCTGTGGTCGACCTGGCTCGGTTGGCAACTGCTGAAAGCTCCCGCAGGAGTCGGCGCTGGCGGCACGGCGGCGCGCCGCCTGGCCGGCCTGGTGTGGCTGCTGCCGCTGGGCGCGATCGGCACTGCCTGGATTCTGGCGTTTTACGTCTGGTAGGGCGGACGAACCCACGGCGGCGGCGTCCGTTGATCTGCGTCAACCGGCCCGATGCCGACCGCCATGCGTTTATGGTATCGTCGTACGGACTGGAACACAGACCGGAGGACCACCATGAAATCGAAGAAGCCCGCCAAAACCGCCACGCTCGACATCGGCATATCCGACACCGACCGCGCCAGAATCGCCCAGGGTCTGTCCGGCCTGCTGGCCGACAGCTACACGCTTTACCTGACCACGCACAACTTCCACTGGAACGTCACCGGCCCGATGTTCAACACCCTGCACCTGATGTTCATGGGCCAATACACCGAACAGTGGAACGCGCTCGACCTGATCGCCGAGCGCATCCGCGCCCTTGGCCACCCGGCGCCCGGCACCTACAAGGAGTTCGTCAAGCTGGCCAGCATCAAGGAAGTCGAAGGCGTGCCCCGCGCGATGGACATGGTGCGCCACCTTGTCGCCGCGCAGGAAGCCACCGCGCGCACGGCGCGCAAGCTGTTTCCGCTGGTGGAGAAAGCCAACGACCAGCCGACCGCCGACCTGCTGACGCAGCGCGTCGAGGTGCATGAGAAAACCGCCTGGATGCTGCGCAGCATGCTGGAGGAGTGATCGGCGGGCTCCGCACTCCCTGCAGCAAGAAGGCCGGCAAGCCGCCAGCAAGAGACGCGGACGCCCCAACCCGGAGACACCCATGCGCATCGCAATAACCAGCCAGAATTTCCGTACCGTCACCGGCCATGCCGGACGGGCGCGCCGCTTCATCGTGTTCGATGCCGACGGCATCGCTCCGCCGCGCGAGATCGAACGGCTCGACCTGGACGCCAACATGGCCATTCATGGCTTCGATCATCGCGCCCGCCATCCTCTCGACGACATGGACGTGCTGATCACCGGCGGCGCCGGCGAAGGTTTTGTCCGCCATTTGGCGGCGCGGGGCGTGCGGGTGGTGGCGACCGGCGAGAGCGATCCGCTCCTGGCCGTGCAAGCCTTTCTTGCCGGACGGACAAGATCGGCCAGCGAAGGCTGCAACCACGACGACAGCGATCATGACGGCCACGACGAGGCCGGGCACTCATGCGGTTGCCATAGCTAACGGCAACGCCGTCCAAACAGCCGCCCCGTTGCGTCATACGACACCGGAAGATGGCGGCGGTTCATTTTCGTTTATGGCCTCCTTTATGCCTTTCAAGCAATTTGCGGTTCTGGTTATCTGCCTGTTATGGGCGTCCATTGGCGAAGCTGCGTGCCGTCAACACCAAATGACCAACCCGTCGCAGGTGAAGATCGCGGGCGATTCGGTGATGATCGTCGTCCACCAGTCTTCGACGTACGACGCTCGTTTCGCCACCAAGCGCGGCGTCGACGAAGCGGTGAGATTCGCCAAGAGCAAAAAAATCCCGGTGATCTATCTTCAGGACGAAACGCCGGATGAGTATTACTTCATGGAGGACTGCCACCCGGATCACTGGGTGCTGTCTCACGGAGGCGAAATCAGCTTCGAGGTTTTGCCCTCGCATCTTTACATCGTCGGCGGTCATCTTGAGTTGTGCATGTCGACCGCGCTGCACGATATTCTTGAGCAATGGTCGAAGAGGCCACCCAGGAATTACACCGTGACCTACCTCATGGATGCGATCTATTCGAACGGCAAAATGATCGATCCATCCGACCCCTTCTACGGCGACTTCTCCCGCTTCATGGATATCGTGACCTATGGCCGTCCCGGTGGCGAACACTGGCCGAAACTGAGCTTGCTGGAGACGATGGGAATCATCGCCAGGGAAGAGCACGAACTCGAATACATCAAGCAGATTCTTCCGCGCTGGGACACCACGTTTCCCAAAACTTACCGGATAGCGGTAAAACTCAACGACTCGGTCAACAAGGTGTTGCGATCGGCTCCCGGATGGCATCCGCCGACGCTCTTGTTTCACTTTGTGGATTCTGCGCTCAATCTTTCCGAGCCCTTGATTCTCCGGGGAAACTGACAGACACCAGGCTTCAGCTTCACCTACTCGGCATCGAAACCCGCGTCCTCGATCACTGCCTTGAGCTGGTCGCGCGTTACTTTCGCCGCGTCGAAGTCGACCCAGTTGCGCCACATCGGCAATTGCCTGAAAGCCGATCCGGCTTACGGCAAGGGTGTCGCCGATGCGCTGGGTATCGCGCTGTCCGAGGTGCCGGCGTAAGCGGCAGGCAGACGCGCTGGCAGGCGGCGGTCGCCGTCTCGCCAGCGCCGACTGTCCTGTTCAGCCGCGCGGCAGACACAGGCTGACGACAAGTCCGCCGCCGGAACGGTTGCGCGCCGCGACCGTTCCCCGATGCCGCTGCATCACGCTTTTCGTGATGGCCAGCCCCAGCCCGTAGCCCTTGCCTCGATGGGCTGCGCCGACGCCGCGATAGAAGGGCTCGAAGATCGAAGCGAGTTCCGCGTCCGCCACGCCCGGCCCGCGATCGGCGACATCGATGCAACATACATCGGCGTCGACGCGACTGCATACCTCGACCGACCCGCCCCACAGCGAGTGCTTCACGGCGTTGCGCAGGACATTTTCCAGGGCGCGGCGCAGCAGATCGGCGTCGCCGCGCACCTTTGATGCGGCGCCCAGCGCAAGCTGCACGCCGACGCCCTGCGCTTCGGCCTCGACCCCCACATCTTCGGCAATCTCGGCAACCAGTTCGTCCAGATCAAGGCTTTCCATCCGGTCATCGCCGACGCCGGCATCGAGCCTCGCCAGGGTCAGCAATTCGCCCACCAGGCGATCCATGCGCCCGGTGTCGCGCTCGATGCGTTCAAGCATTTCCGCCGCGCGCTCCGGCTGCTGCCGCATCAGGTCGGCGGCCGCCTGCAGGCGCGCCAGCGGAGAACGCAGTTCATGCGAGACGTCGTGCAGCAACCGGCGCTGGCCATCCATCAGCGTCTGCAGGCGGTCGGCCATGCGGTCGAAATCCGCGCCGAGATCGGCCAGCTCGTCGCGGCGCCGACCCATCGACCGGCCGATGCGCGTTTCCAGTCGGCCGCCGGCAAGTGCCTCGAACGCAGTGCGCAAACCGCGAATGGGACGGGCGAAATACCAGGCCAGCAGCGCCGCGAAGATCAGGCTAACCACGCTGCCGGCGAGCAATGGCATCAGCGGCGGCAGGAATGGCCGGGGTGGCGGTGGGTGGCCATGACGCAGCGGTGAATCTCCATGGGGCGGCGGCGGTGGATGCCCATCGATGCCCGGCGGCGGTGCAAAAGGTGGCGGCGCGGGCGGTCCGGCCTCGAATTGGTTCGGCCGCAAGGCCCATATCGCCACGCCGACACCCAGCGAGGTGACGACCTGTGCCAGCCAAAAAACCAGGAAAAATTTCCAGAACAGGCGGCCCATCACCCCACCACCAGTTGATAGCCCTTGCGGATCACGGTCTGGATGATCGAGCGCCCGTCCGCCAGCGTGGCCGACGGACCCAGCTTGTGGCGGATGCTGCTGACATGGACGTCGATGCTGCGATCGAAACGCGAGAACGGTCGCCCCAGCGCCTGCTCGGAAAGATCGGCCTTGCTCACCGGCTGTCCGGCCTGGCGTGCCAGCGCTTCCAGGAGGCTGAATTCCGTGCTCGTGAGCTCCAGCGACCGGGCCGCGAATTCCCCGCGGCGCTGCGCCGGCCAGAGCGTCAGCGCGCCAATCACCAGCGCCTGCGAGGGCGCTCGCGCCGCCGCGCCGACGCGCTTGAGGATGGCGCGCAAGCGCGCCGCCAGCTCGCGCGGAGTGCAGGGCTTGGGCACATAGTCGTCGGCGCCGAGTTCGAGGCCGACGATGCGGTCGGCGTCATCGCCGCGCGCAGTCAGCATGACCACCGGCAAGGCGCTCGCCGCGCGAATCTGCGCCAGCGCCTGCAGGCCGCTGACGCCCGGCATCATCTGGTCGAGCACGGCAATGTCGTGGCCGCCGGAAAGCGCGGCGCTCACGCCGGTCGACCCGTCATGGGCGCAGGTAACCGCGAAGCCGTCGCGCGACAGGTAGTCGCTCAGCAGCTCCAGCAATTCCACATCGTCATCGACCAGCAGCACTCTGGCCGTCAGCGGTCCCGAGGCAGGTTCATTCATGGGCGGATGCTAACGCGGGCGCCGCTCCCGGTGTGAGCATTTACCGGGTTTTACCCAAGGCCAAAGACGCTCTACTCCGGGGAAACCAGCGCTGCATCCTTCGTCACGGTCGCCGCGCGACGGCGGTCCGGCAAAGCCTGCCGAGGGGCGGCACTGATCGGCAATCGCCGGGAGCGAAACCCGATGGCGGGCGCGGCGGTCACGCCGACTTAACGCCGATTTACATTCGCCGCCGGCACGCCTTGCGGCGGCAAGATCCGCCGCCAGCGACCGCGCCGCGTCAGCCGCGATGGGAAATGTGGCGCTTGATCGCGAAAAGTCCTTGCCGCCTTAACGCGGCTTTACCGTGATTTACATTCCGGGCCCTGAATTCCGACCGTTTCAGGCCGATGACTTGCATGACACATCCGTGCGAACTGTTTCGCAACACGACACCACTCAGGAAAGGAACACATCATGAGCAGCAGCATTAGCAATATCGGCAGCAACAGCGCGATGATGCAAGGCATGCGGGGTATGAGGCGCCCCGACCCGACGCAAATGGCGGAAAACCTGTTCTCGAAGCTCGACACTTCCGGACAAGGCTACCTCACGAAGGCCGACCTTCAGACCGCCATGGACAAGGTATCGTCCTCATCCTCATCTTCATCCTCATCTTCATCCTCATCTTCATCCTCGTCTTCGAGCACAACGTCGAGCGTCGACGACCTGTTCTCGAAACTCGACAGCGACAGCGACGGCAAGGTTACCAAGCAGGAATTCTCCGACACCCTGAAGAAGCTCGCCGAGCAGCTCGACAACCAGGCCATGAGCATGCGCATGAAGGGCGGTATGCAAGGAGGCGGCATGGGCGGCGGCATGAGCGGAATGGGCGGTATGCCACCCCCACCGCCCACGGGTGGTGACGGCGATGGCGGCGGCCTCACGAAGAGCCAACTGACCACTGCGGCGAAAGAAACCAGTTCGTCCGACAGTACGGCTTCCAGTTCGCTTACGAATCTGGTCAATAACTTCGACAAGGCCGATACCGACGGCGACGGCAAGGTCAGCTTCAAGGAGGCGATGGCGTTCGAGCAGTCTTCGTCCGCCACCGGCACCTCGACGTCCGCCAGCGAGACCACCGGCACCGCGTCGAGCACCGACGGCGAGGCCCGGCTGATGCTGCAGATCATGCGCCTGATGCAGGCCTACGACATCGGCGGCGACCGCAACGGCGTCACCAGCACGCTGACGGTCACGGCCTGAGCAAGTTAGTCGGCGCTGGCGACACGGCGGCATACGGTTCGCCGCTGGGTCGCCAGTGCCGCTTCAGCTCGCGTCGAAGCCCGCGTCCTCGATCACTGCCTTGAGCTGGTCGCGCGTCACTTTGGCCGCGTCGAAGTCGACCACCGCCTGCTTTTGCTCCAGCGAGACCTCCGCCTTGACCACGCCGTCGAGCGCCGTCAGCACGCCGGTCACGCTTTTCACGCAGCCGCCGCAGGACATGCCGCTTACCTTGATTGTCGTCGTTTCCATATGTCAGTCCTTGTTAGATTGCCACCGGCGCAGCAGCAGGGAATTGCTCACCACCGACACCGAGCTTGCCGCCATCGCCGCGCCGGCGATCACCGGGTTGAGCATGCCCAGCGCCGCCAGCGGAATGCCGAGCACGTTGTAGATGAAGGCGAAGAAAAGATTCTGCCGGATCTTCGACAGCGTCGCCCGCGACAGTGAAATCGCGTCGGCGACGCCGTTGAGATCGTCGCGCATCAGGGTCACGTCGGCCGCCTGCATCGCCACATCCGACCCCGCCGCCATGGCGAAGCTGACATCGGCAGCGGCGAGCGCCGGCGCATCGTTGATGCCGTCGCCGGCCATGCCGACCAGGACGCCGTCGCGCTTAAGTTTCTGCACCGCCGCCGCCTTGTCGCCGGGCAACACCTCGGCCTCGAAATGCGTAATGCCAGCCTCATGAGCCACGGCCCGCGCCGTGCCGGCGTTGTCGCCGGTGAGCATCACCACCTCGATGCCGAGGCGGTTCAATCGGGCCACCGCCGCACGTGAGGTAGCTCGCAAGGGATCGGCGATGCCGATGAAACCGAGCAGGGTTTCGTCGGCCACCACCGCCACCACGCTGCGACCGGCCTCGGCCAGGGTTTCAGCCTCGGGCGCAGCCCAGCCCTGTTCCTCCATCCAAGTCACGGAACCGAGTTGCACACGACGGCCATCCACGTCACCCGTCAAGCCTCTCCCCGCTGTCGTCACCACATTCTGCGGCGTCGATAGCGCGAGTCCGTCCGCCCTGGCGCGCGCCACGATGGCGGCGCCGAGCGGATGCGTGGAGCCCTGTTCGAGACTGGCCGCGAGTTGCAGCAAAACCGCCGCATCGCCAGCGCCGACTTTCATGGGCAGCACGTCCGTCACCACGGGTCGGCCCTCGGTCAGTGTGCCGGTCTTGTCCACCACCAGCACTTTCAATTTCTCCGCCAGTTCCAGCGCCACGGCATTGCGGATCAGCACCCCCGCCTTGGCCCCCTGCCCGGTGCCAACCATGATCGCCGTCGGCGTCGCCAGACCCAGCGCGCAGGGGCAGGCGATCACCAGCACCGCCACCGCATTCACCAGCGCCTGCGTGAAGTCGCCGGCCAGCGCCCACCAGGCGACGAAAGTCAGCAGCGCGACGACGACGACGACCGGCACGAAAATCGCAGCCACCTGGTCTACCAGCCGCTGCACCGGCGCCTTCGAGCCTTGCGCCTCCTCCACCAAACGAATGATGCCGGCCAGCAGCGTGTGGCTGCCGACGCCCGTGGCGCGGCAACGCAAGAGGCCATCGCCATTGATGGTCGCGGCGAACACGCGGTCGCCCGCCGCTTTCGTCACCGGCAGGCTCTCGCCGGTCAGCATGGATTCGTTGGCCGACGACGCGCCTTCGATGACTTCGCCATCCACCGGCACCGCCTCGCCGGCACGGACGACGAACACGTCACCGGGAATCAGCGTCGCCACCGGCACGTCGATCAGTTCGACGCTGTTCTCGCCGCGGCGCTCGATGCGCGCCGTCTGCGGTTGCAGTTTCGCCAGCGCCTCGATGGCGGCGGAGGTTTTCGCCTTGGCCCGCGCTTCGAGAATCTTGCCCAGCAGCACCAGCGTGATGACCGTCGCCGAGGCCTCGAAATACACGTGCTGATGATGCAGATTCCATAACGTGACGACAAAGCTGTAGGCCCACGCCATGGTCGTGCCGAGCGCCACCAGCACGTCCATGTTGCCGGCGCCGCCGCGCAGGGCGTTGAAGCCGCCGACGTAGAAACGCCAGCCGATCCAGAACTGCACGGGAGTCGCCAGCAGCAGTTGCAGCCAGCGCGGAATGACATCGGCGTGGGCCGCGGTGCCGAACATGAAGGCCATCTGCGCCAGCAGCGGCAGGCTCAGCGCGGCGGCAATCCAGAAGCGCCACAGTTCGTCGCGATAGATAGCGAACTTCTTCGCCTTCTCATCGGCACGCGTGTCGGCGGTGGAGACATCGGCGGTAAAGCCGGTCTTCACTATCGTCGCGATCAGGCGGTCGACGCCGACTTCAGCCGGCGCGTAACGCACGTGCGCCCGCTCGGCGGCGAAGTTGACCGCCGCCTCGACGCCGGGCAGCTTGTTGAGCTGCTTCTCGATGCGCGCCGCGCAGGCCGCACAGGTCATGCCGCCCAGCGCCAGTTCGACGGTGTCGCGACTGCTGTCGGTGGATTCCTGCGGCGCGTTCATGTGCTGTTCTTGCCCGAACATTAGGGAGTTCTAATTATCGTACTGCACGCCGTGCACCGCAAGTTTCCCCACTTCGCGGGGTGCAATTGAAAGTGTTGGTCGCCCAGGCCTGTGTCGCTACTCTCTCCCGTTCGGGGGCCGGGGTTTCTTCCTCCCCTTCAAGGGGAAGGTCGCATGCGACGTTTGCGATTGGAGGGCTGGGGAGGGGATGGTGGTGAATGCGATCTGGCGTGTTCGGGTTCCTCATTCAACGCTACCCAAATGGCTTCGCAGCTTGCGCTGAAGCGAATTGTCGATGATCGAACGGTTTGTCTGGCCCTTCATTCGTTCATTCCATTCTGCGCGGATACCCCATCCCCCTCCCAACCTCCCCCTTGAAGGGGAGGAGTTTTCGGCTTCGACTTGTGTGCATACGGTAGCCCTTGAAGGGGAGGGAGTACCGATGCTATCGACCAACACTTTCGATTACACCCCACTTCGCGCGTGGATTTGTTACCCCGGCCTACGGGCGGCGAACAGCGGACGCAGCGACTCGAGCGAGTCCTCCACCGAAAAAGGAATCGCCTTGGCCAATAGATCGAGCAAGACGACGGCATTGACCGCGGCATCCTCGCTGCCGGCGTCGCGCAGGCGTTGCGCCATGGCCACGTTGACCTCGTGCAAGGCCCGGTAGCGTTGCGTGAGCGCAGTCAGCGTCCAGTCCGGCGTGCCGCCATCTTTGCCGACGAGGTACTGCTCCAGCAGATAGGTCGACACGACGCGAAAAACGGTTTCCTCCTCTGTTGCCAGCGGCAGGTGGAACCAGGCCATCGGCGCCAGAAAAGCCGTGCGCGGGCAGCCGCTGGTGGCGGCGACCAGCCCGATGATGGAACTGGTCATGCGCTGCGCCGTGGTCTGCGCCACCAGCAGACGGTGTCCCCATTCGACTTCGACCTGCAATTCGTCGTGCGACAGCAATGGGCCGAGGATGGTCACAATCGGCGCCAGACGGGCCGCCAGCGGACACAGCGGACTGGTTTTCGCGCGCAACGGGCAATCCGGGCACTGCCGGTATTCCAGCGCGGTCCACGGGCGGGATTCGGCGGCGGGTTCCCGGCAAACCATCGTCTCGGCGTCAATGGCGACTGTCAGTGCGCGCCGCGTGCCATCGGGCAGAGTGATGCGATAGTGGAAACGGCGCGGAGCTTCCATGTTCACGCGCGCCGCGCCGTTCCGCCATCGCTCCAAAGGAAGCGCCTCCGGGGTGCGCAGATTTTCCTGCGGGTTTGTCTCGCGGATATTTCCGGCATTTCCGGGGCCTCCATGAATTTGCGTTGCAGGACGGCAGGCTCAAGCGCACCGCGCCAAGTATCCGGGGTGCGGCGCCTGGAGTCAAACAGGAGCATTGTCCAATGGCGCTTGAGTCTGAACCGGTAGCCGGCATCGATCACGCCTTGAATCTGGCGGTCGTCTCGGCCACGCGCTTGCCGAACAGCCTGGCCGTTTCCAGATCGCCAGGAAACATCTCGGCGGGACTGCTGTCCGACGGCGATTGCGCCATGGCCCCGCTGTAGGAACCGACGTAGTTGACGTCGTTGCGCTGTGCCGCCTTGGCATTGCTCGGCATCAATCCCGTGCCGACCCAGATGCCGCTGTGCTGCATGGCCAGTGTGAACAGGTAGTGCAAGGTGGATAGCTTGTCGCCGTTCATGGTGGCGCTGTTGGTGAAGCCGGCGAACACCTTGTCCTTCCACTGCTGGCTGAACCACGGCTTGGACGAAGCATCGGCAAACTTCTTGAACTGCCAGCTCACGCTGCCCATGTAGGTCGGGCTGCCCATGATGATGGCGTCAGACGCCTGCAGGCTTTCCCATCCGCCTTCAGGCAGATTGCCTTCGGCATCGATGGGGACAAGCAAGGCGCCCGCGCCTTCCGCGACAGCCTGGGCCATGCGTTCGGTGTGACCATAACCAGAGTGATAAACCACTGCTACTGTTGTCATTTTCATGCTCCTTGAATGTTTGCGGTTGGTAAAAAAGTTCAGGCGGCCAGATCGAACACCAGCACCTCGGCGTCGACGCCGTGGCTCAGTTCGATCCGGTTTTCGTTTTCCAGCAAGACGGCATCGCCGGCGTCGATGCGCTGGCCATTGACCTCCAGCGCGCCGCGCACCAGATGCACATAGGCCTTGCGCGCCGGGTCCAGCGCCAGTTCCGCGCGCTCGGCGCCGTCGAACAGCCCGGCATGGAGCGCCGCATCGGCATGGAGGGTGACGGAACCCTGCGCGCCGTCGGGCGAAGCGACCAGACACAGGGCGCCGCGCTTCTGTTCGGCCGGAAAGGTCTTCTGCTCATAGCCGGGCGCAATGCCGGTCACCCTGGGTTCGATCCAGATTTGCAGGAAATGCGTGGTCTGGTCCTTGGCGTGGTTGAACTCGCTGTGCGTCACGCCGGTGCCGGCGCTCATGCGCTGCACGTCGCCGGGCGGAATGCCCACCACGTTGCCCATGCTGTCCTGGTGGGCCAATTCGCCGGACAGCACGTAGCTGATGATCTCCATGTCGCGGTGGCTGTGCTTGCCGAAGCCGGTGCCCGGCGCGATGCGGTCTTCATTGATCACGCGCAGATTGCCCCAGCCCATGTGGGCCGGATCGTGGTAGCCGGCAAACGAGAACGAGTGGTAGCTCTTGAGCCAGCCATGGTCTGCGTAACCTCGGTCTTGCGATTTGCGAAGGGTAAGCATGGTTGAACTCCTGGTTGATGACGATGAGGTGAATTGTAGGAAGCGCCCGCGCCTTGAGAGCCAGCCGATTTGATGGCATCATTCAAATAAATTGAATTGACGGGAGCCTTATGAACACGCCGCGCGATGTCTTGACGCCCGATGCCCTGGCCATGCTGCAAACCATTGCCAGCAGCGGCAGCTTCGCCGCAGCGGCCCGCGCCAGCAACATGGTGCCCAGCGCCCTCACCTATCGCGTGCGGCAGATGGAAGACGCCCTGGACGTTCTGCTCTTCGACCGCAGTTCGCGCCAGGCCCGCCCGACCGAAGCCGGCGCCGAACTGCTGCGCGAAGGCGCGCGCCTGCTCGCCGACATCGACGCCGTGGCCAACCGCGTCAAGCGCGTCGCCACCGGCTGGGAATCGCAACTCACGATCGCGGTGGACAGCATCATCAACCGGGCCACAGTGATGGAACTTTGCGAGAAGTTCTATTCCCTGAGCCCGCCGACGCGGCTCAAACTACGCGACGAAACCCTCTCCGGCACGCTGGAGGCGCTGACCTCGGGCCAGGCCGATCTGGCGCTCGGTGTGATGATGGGCGCGACCACCATGGCCGGCCTGCATAATGAATCGCTCGGCGCCGTGCAGTTTGTCTTTGCCATGGCGCCCCACCACCCGCTGGCGAAAATGCCCGAGCCGCTGAGCGACGAAGTCATCCGCCAGCACCGGGCAGTGGCGGTCGCCGATACCGTCACCAGCGGCAGCGGCCTCACCATCGGGCTGCTGGCGGGGCAGGACGTGTTCACCGTGTCGGACATGCCGGCCAAGCTGGACGGGCAGATCAGAGGCCTCGGCGTCGGCTTCCTGCCAGACTGCCTGGCGCGGCCCTACCTTGACTCCGGTCGCTTGGTGGCCCGGCGCGTGGAACGATCCGAGCGGCAGATCCAGGTCAGCTACGCTTGGCGCAAAAGCGCCAAGCCCGACCAGGGTCGCGCGCTGCAATGGTGGCTGGCGCAACTGAAAAGCCTAGTCACGCGCGAGGCCCTGCTGGGCAGTCATCGCTCGATGAGGTAAACATGGCGCAAAGAGTCGGCGCTGGCGGCACGGCGAATCGAAGAAAACTGAACCGCCCCTATCGTCATCCGAAAGCCCGCGGATCAGCCCAACACTTCCCGCAGGACATCGCAGAGTTCGGGATGATCGACCGACTCTTCAAGCAATGCCTTGGTGAGTGGCCTGATCGCCTTGAGCATGGCGCCCAGTGCATTCCGGCCGGCTTTCTTCAACGCCCGCGCATCGTCGCCCGACAATGCCGCGGCAAGCGTCAGCGCCTGACTTCGATCCTTGGCGGCCTTCTCGGGAAAGCCCCGACGCCTAGCGCTCGAATACAACTTGTGCCACGCCATGCGCGCCGCCTGGGGCAGCCAGACCGGAATGCACTGGGCGCCGGCGAGCATGGCGGCCCGCTCCGGCGCCGCCAGCAAATAGTCGTAAAAGGGAATGCTTTGCGCGGCCCATTGCAACTCGGGCACGCGAACAATCGCACCCAGGGTCTTGCCGGGCACCAGCATGTCAATGCGCAAACCATCGACGCCGGGCAGTTTGACCGAAGTTGAAGCCTTGTTCGAGGGCAAACCGGGTACCGCAAAAAAGGGCAATCCAGTGGCCTGCATCGTGCGCATGAAGGGCAATGACGACGCCAGCTTCAGCGGCTGCCGGCGGGCAAGGTCGATATCCCGAGTGCGCGACGACACTGTCATCACGCCCAACTCGTTGAGCCACGCCATATAGCCCAGCGTGCCGACCAAAACCAGCCCGGCCTCGAATGCGCCCTGATTATGCAACTCCACCAGCACGCGCGCCACGACCTTGTCAGCCACCTGAAAACCCAGCTTGCGCAGTGCCGACACCTGATCCGACGCCCAGCCGGAAAAATCCATTCGCGCCGTCATCTCCGCCAGCGCCGCGTCATCCCCGTCCTTGCAAACCAGCGTCTCCGACTGCTTGCGCGGCACGGAATAGTAGACGCGATACCAGTAGGAAAACCCCGTGCCGGAACGCATGGCCAGCGTCCCCGGCGACCCCGGCAGCAAGAGACCCGCGCCAAGCGTGCGCTCCTTCAACTCCGCATACTGCGTGCGGAAGGCAAGTTCGTGCTGGCGAAAACGAAGCGTGGCGACGGTCATGGCGGCGAGATGCGGCGAGAGAGTTACCCAACAAAACAATAATTCATTGGGTAACTATATCAGCGTCGCGCGAAGTCTGCTCGCTGCTTGGGGATCGGAAAAGCATCGCCTCGGCTCCACCCCGTATGGGAAAGTCAAATCACGCTGACTCCAGCGTGAGCTTCCCTCTGTTTTTCGTCTTCCAACCCAACGGCATTATGCCGCGAATTGCTGCTCATGCTGAGTGCTGATCCAGTCTTCCAGGAATTTCATGCGGCAAGACGAACGATGTCGCTACGCCGGGCCGCAAATTGCAGGCTGGCCAGAATGTCTTCGCGCTCAAGATCGGGGAAGTCCGTCAGGATTTCTTCCTTGCTCACGCCGTCGCCCATCATTTCGAGGATGTCGCTGACCCGAATGCGCATGCCGCGAATGCACGGCTTGCCGCCACATTTTCCCGGTTCAACGGTGATGCGACTCAGCAGGCTTGCGTTCATGGACAATTCTCCGCGATACGTTGCGAGGATCATAAATCAATACTGCGGCTTCGCGGCGCAACGGATATCACTCTGTTCGCCTGGCTCTGCACTACCTTCGGGGCGCCGCCAGCGCCGACTTTTCAGCCGTGACAGACCACGCCCTGCCAGAGCTGGCCGCCCAGCGTCGTGGCGTTGACCAGGCCCCAGACACCGAAGGCCAGCACGATCAGGCCGGAACCGAGCCGCAGCGCACGTCCCTGGATGACGCTGCGAAAGCGCGCCAGCAGCAGCCCGGCGAGCATCAGGTTGGGCAGGGTACCGAGGCCGAAGGCCAGCAGCGTCGCCGCGCCGCGCAGGGCGCTGCCGCTGAGCAGGGCCATCGCCAGCACGCTATACACCAGCCCGCAGGGCAGCCAGCCCCACAGCATGCCAAGCGGGAATGCCTGGGCAACGCCGCGCACCGGCAGAAAGCGCCTTGTCGCCGGTTGCACCCGTCGCCACAGCGATTGCCCGGCGCGCTCGACAAAGGCCAGGGTCTGCGTCGCTCCGGTGAGATAGAGGCCGAGCGCGACCATCATCAGGTTGGCGCCGACGTACAGGATCATCTGCACCGGCAGCCAGTTGTTGAGCAGCAGCCCGAGGCTGCCAAGCTCGCCGATCATGGCGCCGGCAATGACATAGCTGGCGATGCGGCCGAGGTTGTAGGCGAGATGCAGCGTCCACGCCGGAGCGGCGCGCACTTCGGCGCCGGGCATTTGCAGGCTCAGCGCCGAAACGATGCCGCCGCACATGCCGGCGCAATGCACGCCGCCGAGCAGACCGATCAGGAAAACCGCCAGAAAACCGCTGTCAGGCATCAGTGTGAAAGTCGCATCAGCGACCCATAATCCCCCACCCCTTCAAGGGGAGGGCCGGGGAGGGGATGGGGAAAACCCCCTCAAACTCAAATGACCTTGGAATAGCGGACGCGTTCGCGGTCGGTGCGCAGATAGCGGTCGAAGACCATGGCGATGCCGCGCACCAGCAGCCGGCCGCGCGGCATGACGCTGATCCACTGCTCGTCGATGGAGAGCAGGCCGCCCTTCTCCATCTCCCGCAAATCGGCCAGTTCGTCGGCGAAATACGACTTGAAGTCGATCAGGTGAGCGATTTCGATGGACTCGATGGAAAGCTCGAAGTGGCACATCAGCGCCTGGATGATGCTGCGCCGCAAGAGGTCGTCGGCGTTCAGTTCGATGCCGCGGAATATCGGCAGCGCGCCCTGGTCGAGGCTGTCGTAATACTCATCGAGGGTACGCACGTTCTGGCAGTAGCTGGGGCCGACCTTGCTGATGGCGGACACGCCGAAGGCCATCAGGTCGGCTTCGGCATGCGTCGAATAACCCTGGAAATTGCGGTGCAGGCGACCCTGGCGCTGCGCCACGGCGAGTTCGTCGTCCGGCTTGGCGAAGTGGTCCATGCCGATGAAGACATAGCCCGCTTCCGTCAGGCGATGGATCGCCGTTTGCAGGATTTGCAGGCGCGTGTCGGGCGACGGCAGATCGGATTCATGGATGCGCCGCTGCGGCTTGGCCAGGCTGGGCAGGTGGGCATAGTTGTAAATCGACAGGCGATCGGGATCAAGCTTGATGACCTCGTCCAGCGTGTGGTTGAAGCTGATGACGTTCTGCTTCGGCAGGCCGTAAATCAGGTCGACCGAGAGACCCTTGAAGCCGAACTCCCGCGCCGAATCGATGACCAGTTTGGTTTCGTCGAGGCTCTGCACGCGATTCACCGCGACCTGCACTTCGGACGAAAAATCCTGCACGCCGACGCTCATGCGGTTGAAACCCAGTTCGGCGAGCAGCTTCACCGTCTCGCGATCCACCTTGCGCGGATCGACCTCGATCGAGTACTCGCCGCCGGGCAGCAGTCGAAAATGCTTGCGGATGATGTCCATCAGCCGGCGCATTTCGTCGTGCGAAAGGAAGGTCGGCGTGCCGCCGCCAAAGTGCAACTGGACTACGTCGCGAGCGCCGTCCAGGGCCGCTTCCTGCATGGCGATTTCCTTGCCCAAGTACTTGATGTACTTGGCGGAACGCCCATGATCCTTGGTGATGATCTTGTTGCAGGCGCAGTAGTAGCAGATGGTATTGCAGAAGGGGATGTGGACGTATAATGATAAAGGTCGACCTATCCCGCCTACCGTCCTTTGCCCGAGCCAGCGCGTGTAGTCATCGGCGCCAAACGCCTCGACGAAGCGGTCGGCGGTTGGATAGGAGGTGTATCTCGGGCCGTTTACATCGAAGCGACGAATGACCTGCGGGTCGAAAATAAGTTCTTGATAGTCCATTGGCGGAAGGGTTGGAAAAGCAGCAAACGCGGCACATTCGCACGAGTGCGAAGAATGCCGCAATCACCCGGAAAGCGGGTTGACACAGATCAAAAGGGTACCCATCGCCGGGTAATTCAAGCAGCGTGCATGCAAACGTCAAGCAGAACGTAGTTCCACTCATCACCCCAGGGCTCAAGGTCGCCTGTTCGCAGTGCAACCTGCGCGAATTGTGTCTGCCGTTCGGCCTTTCCGATAGCGACATGGACCGCCTCGACAACCTGATCGGCTGCGGTCGCAAGTTGAAGCGCGGCCAGCATCTGTATCGGGCCGGCGCCCCCTTTGAATTCATATACGCCGTCAAGAGCGGCTTCTTCAAGACCGACGTGCTGACCGAAGACGGTCGCGATCAGGTCACCGGTTTCCAGATGGCCGGCGAGATTCTCGGCATGGACGGCATCAGCACCGAGGTCCATACCTGCAACGCGGTGGCGCTGGAAGACAGCGAAGTGTGCCTGATCCCATTCACCGAACTGGAAATGCTTTCCAGCGAGATTCGCACCCTGCAACACCACTTGCACAAGGTCATGAGCCGCGAGATCGTGCGCGACCACGGCGTCATGATGCTGCTCGGCACGATGCGCGCGGAGGAGCGCCTGGCGGCCTTTCTGCTGAATCTTTCGCAACGCTTCACCGCGCGCGGCTATTCGCCGACCGAGTTTCACCTGCGCATGACGCGCGAGGAAATCGGCTCCTATCTCGGCCTCAAGCTTGAAACCGTGAGCCGCGCCTTCTCGCGCTTTCAGGACGACGGCCTGATTTCCGTGCAGCAAAAGCACATACGCATCATGGATATTCTCCGGATCAAGGCCCTGCTGGCTCCGCCCGACGGTCGCATCGGCTAGCTCAGCGCGACAAGAAAACCCATCGGCTGGCGAGTCAGCGCCACCGACACGATCCAGCCGAATACCGCCAGCGCCGCCAACCAGCAGACGATGCGCGTCCGCCGCGTACTACCTGCCCGCAGCGCCAGGGAACCCAGAATGATGTACACGACCAGGCCCGACACTTTCGCCGTGACCCAGTCGACCACAAACGGAAGCTGGCCCGACATCACCGCCAGCGACAAGGCCGCGGCCAGCAGGACGGTGTCGTTGAGGTGGGGCAGCACTCCCATCCAGCGCGCCTTCATCAAAGGCGAGGAGCGAATCGCCAGGACGCCGCGCAGGAAGAATCCGGTGACGCTCAAGACCACGCTGGCCACATGCACGTATTTGATCAGGATATACGTCGGCATCATGACAGCCGCCGCCCGCGTGATACATGGTAAGGTTCAGTCGACGAACCCGGAGTATCCCCATGGCCGAGACCACGCACGAAATCAAGCCCGATATTTCCCAGATACTTTCGCACCTGCCGCTGTTCCAGCAACTCGCTCCGGCGCAGCTTGCCGCGCTGGAAACGGCGTGTCGCCAGCGCCGACTTTCCAAGGGCGAAATGCTGTTCCAGAAGGGCGACCCGGCGAAGGGGTTTTTCGTCATTGTCTTCGGCCAGATCAAGCTGGCTTTCCCTTCCGTGCAAGGCAACGAAAAAGTGGTGGAAATCCTGGGGCCGAACATGAGCTTTGCCGAGGCGGTCATGTTCATGGATCGCCCCTATCCGGTGTTTGCCGAGGCCCTTGCCGACAGCCTGCTGCTGCACATCGGCAGCGCCGCCGTGTTCGAGCTTATCGAACGCGACCCGACCTTCGCCCGGCGCATGCTGGCGGGACTCTCGATGCGGCTGCATTCCCTGGTGCAGGACGTCGAGAGCTATTCCTTGCGCTCCTCGGCGCAGCGCGTGGTCGGCTACCTGCTGCAGCATTGCTCGCAAACCGAATCCGGTGACTCGTTCGACATATTGCTGCCGACCTCGAAACAGGTAATCGCCTCGCGCCTGAATCTGACGCCGGAAACGCTCTCGCGTATTTTTCACGATCTCTCGGTCAACGGCCTGATTGGCATCAGCGGCAAGAAAATCACCATCAACAATGTAAAGCGGCTGCGCGAATTTGATCTTTGAAGGTCCGGTAGCGCCTCACCGCCGCCACCAGATTCCAGCCCAGCCAGGCGCATGAGACGGCAAAAGCCGCGCCGGCCAGCCGGGCCAGCCCGGGTTGCCAAACGGCGGCCAGCAACAGCACGACGGCCAGCACATGCAGGCGCAACTGGCCCGTCATGGCGTCGGCCGGAATCATCCTGTTCATGTTGGGCATGGCGGACAAGGGTGGGTTCAGCAGTTGCAGATGCAGCCAGTTGAGGAAGGGCATGATCTTGTACATCATGCCGCTGATGGCCGAAACGAAGACTCCGGCGAAGGCCAGCACGCCCAGCCAGACCGCGAATCGCGGATCGGCGCCCAGATCCGGAAAAAGAAAAAATACCGCGCCCGAGACGACAAAGGCCAGCATGGACAACATCGCAACGCGAAAGTACAGCGATGTCGCGTCATGGATTTTTCTGCGGCGGGTGTACTGAAGCCACAAGGTGCTTCCGGCATACGCCGACAGCATCAACAGCAAGCAAAGCGCAATCAGCGGCAACCAGCGGTCGGGATCGATAAAAATCTGCGCCGACCAGGCCAACAGCATGAGCAGCATCAGCGGCGCAAACCAGCGGGTAAGCCACGGCGGATAGGGCCGCGTCAACTGGAACATCGGCACGACCTGGTAGGACACGCCCGCCAGCAGCATCAGGCTCCAGCCGCCGAGGCCCCACGCCAGATGAACGTCGGTCAGTTCGAGCATGGGCACGGACAACCCTCGCGCCAGGGACTCCGCCAGCAACGAGCCGAGCAGCGCGGTGACGGCCAATCCGCCAATCGCCAGGCGTAGCGCCCACAAGGACATGCTGGTCGCCGGTGTCCGCCACAGCGCTAGCGCAACCACCACCACCAGGCCGCCCAGCGCCAGCAAGAACAATGGGACCGCAACCGTGAACATTCCCGGACGGCTGAACAACAATCCGCCGACAAGCAACAGCGTTGCCAACAGGAGCAGGGGTTGCACGATATTGGCGACCAGCTTCGGGCGCCAGACATTGGCGCCCACCGCCACGGGTATGAACTGCAACAGCGCCCCGCACATGGCCTGGAGCATGAAGCCGACAGCGATCAGGTGGGTCAGCGCCAAAGCCTCCGGCGTCCAGCGCGACGCCAGGGCATCGCCGCCTGACCATGCCAACAGAATCCCGGCCATCACGCCGAACCACGGCGCCACCAGAAAAAATCGATAAGGCACCGATATGGGCGGCGCTTGATCGAAGGAGAGATGAGGATGCATTTAGCGTTAATCGGTGGCGGTCAGCCGGGCGACTTGCGAATCCGGATTTCGTGTGTGCCGTCGGCGCGAACGTCTTCCTTCCAGGCGTAGCCGTTCTTGCGCAGGATGCTGAACAGCGGATGCGGCTGGCAATACAGCAGCAGCAGCAGTTCGTCGCCCTCGGCCAGCGTGTCCAGCGCCTCCAGAGTCAGCACCATCGGCTCCGGCGGTTCCCGCCCGCGTCCATCGATCAGCGTGGTCATGCCGCTGTCAATCGCTCCGCCAAGGCGGCGCCGACCGGCGACGCACCCAAGGCGTTATCGCACATCGGATACAGGATGTTTTCCTCCTTCAGGTTGTGCTGCTGCATGAGAATGAGCAGGGTCCCGGCGGCGCCGCCAAAAGTATCGCTGTCGCGGGAAGCCAGAGCCCCTTGCATCTGCGCCAGCAGACCGCGCATCTGGCGATGCTCGCCGCGCATGACCTCGGTCGGCCCGGATCTCATCCCGGTCGCCGTCTCGAAGGCGGGGAACAAAAGCTCCTCCTCGCTGGTGAAATGAGTTTCAAGCTGGTTCTGCAATAGCGCGAAGGCTTTCTCGCCGGCGGCCCAGTCACCGTTGGCGCATGATTCCTCGGCGCTGGCGAATAGCCCGTCGCAATGTTTGTGGTGCTGGATCAGCGGGGTGGTAATCGACATGGTGGCAACTCCTATGAACAGGAGTCGATTCTCGGCGACGCCTCGCCCCGCCGCCTTGACCGCTGTCAAGAGCGCGGACAAATCAGGTCTCAAGCACGTACGTGCCCGGCGCATCGGCAAGCGCCGGATACTTCTTTGTCGCCACGGTCGGCGGCGCCACCAGCTTGCCCGACCGCGGCTCGAGCCAGGCCACCCAGTCCTGCCACCAACTGCCGCGATGAAGCTCCGCCCGTTCGCGCCAGTCGTCCGGCGTATCGTGCCTCTCGGCGGCGCCGACGCAATACTCGCGCCTGGGCGGATTCACCACCGGATTGACGATGCCCAGAATGTGGCCCGAACTCGACAGCACGTAGCGTCGCGGGCCGGCGACAAGGTTGTTGACGCGGAAGGTCTGCCGCCACGGCGCAATGTGATCGTCCTCGGCCGACACCACATACAGCGACTGGGAAATCCGTCCGAGATCGATGTTCTCGCCGGCCAGGGTCAGCGCGTCCTTCTTGATCAACAGATTGCCGAGATAGAAGTTGCGCAGGTACCAGCCGTGCATCGCCGCCGGCATGCGGGTCGCATCCATGTTCCAGTACAGCACATCGAACGGCGGCGGCGCCTCGCCAAACAGGTAGCCGCGCACCACGTAATGCCAAATGAGACTGTTGGAACGCAACAGGCGGAATGCCGATGCCATTTGCTTGCCGTCAAGGTAGCCCTTTTCGGCCATCGATTTTTCCAGCCACTTGATGCTGTTCCGGTCGAGGAGCACCTCGATATCGCCCGGCTTGTGGTAATCCACCAGCGTCGCCAGCAGCGTAACGGACTCCACCGGCACTTCCCTCTTCTCGTAACGGGCGTTGGCCCATGCCATCCAGGTCGCCAGCGCGGCGCCGCCAATGCAGTAGCCGACCGCATGTACCTTGGTCGAACCGGAGATGCCGCATGCCGTTTCAATTATCCGGCCAATGCCTTGCGTCAGATAGTCGTCGAATTCAACGTCGCGCAGCTCCGCTCCCGGATTCTTCCAACTGGTGATATAGACATCGAAGCCGCGATCGAGCAGAAACTTCACCATGCTTTTCCGGGCATTCAGATCGAGGACGTAGAACTTGTTGATCCACGGCGTAACGATGACGATGGGCGTCTCAAAGACCTTTGCCTGGGTCGGCGTGTAGTGCAGAACCTCAAGCAGGCGATTGCGAAACACCACCTTGCCCGGCGTGGTGGCCAGATCCTTGCCAACGACGAAGTCCGTCGGGCGCGCCATCTGCACATCGCCGGCCTGAAAGTCCGCCACGAAATTGTTGAAACCCTTGCGCAAACTCTCGCCGCGAGTTTCCATTGCCTTCTGCATGGCCGCCGGATTGGTCAGCAAGAAATTGGTCGGCGCCACGGCGTTGAGCCACTTGCGCCACCAGAAGGCGGCGCGACGCCGATCGCGGTTTGACAATCCCGGCGTGTCATAGAGCATGTCCTGCACCTGGTGGGTCATCATCAGGTACCACTCCTTGACGATGTCCCAACTCGCGGACTCGCTCCAGACCGGATCGGCAAAACGCGTATCGCCCGGATTCGGCGCAATAACGTCCTTGCTCTGCATGCCCAGCGCGCGGCGCCAGGAATGTACCTGCAATTCCCACAATTTGGTCGAAAACCCGGTCAAAGCCTCGGACATTTCCTCGGGATGAGACAACCAGGCCAGTTGCGCGTGGATCAAGGGGGTCGCCATGCCGATCGGATCAAGCCGGGCCTCGACCGCCTGGTTCACTGCGCGCCACGCGGCCTGGGGGGTGGCCGGCGACTTGGGTTGCTTGGTCTTGCTCACGGCAGTTTTCTCCGCTTTACAGGGGGTGGCGAGTAATGTTGCAGCGCCGCGATGGCATTGTGCCCGATGCCGCTGGGGTATAGTTCAGGCGGCGATTGATCTCGATCAACGTTGCGGTTCCCTGGTGCGCTAGGCTGGGATACTTACTTGGAGGTCGAATCATGTTCAAACACATCCTCGTTCCAACCGACGGGTCGCAGCTTTCATCCGATACGGCAAAACGCGCGATCGCCTTTGCCAGGGAAACCGGGGCGAAGGTGACATTTTTCTTCGCCAAACCCGATTACCCGGTAGCCTTCTATGGCGAAGGCGCACTGATTGACCCGACCACGCCCGAGAAGTTCGCGGAAATGGCGGAACAGCAAGCCAGGGAAATTCTCGCCGCCCACGAAGCTGCGGCCAAGGCCGAGGGGGTGATCTGCGCCACGACGAGTTCCGTCAGCGACATTCCCCATGAGGCGATCATTGCTGCGGCCGATCAGGCCGGCGCGGATTTGATCTTCATGGCATCGCATGGCCGGCGCGGCATCAGCGGCTTCCTGCTCGGGTCCGAGACGCAAAAAGTTCTGACGCACTCGAAGATACCGGTACTGGTCTACCGTTGATCCCGCGCTGCCGGCGCAAAGTCCGACCAAGAGTGCCCGCAAGCGCTGCGCGGGCCAACGTCAATTCCTGACGCCGTCTCCAGAGTCAGGGCCGGCGCCCACGCCCTTGTTTATGTCGGCGGCGCTGAGCAGCAGAAACCACGTCATCAGGCTGGACGCCGCGCATGCGGCCCAAAAGCCAAAAAACCCGATCGAATAGGTCGCGATCCTCGAAAAATGCACCGGCTCGCCGAAAAGATACAGCTCTTGCGGGTCGATCACGGTGAAGAATACGCCTTCGGCGATTCCGGCGACCAGGAACGAGGGCCACAGCACCCGGAATATCTTGTGCATTCTATTTCTCCTTCGTCAAAGGACAGAAAGCGCCTACTTCGCGTTTCTGATATCGGCGGGCACGGGCGAGGAGCGCAGCGTCGGGAGACTGCCGATGAGCGTCTCGCCATTGGCTGGCAGAATCACGTTCCCCAGCAGGCGCCAGGTCTTGCGCTCGTCTTCGATCATCACCAGCCAATGTCCGGCGGCCGGCAGGCGCACCTCGCCGGAATAGAGCTCGCCGTTCTTCACCAGCACACGCGACTGATCCAGACCAGCACGGGTTGGATGCGAAATGGTCAAAACCAGCGTCGGCGGCATGACAGCGTTTTTGTCGCTCGCCTGCATGCGCACCGACACGCTATCGCCGGCAATCCGCACACCGGCGACCAGCCCCATTTTGGTCGCCTGTTCGCTGCGCGCAATGGTCTGGTTGGCGGCAAGCCCTTTTTTATAGTAGTCGTCCGTAACCAATCCGTCGTTGCTCTTGACGGCAAGCCACGCCGTGTAAAACGCGGCAATCACGACAATGAACGGCCCCGCCGCCAGAATCCACGGCCAGCGTTCGCGGTACCAGGGACCAGCATCGGCGGTTTGCATGTTGCGTTCCTTCATGGTTGCAGGAAGCTGGCCTTTTCGTGCACGGCCACCCTTTCGTCGGCAAAAGACTTCACGTCAAAGAAAATCTGGTTCGATCCCTTCTTGCCCGACTCCGGCGGAACGCGCACCTGCACCGTAACCGTCCTGTCCGCCGCCGCAGGAACTTCGAGGATGCGTTCGCCGATCAAATCCATTCCGGGCAGGCCGGTCACACTGATCGCATAACGGTGCGGCGTTTCGGAGACGTTGATAACGTGCAATCGATACACGTTCTCGATCAGCCCGCCCTCGACTTCGCGCGCCAGCGTGCCGCGGTCACGAATCACATCCACGCGCAGGCTCGCCTTGGTGGCGATACCCCAGACAAAGGCGACGACGATCGCGCCAAGAATCGCCGAATAAATGACCACCCGCGGTCGCACGATGTGGCAGAGAATCTCCTTCCAGCCCCAGCGAGCCTCGATCGCGTGTTCGGTGGAATAGCGGATCAGGCCCTTCGGGTAATCCATTTTCTCCATCACCTGATCGCAGGCGTCGATGCATGCGGCGCAACCGATGCACTCGTATTGCAGGCCGTTGCGAATGTCGATGCCCGTCGGGCAGACCTGTACGCAGATATAGCAATCGACACAATCACCCTTGCCGATCGACCTGGGCTCGGGTCCCTTTCTTCGCGGGCCGCGCGGCTCGCCGCGCTCGGTGTCGTAGGTGATGGTCAGCGTGTCGGGGTCGAACATCACGCCCTGAAAGCGGGCGTAAGGACACATGTGTTTGCACACCTGTTCGCGCATGTGGCCGGCAAACAAGTAGGTAAGCGATCCGTAAAAAAACATCCAGAATGTTTCCCACGGCCCCAGCGAGAAGTTCCACACCGAAGCCCACAGGGTTTTGATCGGCGAGAAATAACCGACAAAGGTGAACCCGGTCCACAACGCCAGCAGCGCCCAAGCACCGTGCTTTGCGCTGCGCACCCAAAGCTTGTGTGCGCTCATGGGCGCGGCATCGAGCTTGATGCGCGCGTTACGCTCGCCTTCGATTTTCTGTTCGATCCAGGTAAATATCTCCGTATACACCGTCTGCGGACAGGCATAGCCGCACCACAGCCGCCCGCCCACCGCCGTGAACAGGAACAGCGAATATGCTGAGATAATCAGCAGGACGGAAAGAAAAATCACGTCCTGCGGCCAGAACACCAAGCCGAAGATGAAAAACTTGCGTTCGACCAGATCGAACAGCACCGCCTGCCGCCCGTTCCAGGGCAACCAGCACAGACCGTAGAACACCAGTTGGGTGAACCAGACCAGTGCCCAGCGCCAAGTGGCGAAGATGCCACTGACGGCGCGCGGATGTACCTTCAGGTGAACTTCGTAAAGGCTTTCCTCGACGAAGTGGGGCTTGTTCTCCTGCAACGATTCGGAAGCGGTCGATATCATGATTATCGTATTACGATATTCTAATGAACCTCGGCAAAAATTCCCCGGCGCCACAAACCGTGGAGCCGGGGAAGTCAAACCGATAGTTTACTTCTTTTCCGCGGGCGCTGCTTCGACCGGAGCAACCGGCGCCGCCTCGGCAGGAGTTGCGGGGGCCGCTGCGGGCGCGTCCTTGACGCCACCGCCGAGACCATAAACATAGGCGGTCAGCAAGTGCGTCTTGCCTTCACCGAGAAACTCACCCCAGGCAGGCATGCGATTGGTGCGACCGTGGGTGATGCCATTGATGATCTCGGCCTCGGAACTGCCATAGAGCCAGACATTGTCCGTCAGGTTCGGCGCCAGAGCGAGCGTGCCCTTGCCTTCCGGTCCGTGACAGGCGCCGCAGGACGGAACAAACAATTCCTTGCCGCGCTGGGCGCGAATGGAATCGGCGGCTAGACCGGACAGAGAGCGCACATAGGCGGCAAGATCCTTGATCTGCTCGCCGGTCAGATCGGGCTTGAGACCCTTGGCCGGCATCATGGCGTCACGTCCCTTGGTAATCGACTCCTTGATCTGCCCCGCCGTACCGCCAAACAGCCAGTCGCCGTCCGTCAGGTTGGGGTAGCCCTTGCCACCCTTGGCATCCGAACCATGGCACTGCGCACAGTAGGTCAGGAACAGGCGCTGGCCCATTTCCCTCGCATCTTTGTTGGCCGCCACCGCTTGAATATCCTGGCTCTGGAATTTCTTGAAGATGGGGCCGTACTGCTCGTCCGCCTTCGTCATCTCGCCGCCATACTGACCCGTCGAAGACCAGTTCCACTTGCCCTGAAAGGTGCCCAGACCGGGGTACATCGCCAGATAGAACAGGGAGAAAACGATGGTGATGTAGAACATCCAGCGCCACCAGTTGGGCAGTGGATTGCTGTACTCCTCCAGGGTTTCGTCCCAGACATGGCCGGTGGTCTGGCCCGCCGTATGCGTGGCCGTCCCCTGCAGCCAGAGAAAAACGCCACAACCGATGACACTGACGAGCGCAATGCCCGCCACGTAAATGTTCCAGAAGCCGCTGACAAAATCACTCATGATGATTTCCTTTCTTGATTCCGCGAAACCCGCGCCGTACCCGACGAACCCATCGCTCCGACCGGAACGTCATCCTCTAGCGGCAGCATGGCCGCCTCTTCGTAGGCTTGCTTGCGCCGGTCCGAGTAGGCCCACCACACGATGCCGGCGAACATCAGTACCGCCAGCACGGTGAACAGGGAGCGCAGATCGTTGATATCCACCCGACTACCTCGTTTGCTTGAGCGCGGTGCCCATGCCCTGCAGGTAGGCAACCAGCGCTTCGAGTTCGGTCTTGCCCTCGATGGCCTTCTTCGCACCCGCGATTTCGGCATCCGTATAGGGCACGCCGACGGCGCGCAACGCCGACATCTTGGCGTCGATGACGCCGTCCTTGAGCGGACGAGCCAGCCAGGAGTAGGCAGGCATGTTCGACTCGGGCACGACGTCGCGCGGGTTCAGCAGGTGCGTCTGGTGCCACTGATCCGAATAACGGCCACCGACACGCGCCAGATCGGGACCGGTGCGCTTGGAGCCCCACTGGAACGGATGGTCATAGACGAACTCGCCGGCCACGGAGTAGTGGCCATAGCGTTCGGTCTCGGCGCGGAACGGACGGATCATCTGCGAGTGGCAGTTGTAGCAACCTTCGCGGAGGTAGATGTCGCGCCCCGCCAGGCGCAACGCGTCGTAGGGCTTGACCAGTTCATTGGTCGGCGTGGTGGTGGACTTCTGGAAGAACAGCGGAACGATCTCGACGAGGCCGCCGAAGCTGATCAGCAGAATGGTCAGAACGATCAGCCAGGCTACGTTCTTTTCGATATGCTCATGCGTCAACATGATTTATGGCTCCTTAATCTGTGCAATCAGGCCGCGTGGGCCGCTGCGGGTGCGAGTACCGGCGCATTGACAGCCTTGCCGCCCGCCATGGTCGCAAACATGTTGTAGGCCATGATGAGCATGCCGCCGAGGAACAACACTCCGCCCAGCAGGCGAATGGTCCAGAACGGGTAGGTCGCCTTGACCGACTCGACGAAGGAGTAGGTCAGCGTGCCGTCCACGTTGGTGGCGCGCCACATCAGGCCCTGCATCACACCGGCAATCCACATCGAAGCGATGTAGAGCACGATGCCGATGGTGGCGACCCAGAAATGCACCTCCATCAGCTTCTTCGACGCCATTTCTTCCTTGCCGAACAGGCGCGGCAGCATGTAGTAGGTGCAGCCGATGGCGATCATCGCCACCCAGCCCAGCGCGCCCGAATGCACGTGGCCGACGGTCCAGTCGGTGTAGTGCGACAGCGCATTCACCGTCTTGATCGACATCATCGGACCTTCGAAAGTCGACATGCCGTAGAAGGACAGCGAGGTGATCATGAACTTCAGGATCGGGTCGTCACGCAGTTTGTGCCACGCGCCCGACAAGGTCATGATGCCGTTGATCATGCCGCCCCAGGAAGGTGCGAGCAGAATCAGCGAGAAGATCATGCCGAGAGACTGGGTCCAGTCCGGCAATGCCGTGTAGTGCAGGTGGTGCGGACCCGCCCACATGTAGGTGAACACCAGCGCCCAGAAGTGCACCACCGACAGGCGATAGGAGTAAATCGGGCGACCGGCCTGTTTCGGCACGAAGTAGTACATCATGCCGAGGAAACCGGCGGTGAGAAAGAAGCCCACCGCGTTGTGGCCGTACCACCACTGCACCATGGCATCCTGCACGCCGGCGTAGGCGGAGTAGGACTTGGGCGTCAGGATGCCGGCGGCCAGCACCGGGACTTCCGCGCTATTGACCAGGTGCAGCACCGCGACCGTCAGGATGAAGCCGGCGAAGAACCAGTTGGCGACGTAAATATGCGGCGTCTGGCGCTTCATCAGGGTGCCGAAGAAGACCACGGCGTAGGAAACCCAGACCACGGTGATCAGGATGTCGATCGGCCACTCGAGCTCGGCGTATTCCTTGCCGCTGGTAAACCCCAGCGGGAGGGAAAGCGCAGCCAGCACAATGATCAGTTGCCAGCCCCAGAAGGTGAAGGCCGCCAACCCCGGTGCGAACAGCGGTGTATGGCAGGTACGCTGCACCGAGTAGTAGGAAGTAGCGAAAAGCGCACAGCCGCCGAACGCAAAAATGACCGCGTTGGTGTGCAGCGGGCGCAGCCGACCGTAGCTCAGAAACTCGACCACGTTCAGCTCCGGCCAGACCAGTTGGGCGGCGATGATGACGCCGACCAGCATGCCAACGATGCCCCAGATTACGGTCATCACAGCGAACTGGCGCACGACTTTGTAGTTGTAAGTCGCTTGCGATTGCATGATGGATTCACCTCACTTTTGAAAAAAGAAACCGTTCACGGCCCCGCGCCTGGTGCAGCCCGGGATACGAATTTTTCGGCAGATTACACGCGAAATTTCAGCGCTATTTGATGCAGATCAAAATATATCGTACTTAAAGATAAATAACAATATGCAAGAAATGGTTTATCGATCGATGAAGGCGTTTTCTCGGGTACGTTCCTCCAGGAAGAACGTCGCGTCAGGCGAAAAAAAAGGGTGCGCAACGCGCACCCCGAACCCCAACAGAGAGTCTTTGGGCAGCGGCACGAAGCCGTCGCCACAAAACCCTCGCAAAGTATGGTTACTTGTCGGCGGCCACGTCTTGATCTGAGTCAACAGTGCTGCGCTTCTCCGGCGCCTTGGCCTTGTCGTCATCCATCAGGATGCGATAGCCGGGACCTTCGAGATCCTCGAACTGCCCGCTCTTCAGCGACCACCAGAACATCGCGGCGATGACGAAAACGAAGAACAGCGAAACCGGAATCAACAGATACAGGATGTCCATTCAGCAAGTCACCGCCGCTGCAAACGCAGGGCATTGAGAACCACCAGAAGCGAGCTGGCCGACATGCCGATGCCGGCCATCCAGGGTGTCACCCAGCCGGCCATGGCCAGCGGGATCGCCAGGAAATTGTAAACAAAAGCCCACACCAGATTTTGTTTCACTATACGCACAGTTTGTCGCGCCAGATCCAGTCCCCGCGGCAACGCCTGTAGATCGTTGCCGAGCAGCACGACATCGGCGTTGGCGCGCGCCAGGTCGGCGCCTCCGCCCATGGCGATCGACACCTGCGCCTGCGCCAGCACCGGGGCGTCATTGACGCCGTCGCCGACCATGGCCACCGTCTCGCCGGCCTCTTGCAGGGCCTTGAGCGCGGCATGCTTGTCCTCCGGCGAAAGTCCGCCACGCGCATCCGCAATGCCCAGCGCCGCGCCCACCCGCCCGGCGGCGGCCGGCGCGTCGCCGCTGAAAATCGACAGCCTGATGCCGGCGGCAGAAAGTTTGGCCACCATTGCGGATGCTTCCGGGCGAATGGCGTCGCTCAGGCGAAAAAAGGCCAGCCAGCCCTCCCCATTGCCCAGCGCAATCACCGTGTCGCCAGCGCCGACTTTTTCCTGAATGGCGGTCGGCACGGCGGCATCATGCGTGGCGCCGACAAACTCAGGCCTCCCAAGACGCCAGACGCGCCCATCGATCTCACCCTCGACACCCGCGCCGGTGGTGGCGCGCGATCCGGCGACCTCGATTGCCGAATTCGTCCCGGCATCCGCACCGCCAACAGCCAATGCCCGCGCGATAGGGTGTTCGGAGCCGCGCTCAAGAGCGGCGGCCAGCGCCAATGCACGCGCGGCATCGCCCTGGATGGGAATGACCTCGACCAGGTCCATGCGCCCCAGCGTCAGCGTGCCGGTCTTGTCGAAAATGAACCGGTCGGCGCGCGCCAGCGCCTCGATGGCGTGACCGCGCGTCACCAGCACACCGCGCGCGGCCAAGGCCCCCGTCGCCACGGTCAAGGCCGCCGGCGTCGCTAACGATAGCGCGCAGGGGCAACTCACCACCAGCACGGCGACGAAAATCCACAGCGCACGCGACGGATCGATCCACCACCAGGCCAGGGCAGTGGCCACCGCCAGCAGCAGCAGGGCGATGATGAAGCGACCGGCGACGCGGTCGGCGATTTCCACCAGGTGCGGCTTTTCCGCCGCGGCGCGCTCCATCAGGCGCTGGATGGCGGCCACGCGCGTCGCCTCGCCGACGCGCTCGACGCGCATCACCAGGGGGCTCGCGGTATTCACGCTGCCGCCGATCAGCGCGTCGCCCGCCAGCTTCGGCACCGCGCGACTCTCGCCGGTCAGCAGCGACTCATCCGCCGCGCTGATCCCATCGAGGACGCAGCCATCGGCCGGCACCGTCTCGCCGGGCCGGACCCGCACCGCGTCACCGACGCGCAATTCGGCCACCGCGACGCGCTCACCGTCCGCCTCCGCGCCGGCTGCCGGCCATGCCGCGAGCCGCGTGGCGAAGGCCGGAATGGCGCGGGCCAAAGTCTCGACGCTGCGCGCCGCTTTCTGCCGCGCCATCAATTCCAGATAGCGACCGGTGAGCAGAAAAAAGACGAACATCGTGACCGAATCGAAATACACCTCGCCCGCCGCCGTCAGCGTCGCCCACACGCTGGCCGCGAAGGCCGCGCCGACGCCGAGCGCCACCGGCACATCCATGCCGACGCGATGCAGCTTCAGATCGCGCCAGGCGCTGACGAAGAACGGCGCCGACGAGTAAAGAATCACCGGCAGCGTCAGGATCAGGCTGGCCCAGCGCATCAATTGCTCGATGTCCGGCGTCATGTCGCCGTCGGCCATATACACCGGAACGGCATACATCATCACCTGCATCATGCCGAAGCCGGCGACGAACAGCCGCCACAGCGCGGCCTTGCGTTCCTTCTGCGCCAGTTCCTCGGAACGGCCTATGTCATAAGGATGGGCGCGGTAGCCGATGGCGGCGATGGCTTCGAGAATCGCCGACAGCTTGGTGACGCGCTCGTCCCAGCGCACCCGCGCGCGGCGCGTGGTGTAGTTGATGTCGACGGCGGTGACGCCGGGCTGGCGGCGCACATGCGATTCATTGAGCCAGACGCAGGCGGCGCAGGTGATGCCTTCGAGGATCAGCGCCGCTTCCTGTTCGTGTTCGCCGGCCGCGCCCTCGGCGCGGCGCACGAAATTCTTCTGCACATCGGGATGATCGAACAGGCCGAAGTCGGCCAGCACCTGCGGCAAAGCCTCGCGCGGGGACTCCGGCATGGCGTCGCGATGCCGGTAATACTCGGTCAGGCCATTGGCGACAATCGCCTGCGCCACCGCCTGACACCCCGCGCAGCACATCTCGCGTGGCGCATGATCTATCTCGACGGAAATATCCACGCCCGGCGGAATCGGCAGGCCGCAGTGGTAACAGGGTTCCTTATCGGCCATGGTCAGGCCAGGCCCGAAGCCTGCCGATGATGATGATTGCACTGCCCATGATCCGCATCGAGCGCCGCCACAAAAAACAAGGCCCGCCGACCGAAAAGGAGGCAGGCCCGAGAATTGGTGCTGTTGGCCGGAATCGAACTGGCGACCTACTGATTACGAATCAGTTGCTCTACCAACTGAGCTACAACAGCATCCTGAAAGGCGGCGAATTATACCTTCTGGCTCCGGCGCATGGCAACGCGCTTGCGACCGCGTTGCCATGGATTTCCGCCACGGACCAGATGGAGATCGACCTGATGGATGTTGCACCGCGAGGAAGGCTGGGCCACGAGAGCCCCGCCAGCGCCGACTTTCGCCATGGACAGTGAAGTGAACGGACAAGCCATGCGAACCATGAAATCGCGTTCAGAAAAGGCAAAACCGGCCCCCCTTGCTTATTTACACGACGGGATTTTGTGCTAAGGTAATACTTGTCGATACTCGCTGGAGACAGCTATGAGCACTGCAACCGCGCGCCCAGTGGCGATTAAAGTCGATCCCGATATCAAGGAACGCGTGAATCGCCTTGCCATCGCGCGACATCGCACGCCGCACTGGCTGATGCGCGACGCCATTCACCAGTACGTCGAGCGCGAGGAAAAGCGCGAGGCGTTTCGTCAGGATGCGGTCGCGGCCTGGAACGAGTACCAAATTACCGGTCTGCATGTAACGGCGGAAGAGGCCGACACCTGGCTTGCCGAGCTGGAAGCCGGCGGGGATGGGGAACCGCCAGAATGCCACGTCTGATCTGGTCGCCGTCCGCGCTGCGCGACGTGCAACGCCTGCACCGATTCCTCGCCGGGAAGAATGCGGATGCAGCCATGCGAGCGGTGAAGGCCATCCGCGACGGCGTGCGGATCGTTGCGCAGCAACCGGGTGTCGGGCGGCCCATCGGTGAAATGGAGCCCGAATACCGGGAATGGCCGATCAGCTTCGGCGACAGCGGTTACGTCGCGTTATACCGCTACGATGAAGAGACAGCGGTGGTTCTGGCTGTGCGCCACCAGCGGGAAGCGGGATATTGAGATCATGGGCGCCATGAAGCCGCTCTCCGCCAGCCTTTGCCGTCATGGTAGCGCCGACTTTTGCATGCGTGGAACGAATCGCCAGGTGAAACCGTCATGAACAGGAAACCGTGGTCTCCCATTTCGATGCTGAGATCGTTCGCTTTAGTCCTGTTCGCAGCACTGCTGTGCATACCTTGTGTTGCCGTAGGGCAGACGTATCAGAGCATTGCCTCCGCAATCAATGACGCGTTGCCGACCAATGGCTCGGCCGGTAATCTGACGATCACCAAGCCAGCCGGTACGGCAAGTGGCGATGTCATGCTGGCGACGATATCCGCACGTCCGAGTGCCATGACCATCAATCCGCCTGCCGGCTGGGCGCTCTACAAGCGCACCGAACAACCTAATGGCGGTGTGTCTACCGCTCCGGGCGGGATGACCCTGCTGACCTATTACAAGGCGGCCGGCGGGGCCGAACCGGCAAACTACACTTGGACGCTGGCCAATCCGCAAAATGATGGAGGCGGCGTTGTCGGCACCATCACCCGCGTCAGCGGTGTCGACACGGCAAATCCGATCGATGTCTATGTGGATGCGCTGACAGGTAATGGCTTGGTTCACAGCGCACCGTCCGTCACCACGACCGTGCCGAATACCCTTCTGGTCGCCTCCATCACCTACCTGTCGTCGCGGAACTTCGGTGCACCATCGGGAATTGCCGGCATTACCGAACGCGCCGAAGTCCGGGCGCCCACGTCTGACAATGCTATCGGCATCACCCTGCTGGTTGCCACGGTTCCCAAAGCCTCCGCTGGCGCTACGGGGACGGTGTCAGCCACCGCAGCCGGCGACGCCGACTATGGCATGGGGCACATGTTCGCCCTTGCCGCGCCGCGTCCCGACCTGACGCTGGCCATGACGCGCACCGGCAATCTCGATCCCAGTACGACCACCAGCTACTTCACGCTCACCGCTTCGAATGCGGGTACCGTGAATGAAACCGCAACGGTGACGGTGACAACAACCCTGTCGGCCAATGTCAGCTACACCAGCAATACCGGCTCCGACAGTGGCTGGTCATGTGGATCGGCGGGCTCGCCCGTCGTGGTGACCTGCACCCGCAGTGGGCTCAATGCCTCGGCAAGCGCAAGTTTGCGCCTGAATGTCTCGGTCGGTGCATCGGCCTCCGGCACGCTGACCACGACTGCGACCATTGCAGGTGCCGCCAACAATGACGGCAACACCACGAACAACTCGGCCAGCGACAGCTACACCATTGTTCCGAACTATTGCACGACCAGCGCGGTTGGCGCTGACACCCTGGTGACCTGCACCGGCGATGGCACCGTGACCATTCCGTCCGGCGTGACCAGCGTGCGTTACCTGGTCGTCGGCGGCGGTGGTGGCGGCGGCGGCATCGGTACCGATGATGAAGACGGCGCGGGCGGCGGCGGCGCGGGTGGTGTGCTGCGCGGCAGCAGTTTCGCGGTTACCGCGGGTGCCACCTACAGCGTCACGGTCGGCAGCGGCGGCACTGCGGGAACCGGGTCTGCCAACGGAAGCAACGGGAACAGTTCCACGTTCTCGACGCTCACTGCCTACGGTGGCGGGGGCGGTGCCAGAGAGGGTGGGTACGATGGACTCGATGGCGGCTCCGGCGGAGGCGGCAGCGACAACGATCAAGGCGGCATTGGAATCCTGGGCCAGGGCAACAACGGCGGCAATGGCAACAACAACGACGCGGGTGGGGGTGGGGGCGGCGCTGGCGCGGTCGGCCAAAATGGCGGCTCAAACAATGGCGGCGATGGCGGCAACGGCGTGTCGGACGACATCACCGGCGCCGCAACCTACTACGGTGGCGGCGGTGGCGGCGGGGCAGACGACAACGCCACGGGCGGTGCCGGCGGCTCGGGTGGCGGTGGTGCAGGTGCCGTCGGACGTGGTCCCGGGAGTGCCGGTACGGCCAACACCGGTGGTGGTGGCGGCGGTGCCACCGGCAGCAGCAGCGGAGCTGCCTACAGCGGCGGCGCGGGCGGTTCCGGCGTCGTGATCGTGCGCTATGTCACCTCCGACACCGGCCCGAATCACTACGTCATCAGCCACAGCGGCACGGCCCTGACCTGCGAAGCGGAACCGGTGACCATCACTGGACACGACAGCGCGCACGCACGGATCAGCGTCGCTGGCAAGACCATCAGCCTGACGACGAGCAGCTCGAAGGGAACCTGGAGCGCTGCCGCGGATAACTGCACCCAGGCCTGCTACGACGCCACTAATACTGCCGTCGCGTGTATGGGAACCTTTGCGGCGACCGGCAGCAACGCCGGCACGGCCACTTACCTGTTTGCGACCGGCGAAGCAGCGGTTCGTCTGTGCCTCAAACACAACACCACCGGCACGGTGAGCGTAAATGTGACGGATGGAACGGCCACCGAAGCTTCCGGCACGGCCTCGGCCGAAACGAGTCCGGGCGCCGATCCGGGTCTGGTATTCAGCGATACCGGATTGCGTTTTTATGCCAGCGATACAGTGGACACGCTCGGTAACCTGGTGGCCGGTTTGCGCTCCGATGTAACCGATGCCACCTACCAGCCCGCGCCGCAGACGCTTACGATCCGGGCCTTGAAGAGCTCGGAGACAAGCCCGGCACGCTGCGTGTCGTTGCTGGGCGGCGCGCCGACGAGCAAGACCATCCAGTTTGCCTATCAGTGTCTGGACCCCAACACCTGCCACGCTTCCAGCGCCGGCCTCGAGGTCAATGGCACGGCGGTGGCCGGTTCGGGCGGCGTGCCGACGCCGACCAGCGATGTTACCGTCGCCTTCAACGCTTCCGGCTACGGCAGCATCAATCTCAAGTACTGGGATGTCGGCCAGATCAAGCTGTATGCGCGCGGCAGCATTGCCGACCCCGCCACCGGCGGCACGGTAGCCATCACCACCGGCGCCAGCAACAGCTTCCTCGTCAAGCCCTATGGCTTCTCCGTCATGGCCTGCACCAGCGCAACGCCGTGCACGGTGGCCAATACCTCCAATACCGATGGCACGGGCTCGGTGTTTTCCACCGCCGGGACAACTTTCAACGCGACGATCAAGGCGCTGGCTTACGGCGGCAGCGTGGTCACGCCCAGCTTCGGACTGGGAACGGCAAACGGCACGGAATCGGTCGGGCTCACCCGCACGCTGGTCGCTCCAACCCCAGGCGGTGCCGCCGGAACGCTGGGCGGCACGATAGCGATCCTGCGCAGCAGCTTCAGTGACGGTGTTGCCAGCGTGAGCGACCTGACCTGGAACGAGGTGGGTGTAATCACGCTATCGGCGACCAATTCGACCTTCGAAGGAACGGCCTTGTCGCCGACGGCAACAGGGACGAGCGGCAACATCGGTCGCTTTATTCCGGATCACTTTGAAACCGTGGTCACGGGGCCGATGAGCTGTGGCGCATTGCCATTTGCGCCGGCGTGTCCGGCGGGCGGCCTGGTGTATTCAGGCCAGGCCTTTACAACCACAGTGACCGCATACACCCTGGGCGGCACCGGCGCCCTGGGTGTCACCACCAACTATGCAGGCAGTTTCGCCAAGCTTGTCACACTGGGCGCGTGGGATGCGGTCGGCAGCACGGCCCAGCAGAATCCGCCCGCCAGCGGAGGCGCGACAACATTCAATCCAACGGTTACGGCGGCGAGCTTTACTGCGGGTGAGGCAACGACGACCACGCCGGCTTATACGTTCGCAATACCGTCAACTTCCACGACACCTCCAGCAGCTCCCACCAACGTCTATATTCGCGCGATTGACGCTGACACCCCCGCCGTGAGCTCTTTGCGCACCCCAAGTGCGTCGTCGGTGGAAGGCGGAGTCAAGGTGGTCAACGGACGCTTGCGCATGGCGAACGCCTACGGCTCGGAAAGGCTGCCACTGTCGGTACTGGCGGAAGTCCAGTACTACGACGGCGCAAACTGGCTGACCAATACCCAGGACAGCAGCAGCCCGCCATCGCCTTGGGCAGTTGATCCCAATGTGTCGACCGCGCTGGTGGGCACGGGTGGTACGGGTAACACGACACCAACCCTCGGCACCAGCCTGTCGTCGGGACTGGCTTCGCTATCGGCGTCCGCGCCGGGTGCCGGTGGTTTCGGTTACCTGAACCTGACCGTTACCGTGCCCGCCTATCTGCAGTTTCGATGGGCGGGATGCGCGGTTCCGACCGCCTGTGTGGCGGGTGATTTTATCGACCCGACCTCGCGCGTCAGCTTCGGCATCTACAAAGGCAACAACCGGATTATTTACCGTCGGGAGCGATACTACTGAGAGAGTCGGCGCCGGTGGCACGGCGCCTGGAGCGCATCAGCACGGCAGCGTTGCGTTGCAGGTGACCTGAACGGTCAGCCGGCGTTCCACGTAGTTCGTACCAGGAGTGGCGGTGTTGGGGCAAACGCCGGCGTTGGGTTGGTTGCAGGCGGTGGCCGTCAGCGCATAGCTATACAGGCTGTTGGCGCCATCGGTGTAGGCCGTTCCGCCACTGGCACAGATCACGGTCACGGTGTAGCCGGAAAGGGCGGCAAAATCGCCGCCGGCGCCCGTCGTGAGATTGACCGATACCGTACCGGCCTTGCAATCTTTGGCGCCAACGACGGCACCAAAATTGGTCGGATCATTAACCGCCCGCGCGATTCCCCAGTCAATCCCTGCGCGCGCCGCCTGCAAGGCGCGGCTGCCCTCGATGTCGAGCGCACTGCCGATATGCTGGGCGGAACTGATGGTCATCACGTAAGCGCCCAGCGATGCGAGAACGACCAGAATGACAATCGCCGACAGGATGGCAAACCCCTTCTGGAATTGGCGCGGGAGCGATGGCACGAAAGAGGAGTTGCGGTCAGGGTGCATTATCGACATGGACCTGATGATGCAGCGTGACCGTTTCATTGCTGCGGGTGAGCGCAAGGCGCAGCGTCACCAGACCATTGGTGGCCGTGACGCCGGGGGTATAGATGAAGGCGCAGCCACTGACATATTGCGCGAGAAAACTCGACGTTCCTCCAGGTGCCGCGCTGGGTGCGGTGTTGCCCCAATCGCCGGTACCCGTATCGTACCCGCTGTATATTTTCAGCGTGCCGGTGCCGTCGCCCGCAGCGTTGACGCCTGCGCCCTCGCAAGCCAGCGTCACCGGTCCGGTCAGGGGCACGATGTGAAATCGCTTGCCGGGAGACTCCAGGCGCAAGTGGATCGAATTCATTGCGACGTTGGAGGCCGTGATTGCGGTAATCAGGCTCCGGTTGCAACCTTCGTAGGCGTCGGCCCCACCCGGTGCCGCGTTACAGTTGGCGGACAAGGAGCGCTGCCCGGTGTTGAAGACGATGACATAACCTGTCTCTCCCTCCAGCGAGGTGCCGAAATAATCGAAGCTGCTGTCATTGCCGGTAAACTTCAGTTCATCCACGCCGCCACCACCTTCCGTGCGATAACGGGAGCCGGCGGTGGTCGGAATGAATTCGAGGAAGCTGTTGCCACCGCCGACGCGCACGCTGTTGGGCAGCGCCAGACGCAGATCGCGTGAAATCCGGCGCATGGTGATATCGGCCGAGTCGGACAACTGCGCGCGACGGTTGGCATCGACATAACCCGAAACCGGCCCGGTGATAAAGACGGCCACCACCGCCGCGATGATGCCAATGACCACCATCACGATAATCAGTTCGATCAGCGAGAAGCCGCGCGAGTTAGTCATAGTTGAAACGGTAACCTGTCAGCGTATAGGTGTTTCCACCAACGGCGACGCTAACGGTGATGAGCAGTCCGGCAAGCGAGTTTCCTGTTGCCGTCACCGATGCGGGCACCACGGTTACAGCAACGTTATAGTTTTCCAAGCCAACCACCTTTGTTGCCAGGTCGTCCAGCGAAAAGACGCCAGCGCTGGCGTAGTTATTGTAGTCACTGACATCGTCGAATTGAGCGCGGGCACAGGTTCCTGGGCAGTTGGCAGCGTAGCCGCCGGAGGGATTGGCATAAGCCTTGAGCAGAATCTCTTCCATCATGGCCTCGGCGACCAACAAGGCCTGCTTGGGCTGGATCGGATCGGCACTCGATTTCGCGGTGATGTTGAGCACGGTCAGCACACCGGCCAGTGCGACGCCGACGATCACGATGAAGACGATCAGTTCCAGCAGCGTGAAGCCCCGCGAGTTGCCTCCAGCGCAATGCTTGCGCTCAGCGCACATAACCGGTGCCTGAATCGACGGTGAGAACGTGCGACGACTCGCCCGTAACCGTGTATGTGTAGCTTGCCGCCGTGGCTCTGCCGAGAGGATCGAACACCAGGGTCGCGGGCCCGGCCAACGTGGTGGCGCCGCGCGGTGAAATCTGATTGGAGTTGCTGCCGGGCGGGATCAGCTCGCGCGGATATGTGCCCACCAGTGAAGCACACGACGGAGTGGAAGTGCCGCTACCCTCGGGATGGCAAGAGTCAATCTTGAACAGCAGTGAGTTTCCGGAAACCTGGACGCGTACGCTTCGCCGTTGCGCCACCGCCGACTTCCGCGCAAATTCGAGCGTCGCAATGACTTGGTCGCGATAACCGATTTCGTCGAAGCTGTTGATCAGGTTCATGCGCGGAAGGACGACCACCGAAAGAATGCCGATCAGGATCATGGCCACGATCAGTTCGATCATGGTGAAACCACGCTGAATATTCCGATGTAGGTTGGTCATGACCGCAGGAGGAAAAGGATCCGGGCTCACATAATCGACGCCGGCATCGGCCAGCGTCTTGATCAGCGTGAACATGCTCATGCGCCAATCTTACTCGCGGAGGCAGTGTCGGTGATGAAAACGGAAAAGGGGCCACCCAGACTCGTCGCCATGGTCGGCTTTCGCAATTTGACGTCAGACGTGAAAGTCGGCGCTGACGGGACGGCGGGATCGTGCAGGCAGCGGGAAAAACAGCAACAACCGGGATCAGGCCGCACATCCGCCTACTCGCCCAGCAGTTCCTTCGGCAGCGGAAAGTAAACATTCTCGTCGACCCCGTCCAGGGTTTCGATGCCGGCAACGCCGAACGCCTGCAAACGTTCCACCACGCCGCTGACCAGCACCTCGGGCGCCGACGCGCCGGCCGTGACGCCTACCCGTGGCTTGCCGGCAAACCACCGTGCATCGATCTGCTCCGCCCCGTCCACCAGATACGCCGGGATGCCGCCGATGGCCGCGACCTCGCGCAGGCGGTTGGAGTTGGAACTGTTCTTCGAGCCGACCACGATCACCACATCGACCCGACCGACCATGGCCTTAACCGCATCTTGGCGGTTTTGCGTGGCGTAGCAGATGTCATCCTTCTTCGGCCCGACGATGCCGGGAAAGCGCTCGCGCAACGCGGTGACGACGGCCTGCGCGTCATCCATCGACAGCGTGGTCTGCGTCACGTAGGCCAGCGGCGCCGCACCGGCGCCAGCCTCCAGTTGCGCCACATCGGCGACGCCTTCCACCAGATACATGCGACCGGTCGCCTGGCCCATGGTGCCTTCGACTTCGGGGTGGCCCTTGTGGCCGATCATGACGATTTCGTAGCCCTGCCGGTGCAGGCGTGAAACCTCAAGATGCACTTTGGTGACCAGCGGGCAGGTGGCATCGAACACCTTCAGACCGCGCGCGGCGGCCTCCTTGCGCACCGACTGCGGCACGCCGTGGGCGCTGAAAATCACCGTGGCGCCGTCCGGCACCTCGGCCAAGTCTTCGACAAACACCGCGCCCTTGGCCTTGAGACCATCGACCACGTAACGGTTGTGCACCACCTCGTGGCGGACATAGATCGGCGCGCCGAACTTTTCCAGCGCCCGTTCGACAATGGCGATGGCGCGCTCGACGCCGGCACAGAAACCTCTTGGATTGGCGAGCAGAATGTTCATCGGGTTTCCTTGCCGCAACGGAACTGATGCCAGACCATCAGCACGACACCGACGGTGATGGCCGAATCGGCGACGTTGAAGGCCGGCCAGTGATAGCCCGCGACATGAAAGTCCAGAAAATCCACCACCGCGTCGAAACGCAGGCGGTCGATGACATTGCCGATGGCGCCGCCCAGGATCAGCGACAAGGCGGTCGGCAACAGGCTCTCGGCGGCGTGACGGCGCAACAAGCCCAGCAACCACAACGAAATGCCCAGCGCGAGCGCCACGAAAAACCACTTCTGCCAACCGCCGGCGCCGGCCAGAAAGCTGAACGCCGCGCCCGAGTTGAAGACCAGAACGAGATTGAAGAAGGGCGTCACGACCTGGCTTTCCATCAGGCGAAAGCTCGCCAGCACCCAGGCCTTGCTGGCCTGGTCAAGAATCAGCACCAGCGCCGCCAGCGCCAGCCAGCGACCGAGCGTCGGCGCCGACTTAAGCAAACTCGCGCGCCTCGCCGGCGCCGTGGAGATTCGAGACGCAGCGACCACAGAGTTCGGGATGAGTCCCGTCCTGCCCGACATCCTCGCGCCAGTGCCAGCAGCGCGCGCACTTGGTGTGGGGGCTGGGCGTTGCTGAAATCGCCACATTCGGCGCCGTCTCGCCAGCGCCGACTCTTTCCAGACTCACCTTCGAGCAGATGAAAACGAATTTGAGATCGTCGCCCAGCGAAGCCAGCAGGTCGTAAGGCCCGGCCTCGACGCGCAGGCTGACCTCGGCTTGCAGCGAGGAGCCGATGCCGCCGGTGCCGCGCACGTCCTCCAGCACCCTCGAAACTTCGCCGCGCACGGCGCGAATCGCCTGCCACCGTGTCGTCAGCGCCGACTCTTCGGCCTGCTCCGGCAAGTCATGCCAGGTCGATAGCATGACGCTGTCGCCCTGCTCGCATTTGCCACCGAGGGTGGCCCAGATTTCCTCGGCGGTGAAGGAGAGGATGGGCGCCATCAGCCGCGTCACGCTTTGCAGGATGTGCCACAGGGCGCTTTGCGCCGAACGGCGGGCGCGGGAGTTTTCCGCTGCGGTGTAGAGCCTGTCCTTGAGGATGTCGAGGTAGAAGGCGCCGAGGTCTTCGGAACAGAAATTCATCAGCCCCTGCACTACCTTGTGAAACTCGAAACGCTCGTAGTCGGCGGTGCATTGCGCTTGCAGGCGGCGGGTAAGCGCCAGGGCGTAGCGGTCGACTTCCAGCCATTCGGCGGGCGGCAGCATCTGTTTGCCGGGATCGAAATCTGCGGTGTTGGCGAGCAGGAAACGCAGGGTGTTGCGCAGCCGGCGATAGACCTCGACCACGCGCGGCAGGATGGTTTTCTCATCGATCGACAACTCGCCCGAGTAGTCGGTGCTGGCCACCCACAGGCGCAGGATTTCGGCCCCGAGCGTGTCGGAGATCTTCTGCGGCGCGACCACGTTGCCCTTCGACTTGGACATCTTCATGCCCTTGCCATCGACGACGAAACCATGCGTCAGCAGCGCCTGGTAGGGCGCGCGACCGTCAAAGGCGGCGCCGGTGAGCAGGCTGGAATGAAACCAGCCGCGATGCTGGTCGGAGCCTTCGAGGTAGAGGTCGGCCGGCCAGGCCAAGGCCTCGGCGTGGGAGCCGCGCAATACCGTGCGATGCGTGGTGCCGGAATCGAACCAGACATCCAGTGTGTCGCGCATCTTGTCGTACTGGCTCGCTTCGGCGCCGAGCAGTTCAGCGGCATCGAGCTTGAACCACGCGTCAACGCCTTCTTTCTCGACCAGCTTTGCCACGGCTTCGATCAGTTCCAGCGTGCGCGGATGCGGCTCGCCGCTTTCCTTGTGCAGGAAGAATGGGATCGGCACGCCCCAGTTGCGCTGGCGCGAAACGCACCAGTCGGGCCGGTTGGCGATCATCGCGTGCAACCGCGCCTTGCCCCAGTCGGGATAGAACTTCGTCGCTTCGACGGCGGCCAGCGCCAATTCACGCAACGTCACGTGTTTTTCATTCGTCGCCGCAGGCGACCCAACTCCATCGCCCCCTTCCTCGGGAAGGGGGTTGGGGGGAAGGCCGTCATCTTGTCCAGAATGGACAGGGCGGGCAACCGCCCTGTCCATGCCGACAAACCATTGAGTGGTCGCCCGGTAAATGATCGGCGTCTTGTGCCGCCAGCAATGCATGTAGCTGTGCACGATCTCGCTGCTGGCAAACAGGCTGCCGACCTCGGCCAGTTTCTCGATGATGGCCGCATTGGCCTTCCATACGAACATGCCGCCGAAATACGGCAGGCTCGCCGCGAAGACGCCGTCGCCCTGCACCGGGGTGAGGATTTCGTCGTTGTGCATGCCGTGCTTCTTGCACGAATCGTAGTCCTCCAGGCCATAGGCCGGCGCGCTGTGCACGATGCCGGTGCCGGTGTCGAGCGTGACGTATTCGCCCAGATACACCGGCGAAGCGCGGTCGTAAATCGGATGGCGGAACACCACCTGCGCCAGCGCCGCGCCCTGGCAGGCGCCCAGCACTTCGCCGGCGAGGCCGTAGCGCAGCAGCGCCGCCGCGCGCAGTTCGGCGGCAAGGATCAGGCAGCCGCGCGGCGTCTGCACCAGTTCGTAGGTGAAGTCCGGATGCATGTTGAGCGCCTGGTTCGACGGAATGGTCCACGGCGTGGTGGTCCAGATCACCGTGAAGCAGTCGCCCGCCGGCAGTTCTGTAATGCCGAAAGCATGAGCGACGCGACCGCGCTCGGAGTCGTCGAGACGGAAGCCGACATCGACAGCCGGCGATTTCTTGTCCTGATACTCGACCTCGGCCTCGGCCAGCGCCGAACCGCAGTCGAAGCACCAGTTCACCGGCTTGAGACCCTTGAACAGGTAGCCGGTCTTATACAAGTCGCCGACGGCGCGAATCTCGTCGGCCTCGTTGCGAAAAGCCATGGTGAGATAGGGATGGTCCCAGTCACCCAGCACGCCCAGCCGGATGAAGTCCTTCTTCTGCCGTTCCACCTGCTCGGCGGCGAAAGTGCGGCACAGCTCGCGCGCCTGGTCGGGCGGCAGGTGCTTGCCGTGGGTCTTCTCGATCTGATGCTCGATGGGCAAGCCGTGGCAGTCCCAGCCCGGCACGTAGGGCGCGTCGAAACCGGCCAGGGTCTTGGCGCGGACGATGATGTCCTTGAGGATCTTGTTCACCGCGTGGCCGATGTGAATATCGCCATTGGCATAGGGCGGGCCGTCGTGCAGCACGAAGCGCGGACGCCCCCTGGCCGCCTCGCGGATTTTCCAGTAGAGCCTTTGCTCCTGCCACGCCGCGATCCAGCCCGGCTCGCGCTTGGCGAGATCGCCGCGCATCGGGAAAGGCGTGTCCGGCATGTTGAGGGTCTTGCGATAGTCAGCCATGGGTGGTGCCGTTCGTTGAATGGGTGGTGAAATAGGCGCGCACGTCGGCGACATCGCGGGCGATCTGCGCCTTGAGTGCATCCGGCGAATCGAACCTGGCCTCGTCGCGCAATTTGTGCAGGAAATTCACGTCGACATGCGTACCGTAAACATCGCGGTCGAAATCCAGCAGATGAACTTCCAGCACCGGCTTGAGGCCCTCCGCCAGCGTCGGGCGCACACCGATGTTGGCCGCGCCGGGAAGCGGTCGCGCGGCGACGCCGGAAACGGTGACGGCAAACACGCCGGACAAGGGCAAGCGCTTGCGCCTGAGCAGGATATTCAGGGTCGGAAAGCCGAGCGTGCGGCCCAGCTTGCGGCCATGCATGACGCGCCCGGCGATGACCCAGGCGCGCCCCAGCAGTTCTTCGGCGCGCTCGATGTTGCCTTCGGCCAGCGCCTCGCGCACGGCGGAGCTGGAAACGCGCACGCCTTTGCAATCAACCGTGCGCATGGCATCGACCGCAAAGCCATGCTCCTGCCCGGCCCGCTGCAGAAAGGCGAAATCGCCGGCGCGGCCCTTGCCGAAGCGGAAATCGTCGCCGATGATCAGATGCCGCACCGCCAGGCCTTGCACCAGGATGCGGTCGACAAACTGTTCGGCGGTAAGCGCCGCCAGTTTGCGGTCGAAGCGGCAGACATGCACCCGGTCGACGCCGCATTCGGCCAGCAGTTCGAGCTTGTCGCGCAGACTGGCCAGGCGCGCCGGTGCCTGTTCGGGCGCGAACAGCTCGCGCGGCAGCGGCTCGAAAGTGAGCACCGTCGCCGGCAGCGACAGCTCGCGCGCCTTGACCCTCAATTCGGCCAGCAGCGCGCGATGGCCGCAGTGCACGCCATCGAAATTGCCGATGGTGAGCACCGTAGACGTCGTCGCCCGCTCGGGAACACCGCGAAAAACCTGCATGGGGTTGAAGCTGAAGGGAAAGCGGTTGATTATATCAATCCAGCCGCGCCAGCTTCGATTTCGCCAGCGGCGGATTCTTCGCGAAGTAGCGGCGGAGGCCCTTGAGGATGGCCTCGGCCATGCGATCCTGATAGGCCTCGTCATTGAGACGCGCTTCTTCTTCGGGATTGGAAATGAAGGCGGTCTCGATCAGGATCGAGGGAATGTCAGGCGCCTTCAGCACGGCGAAGCCGGCCTGTTCCACCTGTCCCTTGTGCAGCGTATTGATGCGACCGAGTTCGCCCAGCACATGCTTGCCCAGCTTGAGGCTGTCGTTGATGGTGGCCGTCTGCGACAGGTCGAGCAGGGTGCGGGCGAGATAGGGATCCTTGGCGCCGAGATTCACGCCGCCCACCAGGTCGGCCGAGTTTTCCTTGTTCGCCAGCCAGCGCGCGGCCGAGCTGGAAGCGCCGGTTTCCGACAGGACGAAAACGCTGGAACCGCGCGCCGTGCTTTTGATGAAGGCATCGGCATGCACCGAGACGAACAGGTCGGCCTGCACCCGACGCGCCTTCTGCACGCGGCTTTGCAGCGGAATGAAGTAGTCGCCGTCGCGCGTCAGCACCGAGCGCATGTTGGGCGTGGCGTCGATCTTTTCCTTCAGGCGCCGCGCCACCGACAGCGTCACGTTCTTCTCATGGCTGCCGCCGCGCCCGATCGCGCCGGGATCTTCGCCGCCGTGGCCGGGATCGAGCACAATGGTCACGAGGCGCGCAATCTCGGGTTTTTCCGCCGGCTTTTCGGCGGGACGCTCGGCGGCTTTGGCGCGGCTGTCGTGCGCTGATTCCGCCTTCATTTCCGCCTTCAACGACGAGTCGCCGGATTTTTCCAGCAGCGCCATCAAGGGATCGATCGGCTCCAGCGGATACAGATCGAGCACCAGCCGATGGCCGTATTCGCCGACCGGTTGCAAGGAAAACACCTGCGGCTTGACCTCGCCCTTGAGTTCGATGACGATGCGCACCACGCCCGGCTTGTTGCGTCCGGCGCGGATCAGCTTGATGTAGGGGTCGGCGTCGATCACTTTCGACGGCAGCATCTGCAACACCGAATTGAACTCGACGCCTTCCAGGTCCAGCACCAGCCGTTGCGGATCCTTCACCAGCATATGCGAATACTTGATGGCCTGATCGTGTTCCAGCGTCACCCGCGTGTAGTCGCGGGCAGGCCAGACGCGCACGGCGAGAATGCTGGTGGCCGCCGTGGCGCCAGCGCCGACTCTTGAAACCAGCAGCGTCAGGCTGGCCGCAGCGAACTTGAGGACTTCACGCCGGCCAGGCATGTTCGTCCCTTTGCACTGACCGCCGTGATGCGGGCGATGCGACCCGTGTCAGCATCCGCATCGTGCTGCCCGTCGGCTTCGCCCGCCGCCACCCGCAACTCGATTCGCATATCGGCGGGCGGCAGATACGGCGCGGCCTTGTCGGGCCATTCGACCAGGCAAATTCCGCTTCCTGAAAAATATTCGTCGAGTCCGGCATCGAGATATTCTTCCGCATCATTGAATCTATAAAAATCAAAGTGATAGAAGTGTAATCCAGAAACCACGTGAACTTCAACCAGCGTGTAAGTGGGGCTTTTCACCGGGCCGCTGTAACCGGCGGCGCGCAACAGCCCGCGCACCAGCGTGGTCTTGCCCGCGCCTAGATCGCCTTCCAGCCAGATCACCATGCCCGGCGAGAGTCCGGCGACCAGCGCGCCGCCCACCGCCACTGTATCGGCTTCGCGGGGCAGGGCTAAAGTAAGATGCTCAAAATGCATGGTAATTGTGAAAATCCGGCGGAACTGAAGGAAAGCATACGGCGCTGGGGCATGGACCTCGGCTTCGACGCCATCGGCTTTGCCGCCCCGCACCTCAGCGGCGCCGAAGAAAACCTCGACGCATGGCTGGCGGCGGGCTGTCACGGCGAGATGAATTATATGGCGGCGCACGTATCGGATGCCGGAAACAAACGCGCGCGACCGGTCGAACTGGTGCCGGGCACCTGCGGCATCATCACCGCGCGCATGAATTACCGTAGCACCGGCGCCGACTCCTCGGCTGCGCTGGCGGACGCCGACCGCGCCTTCATTTCGCGCTACGCGCTGGGCCGCGACTATCACAAACTGTTGCGCTCCCGTTTGCAGAAACTCGCCGACCGAATCACCGAGGAAATCGGCGGCTTCGCCTATCGGGTGTTCACCGATTCGGCGCCGGTGATGGAAGTCGGCCTGGCGCGCAACAGCGGATTGGGCTGGCGCGGCAAGCACACGCTGCTGCTCGACCGCGACGCCGGTTCGTATTTTTTTCTCGGCGAAATTTTCACCGACCTGGCGCTGGCGCCGGACGCGCCGGTCACCGATCACTGCGGCACCTGCACCGCCTGCCTCGACGCCTGCCCGACCCAGGCCATCGTCGCGCCCTATCGTCTCGATGCGCGACTGTGCGTGTCCTATCTCACCATCGAACTCAAGGACAGCATTCCCGAAACGTTGCGGCCATTGCTGGGCAATCGCATTTACGGCTGCGACGATTGCCAGTTGGCCTGTCCGTGGAACCGCTTCGCGCCGCTGACGCGCGAAGGCGATTTCGCGCCGCGCCAGAATCTTGACCAGGCGCGGCTGGTCGATCTGTTCGCTTGGGACGAGAACGATTTCAACCAACGCCTGGCCGGTTCGCCGATCCGCCGCATCGGTTACGAACGCTGGCTGCGCAACATCGCGGTGGCGCTGGGCAACGCGCCGCGCAGTGACGAAACAATCAGCGCCCTGCGCTCACGCGCCGATCATGCTTCGACATTGGTGCGCGAACATGTGGCGTGGGCGCTGGGCAGACTTCAATAAACCGCTCTCAAGGAGCTTCCTTTTCTAGCCGCCCGTCGCCACCGGCCTTGATGGATCGGTGCACCACTCGCTCCACGAGCCGGGATAGAGCTTCGATCCCGCAAAGCCGGCCAGTTCCATCGCCAGCAGGTTATGGCAGGCGGTCACGCCGGAGCCGCATTGCTGCACCACCTGATCGGCGGACCGACCGGCGAGCAATTCGGTGAATTCGGCGCGCAGTTCCTCGACCGGCTTGAAGTAGCAACCGTCGTCATCGAGATTGTCGAAGTAGAAGCGGTTTACCGCGCCGGGAATATGGCCGCCCACCGGGTCGAGTATCTCGTTTTCGCCGCGGAATCTTTCGGGATCGCGCGCATCGACGATCAGCATTTGCCCGGTTTGATAACCGGCCAGCACCTGTCCGACATCGACCGCCATATCCTGCGGCCGCGCCGTGAAGTTGCGCGCCTCAATAACCGGCACGCGCTCTTCCAGCGCCCGCTTGCTGCGTCGCCAGCCGGCCAGCCCGCCGTCGAGCAATGCCACCTTGTCGTGACCCAGCCAGCGCAGCATCCACCACAGCCGCGAGGCGAAGATTCCGGCCTCGTTGTCGTAGGCCACCACCTGCGTCGTTTCATCGACGCCGCAGGCCGACATGCGCCGCGCGAAGTCGGCGACCTCCGGCAGTGGATGACGGCCCCGGCGACCGTCCTTGGTGCCGGACAGATCGTCGTCGAGCTGCAGGAACAGCGCGCCGGGAATGTGGCCGCGAGCATAGGCCTGGCGCCCGTACTCGGTATTCGTCAAATCGTGCCGGCAGTCGAAAACGCGCCACTCCGGGTGTGCGGCGAGTTCTTCGACACTCACCAGCGTATTTCTCACCCGTTCGCTCATTCGTCGCTTTCGGCAAGCCAGGCGCGAGCTTCGCCTTCATCGGCAAACACGGTCACGTCGGCATTGACAAAAAGCTGCGACAGCCACGCGCTCCAGGCCAGCCACTGGCTGTCGGTAATGACCGCGATGCGCTTGAAGTCGCGGGCATGCTGCTGCGAAAAACGGATTTCTTCCCAAGCTACATCCAGCGTGAAATCGGCCATGTCGCGCAGGTCGACCAGCAGATTCACCGGCGCGGCAAACTTGATCTTGAAGAGGACGAGTTCCTCGAATTCCTTGAAATCGGCCAAAGTGAATTCGCCGAACACGGCGAGTTCGACCAGATGGTCCTGATGTTGTGTGGTGATCATGTTGAGTCTCCTAAGCCGGACAAGCCGGAAAAGCTCTAACCACGGGGAACACGGGGAACACCGGGAAAATCTTGGGCTTGGTGTTGCCTTCCCCGTGCCCCCGTGTTCCCCGTGGTGAAAGCATTTGAATTTTGCTCGTGAATTGTAACGACTTGGATCGTACGCGACTAATGCTTGGGCCGTAAAAAACGAAGGGCCCGCAAGCGGGCCCCTTCAGGCGAAAAAGTATCGCGCTTACTTCTTGGCCTTCTTGCCGGAAACTGCCAGCTTGAAACCTGCACCCGCGCTGAACTTCGGCACGGTGGTGGCGGGAATCTTGATGGTGGCGCCGGTCTTGGGGTTCTTGCCGGTACGCGCCGCGCGCTTGGCCGACTTGAACGTGCCGAAACCGACTAGAGTAACCGTATCCCCTTTCGAAACCGCCTTCACTACCGCGGCCATGATTCCGTCGAGCGCCTTGCCCGCCGCAGCCTTGCTAATATCGGCTCCCTTGGCGGCGATTTCAATCAGTTCAGCTTTATTCATACTCAAAATTCCTCCAAAAATTTGAGGGCATCCCGCCCAAAAAAGATTCTAAACCCGTTTCCACGGGCCTGTACAAGGTATTTGTGCACGGTTTCATGCAGCTTGCGGCTGATGTGTTGCGATGATGCCGCCACCCAGGCATACCCTCGATTCGTAAAGCACCAGTGATTGTCCCGGCGTCACCGCCCATTGCGGAGCGGCAAAAACCACTTCGCATTCCTCGGCGGAAACACGCTCGACCTCGCAGGCGGCGTCCGCCTGGCGGTAGCGCGTCTTCGCCGCATAGACCCAGTGTGTGTGCGGCGCCTGCACGGATATCCACGACAGATCCCGCGCCAGCAGGCTTGCCGAAAGCAGGGCGGGATGCTCGTGGCCTTGCACCACCCACAGGATGTTTCTCTCCATGTCCTTGCCGGTAACGAACCAGGGCTCCTCCGGCGCACCCTTGACGCCGCCGATGCCCAGGCCCTCGCGCTGCCCCAGGGTGTAGTACATCAGACCCTCGTGACGACCGACCACGCGATCCGTGCCGAGAACGCGTATTTCTCCCGGTTGCTTCGGCAGATAACGCGCCAGAAATTCGCGGAAGGGCCGTTCGCCGATGAAGCAGATGCCGGTCGAATCCTTGCGCGCATGATTCGGCAGGCCGGCCTCCTCGGCGATCTTCCGCACGTCGCGCTTGTACAAGTGGCCCACGGGAAACAGCGTCTTCGCCAGTTGCGCCTGATTCAGCCGATAGAGGAAATAGCTCTGATCCTTGGTGCCGTCCTCGGCCTTGAGCAACTGCCAGGCACCGAGAAACTCGCGCACCTGCGCGTAGTGGCCGGTGGCGATCTTGTCGGCGCCCTGCGCCAGCGCGTGATCGAGAAAGGCCTTGAACTTGATTTCGGAATTGCACAGCACATCCGGGTTCGGCGTGCGCCCGGCCTGGTACTCGCGCAAAAAATCGGCGAACACCCGCTCGCGGTATTCGGCGGAGAAATTGACGGCCTCGAACTCGATGCCGATGACATCGGCGGCGGCGGCGGCGGCGACCAGGTCCTCGCTCGACGAACAGTAATCGTCGCTATCGTCGCCCTCCCAGTTCTTCATGAAGAGGCCGATCACTTCGTAGCCTTCGCGCTTGAGCAGCAGCGCCGCCACGGAAGAATCGACGCCGCCGGACAGGCCGACGATGATTTTCCCCTTGGACATGGCTATAGGTCGTGGTGCCGCACAAGATCCAGCGGAAAGCGCCGGCCGGCAAGGTAGTCGCTTACGCACTGCGACACCAGCGGGCTGCGATGGCGGTCGGCGCTGGCGCGAATCTCGTCGGGCGTCATCCACACGGCGCGCAGAATGCCGCTGTCGAGCGCCCGACCTTCTTCGTGCGCGCCCAGTTCGCCGGAAAATGCAAAGCGCAGGTAGGTGATGTCGCCCTGCGGTCTTGTCCACTGATAGACGCCGACCAGCGCCGTCGGCGCAAAACCCCAGGCGGTTTCTTCCAGCGCCTCGCGGGCGCAGGCGGCAACCAGCGATTCGCCCTCGTCGAGATGGCCGGCGGGCTGATTGAAGCGCAGGCCGTCGTCGGTTTCCTCCTCCACCAGCAGGAAGCGCCCCCCGCGCTCGATCAGCGCGGCGACGGTGACATTGGGTTTCCAGACACTATTCATCCGCGCATTTTAGCTCCCCTGTTAAAATCGCGACTTCATTTACCGCAATGCTGGAGACCCACCATGTCCATGGCCGATCGTGACGGCTTTATCTGGTACGACGGCAAGCTCGTGCCCTGGCGCGATGCCACCACCCACGTGCTGACCCACTCGCTGCACTACGGCCTAGCGGTGTTCGAGGGCCTGCGCGCCTACAAGACCGTCTCCGGCACGGCGATTTTCCGCCTCAAGGAACACACCGACCGGCTGTTCAACTCGGCGCATATCTACCGCATGCCGATGCCCTACGACAAGACGACACTGATGGAGGCGCACAAGGAAGTCGTGCGCGCCAACCAGCTTGAATCCTGCTACCTGCGACCGATCGCATTCTTCGGCTCGGAAAAGATGGGCATCAGCCCGCGCGGCGCGGCAACGCATGTTTCGATCGCGGCCTGGCCCTGGGGCGCCTACCTTGGCGAGGACGGCATGGAGCAGGGCATCCGCGTCAAGACCTCCAGCTTCGCGCGCCACCATGTCAATGTCTCGATGTGCCGCGCCAAGTATTCGGGCACCTATGCCAACTCGATCCTCGCCAACATGGAAGCAACCGAGGACGGCTACGACGAGGCGCTGCTGCTCGACGTCGATGGTTTCGTCGCCGAAGGCTCGGGCGAGAACCTCTTCGTCATCAAGGACGGCCAGATCTACGAGCCCGAGATCGCCTCGGCGCTGGTCGGCATCACGCGCGCCACGGTGCACACGCTGGCGAAGGAACTCGGCTACACGGTGGTCTCCAAGCGCCTGACGCGCGACGACATCTACATCGCCGACGAAGCCTTTTTCACCGGCACGGCAGCCGAGGTCACGCCGATCCGCGAACTCGACAACCGGACCATCGGCGGCGGCAGTCGCGGCCCGATCACCGCCAAACTCCAGAGCCTGTTCTTCGACGTGGTGAATGGCAAGGTGCCGGCCCACGCCGACTGGCTCAGCTACATTTAACCCACGCTTGAGGTCATCCATGTCCACTCTCGACGAATCGCAGCGCCAGGTTGCCATTACCGCCCATGATCTGCCGCTGGCTTGTCCGCGTCCCGGCGCACCCTTGTGGGCCCGCCATCCGCGCGTTTTCATCGATGTCCTGAAGAGCGCCGCAGGCGAAGCCGCCTGTCCGTATTGCGGCACCTTGTACCGCTTTACCGGCGAGCGGCCCAAAGGGCATCACTGAGCTCCTTTTCAGTTGTGAAAATTCTCGTCGTCGCTCCGTCCTGGATCGGCGACACGATTCTCGCCCAACCACTGCTGGCGCTGCTCAAGCGCAACCATCCGGCTGCCCGCATCGAAGTGCTGGCGCCGGACTGGTCGGCGCCGCTGCTGGCGCGCATGGCCGAGGTCGACGCGGTCGTCGTCAATCCTTTCCGTCATGGCGAATTCGCTTTCTGGGCGCGCCGTACGCTGGGCCGCCGCCTGGGCGGCAATGCGGCCAGCGCCGACTACTCGCATGCCTACGTCTTGCCGAACTCATGGAAGTCGGCGCTGGTTCCCTTCTTCGCCGGCATTCCCCGACGCATCGGCTATCGGGGCGAAGCGCGCTACCTGCTGTTGAACGACCTTCGCCGACTCGATGTCGGTGCGCATCCGCAACTGGTGCAGCGTTACGCCGCACTGGCCGGGCCGTTGCCCGCGACCTTGCCGCAGCCGCACCTGAGTTCCACCATGGAGCAGCAACAGGCCGCACGTCGCGCTTTGAGTCTGCCGCTCGATGTCGCGCCCATCATCTTTTGCCCCGGCGCTGAATATGGTCCCGCCAAGCGCTGGCCGGCGCGCCATTTTGCGGAACTTGCCCGCCGTGTCGCCAGCGCCGACTTTCCGGTCTGGCTGATCGGTTCGGACAAGGATGTCGCCGTCGGCGAGGAGATCGTCCGGCTGTCCGACGGCGCGGCGCTTGATCTGTGCGGTCGCAGCACGCTGGAACAGGCCATCGATCTGCTGGCCTCCGCCCGTTGCGTGGTGAGCAACGACTCCGGCCTGATGCATGTCGCCGCGGCACTTGGGCGACCGCTGGTGGCGCTCTACGGATCGTCTTCCCCCACCTATACGCCGCCGCTGTCGCCACGTGCGACAATTGTTTCAAGAAGCCTGTCGTGCAGCCCCTGCTTCAAGCGCGAATGTCCGCTGGGACATTTCGACTGCTTGGACGGAATTGCGCCGCAACAGGTGGCAACGCGCATTGCCGCGCAACTCGCAAACTGACCATGCCCAGCCAGAAAATATTCGCCAGCCCGCAGGATGTCGAAACCGCCTTCTACGAGGCGCTGGAAAACTGTGACATCGACGCCATGATGGCGGTCTGGGCCGAGGACGAAGAAGTGGTCTGCGTGCACCCCAACGGCCCGCGGCTGATCGGTTACACGGCGATTCGCGAAGCCTGGCAGCGCGTCTTCCTCAATGGCAGAAAACTCAGGGTGCGGCTGTCGCAACAGACCACGGTAACCACGCCCTTCGCCATGGTCAGCACCCTGCTGGAACACATCGCCACCCTCGACGACGAAAATCTGGCCGCACCGGTGGCCGCCACCAACGTCTATGTGCGCGGACCGCTGGGTTGGCGCATGGTCGCTCACCACGCCTCGCCGGTACCGCCCAGCAGCATCGGCGAGGCGCCACGAATCCTGCATTGAACCGGACCTAACGCTCATGGTAGCAAGTTCCACCCGCAGAAGATGAAACACGCGAAAGACGAATTGAAGGCCCGCCCCTCCCATCCTCCCCTCACGGGGAGGCTTCTAGTCTGCTCGCTTCGCTCGACTATCACCCGTCGCTCCGAACGAGTTATTTCACTCTAATTTATGCACACACTCGCGCCGGAAATCTTCAAGGCCTACGACATTCGCGGCATTGTCCGCAGCACGCTGACCGCGGAGACCGTGCGCAATATCGGCCAGGCGCTCGGCAGCGAAGCCATCCTCTGCGGCGTCAAGGCAATCGTCATCGGACGCGACGGTCGCCTCTCCGGTCCGGAGCTTTCGAGCGCGCTGTCCCACGGCATCACGCAGGCCGGAGTCGATGTCATCGACATCGGCCGGGCGCCGACGCCGATAACCTACTTCGCCGCGCATGAGCTGGGTACCGACAGTTGCGTCTCGGTCACCGGCAGCCACAACCCGCCGGAATACAACGGCCTGAAAATGGTGCTGGGCGGTCAAACCCTGTATGGCGAGATGATCCAGAATCTGCGGCGCCGTATCGTCAGCGCCGACTTTTGCGAGGGCCACGGCGTGGTGCGCCACGCCAATGTGCGCCAGGCCTATCTTGATCGCATCGTCGGCGACGTAAAGCTGTCAAGGCCGATGAATATCGTCATCGATTGCGGCAACGGCGTGGCTGGCGGCGTTGCGCCGGAACTCTTCCGCCGCATGGGCTGCACGGTGACCGAGCTGTTCTGCAAGGTCGACGGCCATTTCCCCAATCACCACCCGGACCCGTCCAAACCGGAAAACCTGGTCGACCTGCAACGCGCCTTGCTCGAAACGGATGCCGAACTGGGGCTGGCCTTCGACGGCGATGGCGACCGGCTCGGGGTGGTCGCCAGGGACGGCGAGATCATTTTCCCCGACCGCCAGTTGATGCTCTTCGCCGCCGATGTGCTGACGCGCAATCCTGGCGCCCAGATCATCTATGACGTGAAATGCTCGCGCTGGGTGGCGGAATCGATTCGCCATCAGGGCGGCCGACCGCTGATGTGGAACACCGGCCACGCCCTGATCAAGACCAAGTTGAAGGAAACCGGCGCGCCGCTGGCCGGCGAGATGAGCGGCCACATGTTCTTCAAGGAGCGCTGGTACGGCTTCGACGATGCGCTCTACACCGGCGCCCGCCTGCTCGAAATCGTCTCGCGCTGGAAAGACGCCAACTGGCCGCTGAAAAACCTGCCCAACGCCATCTCGACCCCGGAACTGAATATCAGGATGCAGGAGGGCGAGCCGCACACGCTGGTGGCGAAGCTGCGGCAAGGCGGCCGCACGCTGCTGCCCGGCGCACGCGAACTGATCACCATCGACGGCGTGCGCGCCGAGTATGCCGATGGCTTTGGTCTGGCGCGCGCCTCGAATACCACGCCGGTCGTCGTGCTGCGCTTCGAGGCCGACAACAAGGCGGCACTGGTTCGCATCCAGAACGAATTCAAGGCGGCGCTGTCCGCCGTCTGGCCGGGAATCCGCACGGATTTTTGATGACCGGTCTGGGCGCAAGCCGCGACATTTTGTCGCAGCTTGCAGCAGGCAAGCGAGGCGCTTATGCTTTGCCCCGGGCGGGATGGATTCGCAACCGCCTCGCGTTACCTGAACCACGTATAGAATTTGCGGCAATTCACCCACGGTCGCGCTTATAGACGCCATGTACAGAAAAGCTTTTCAATTGTTCACCACGCTTAGAGGCTTTGTATTCGTCGCCATTGCCGGCGTTGCCCTGCTGGTCTTTCTCGGCGCCACGCTGGCGTCCTCGCTGCTGTATGAAAATCTGCTGGAGGAACGCACGCTGGAAACGTCCAGGGAAGTTTCCCTCCAGAATTTCAATACGCTCTATCGGGTACTGCGCAACGGCGGCTCGCGCAGCCAACTGGACGAGGCCGCCGCCGCCAGCAAATCGGCCTTCTCAAGCACGCTGGATCAGGTCGGCATCCAGCGCGGCAAGACCGTGGAAGCCCAGTATGGAGTACTGCCGCCATCATCCGTGTTCAAGGAACTCGGGCAAGCGCCGTATAGCGGCAAAGAGACCGTCACCAAAACAGGCCGCCACGTTGTCTATACCTTCCCGGTCAAGGCGCAAAGCGAATGCCTGCGCTGCCACTCCAATGCCAGGGACGGGGAAGTGTTGGGGGTCATCGCCGTTCGGCATAATGTGAAAGCGGTAACCGCCACGGTGCGCATCTACTACATCGCGCTGTTCATGATCTTCGGTTTGCTGGTGATGATGATCGCCGCCGCCGTGTCGATTCTTGCCACCCGGAAGATCAAGCGTTCGGTTGATTTGTTTCGCGCCAAGGTGGAAGCGGTCAATAGCGTCAGCGACTTCGATCAGTTCGATTTCAACAGGGTCAATTTCGGCTTCGACGAGTTCAACAGGACTTTCGACGATGTCGCCCTGCTGGTCGAGAAGATGAAATGCGTGGCGGTCGACAAGGATATCCTCAAGTTCGAGATCAAGCTCCTCGAAAAGTTCATCATCACCTCGGATGTCGTGCGCGACTGGCGCGAATTTGTCAAGAATCTGCTGCTGGAGATCAATCCGATCATCGACGCCTATGCGCTGGTCACGGTTTTTCGCGTCGAGCAGGAGGCGTATGAGTGCGAGATTTTCTGGTACGGCACGCCTTCCGCCGAGGCCATTCGGGTATTCGAACAGGTTCTCTGCAAGCAGCTCCTCAATGCGCCACTTTTCGCCGAGTGCTCGATCCAGCATATTTCCCACAATATCGCCGACGAGAAAATCATCCTTCCAGAATTGAACGCCCAGGACATCGAGCTGAAAACCAAATCCCTGTTGCTGGAAACGCCGAAAATCGGCGGCATCGTCGGCATCGGCGTGCAGTCGGCGCTGGCGATGGATGACGTGCGCTTCATGGTTATCGGCAGCATCCTGACCACGCTGCTCAACCTGGTGGGGTCGGTCAAGGCGATTTACAAATACACCAAGGATCTCGAGCACTATGCCACGCGCGATCCGCTGACCGATCTGTACAACCAGCGCATTTTCTGGGAATTGCTGGGGTACGAGGTGGGCCGGTCGAAACGGCACAATCAGCAATTCGCCGTGATGATGCTCGACCTGGACAATTTCAAAACGATCAACGACCGCTACGGGCATCATTTCGGCGACTCGTTCCTGCAGGCGTTTGCCGCGTTGCTTCGCCGCGCGGTAAGGGATGGCGATATCCTGGCGCGTTATGGCGGCGACGAGTTTTGCATCATATTGCCCGAAGCTGAAGATACCCAGGCCCACATGGTCGCGCAGCGGATCGCTGAACTGCTTGAGGATTTTTCCATCGAGACACCGGATGGCGAGAAAATCAAGGCCACCACATCGATCGGCATCGCCGTCGGCCCGCATCACGGCGAGAATTCCAAGGATCTGTTTCTGGTCGCCGACAACATGATGTACAAGGCCAAGAAAATGGGGAAGAACGCCATCGCCATTCCCAGCGACGACGAGATGGCGGAAGTCTTCAGGCAGGCCGGCGAAAAGCAGATCATGATCCAGAATGCCCTGGATCAACAGAAAATCATTCCTTACTTCCAGCCCATCTGCAACGCCGCCACCGGCGAGATAGTGATACACGAATTGCTGATGCGCATCCAGTTGGGCGACCAGATCGTCACCGCCAACGACTTCATCGAAGAAGCCGAGAGCATGGGCATCGCCCACAAGATGGACTACCAGTTGATCGAGAAAGCCTTTGCCCAAATCAAGGAGCAGGGTTATCAGGGCATGCTGTTCGTCAATCTCTCGCCCAAGGCGCTCATCGTCGGGGAGTTCGTGGCGCGGGTGTATCGTCTGGCGGTGGAATTCGACATCGCGCCGAGCCGCATCGTGTTCGAGATCACCGAACGGGAAACCGTCAGCAACCTGAGCTTGCTGGAAAAATTCGTTCTCGATATCAAGCTTCAGGGCTTCAGCTTCGCGATTGACGATTTCGGCTCGGGATATTCATCCTACCAATACATCAAGCGCTTCCCCGTCGACTTCATCAAGATCGAAGGCGAGTTCATCAGGAACATGCTGACCGATGAGGTCTACCTCGCTTTCGTCAAGAGTATCGTCACCCTGGCCAAGGAATTGCACGTCAAGACCATTGCCGAATATGTCGAGGATGGCGAAACCCTGGCCGAAGTATGCCGTCTGGGCATCGATTTCGCGCAGGGTTACCATGTCAGCCGACCGGCGCCCGTCATACGTGTTCCCGACGCGGAACTCGAACGCCTCGCACAGCCGGGAGCAGGCATTACGCCGAAACCAGGCGGTCGATAGCCGCCTTACGGCACAAAAACTCAGGCGCGCTGTTCGACCCAGGCCTTGACCGAAGCCAGCGCCGCCGGCAATGCCGCCGGCTCCGTGCCGCCGGCCTGCGCCATGTCGGGCCGCCCGCCACCCTTGCCGCCCACCTGTTGCGCGACGAAGTTGACCAGCTCGCCGGCCTTGAGCTTGCCGGTGAGATCGGCGGTAATACCGGCGATCAGGCTGACCTTGCCGGAGCCAGTGCTGGCCAAAACGATAGCCGCGCTCTTCAGCTTGTCCTTGAGCTTGTCCAGTGTTTCGCGCAGCGCCGTGGCGTCGGCGCCTTCCAGGTTTGCGGCAAGCACCTTGATGCCCTTGATGTCTACGGCCTGACTCGCCAAATCGTCGCCCTGTGACGCGGCGAGCTTCGATTTCAGGCGCGCGAGTTCCTTTTCCAGTGCCTTCACATTGTCCAGAATCTGCGCCACGCGCGCCGCCGCTTCGGTCGGCTGAGCCTTGACCTCCGCCGCCACGGCGTCAAGCAGCGCCTGCTGCTGCTGCACCCGCAGCACCGCGATGTCGCCACAGACCGCTTCGATCCGCCGCACGCCGGCCGCAACGCCGGCCTCCATGACGATCTTGAACAGGCCGATGTCGCCGGTGCGGACAACGTGCGTGCCGCCGCACAGTTCGCATGACGAACCGATGTCGAGCACGCGCACTTCGTCGCCGTACTTCTCGCCGAACAGCATCATGGCACCGGTCTGTTGCGCGTCATCGATGGCCATCACGCGCGAACGCGTCGCCGCGTTGGCGATGATTTCGTCATTGACCAGGCGTTCGACGCGGACGATCTCTTCCGCTGTCACCGGTTGGGTGTGGGCGAAGTCGAAGCGGGTCTTGTCGGGGTCGACCTGCGAACCCTTCTGCTGCACATGAGCGCCGAGCACTTCGCGCAGCGCCTTGTGCATCAGGTGCGTCGCCGAATGGTGGCGAATCGTGCGAGCGCGCGCCAGGCTGTCCACTTTCGCCGTGACGCCACCGCCGACTTTCAGCGTACCGGTGCGCACCACGCCATGATGGCCGAATACGCTGGCCTGGATCTTCTGCGTGTCTTCCACGGCAAAGATGCCATGCGTCGAGCGCAGTTCGCCGATGTCGCCGACCTGGCCGCCGGATTCGGCATAGAACGGCGTGTCGTCGAGCACCACCACGCCGATCTCGCCTTCGATCAGCTCATTGACCGCGCTGCCGTCCCTGTACAGGGCGAGGATGTTGCCTTTGGCTTCCAGCGTTTCGTAGCCGTGGAAGGTCGTCGCCGGCCCGGCATAGTCGAGGTTGGCCGCCATCTTGAACTTGCCGGCGGCGCGCGCCTGCTCCTTCTGCCGTGTCATGGCGGCGTCGAAGGCGGCGCTGTCCACGCTCATCTGCCGCTCGCGGCAGATGTCGGCCGTCAGGTCGAGCGGGAAGCCGTAGGTATCGTGCAGCTTGAATGCGGTCTCGCCGTTGAAAACGCTGACGCCGGTCCTGTCCATCAATTCCAGTTCGGCTTCGAGGATCGCCATGCCGTGCTCGATGGTGGCGAAGAAGCGCTCCTCCTCCTGCTTCAGCACTTCCATGACGCGCGTCTTGCCGCTGACCAGTTCGGGAAAGGCCACGCCCATCTCGGCCACCAGGTCGGGCACCATACGGTAGAAAAAGGCGTTGCGCGCGCCCAGCTTCCAGCCGTGGCGGATGGCGCGGCGGATGATGCGGCGCAAGACGTAACCGCGGCCCTCGTTGCCGGGAATCACGCCGTCGGCGATGAGGAAGGAACAGGCGCGGATGTGGTCGGCCAGCACTTTGAGACTCGGGCTGTCCATGTCGGCATCCGAGGTCTCTCTCGCGGCTGCGGCAATCAGCGTCTGGAACAGGTCGATTTCGTAGTTGGCGTGCACGCCTTGCAACACCGCCGAGATGCGCTCCAGGCCCATGCCGGTGTCGACCGAGGGCTTGGGCAGCGCATGCATGACCCCGGCATCGTCGCGATTGAACTGCATGAAGACGTTGTTCCAGATTTCGATGTAGCGGTCGCCGTCCTCGTCTTCGCTGCCCGGCGGGCCGCCCCAGATGTGCTCGCCGTGGTCGTAGAAAATCTCGGTGCAGGGGCCGCAGGGGCCCGTCTCGCCCATCATCCAGAAGTTGTCCGAAGCGTAGCGCGCACCCTTGTTGTCGCCGATGCGAATGACGCGCTCGGGCGGCACGCCGATCTCGCGCGTCCAGATGTCATAAGCCTCGTCGTCCTCGGCATACACCGTGACCCACAGCTTGTCCGCCGGCAGCTTGAAGACATCGACCAGCAGTTCCCAGGCGTACTTGATGGCGTCATGCTTGAAGTAGTCGCCGAAGCTGAAGTTGCCCAGCATCTCGAAAAACGTGTGGTGGCGCGCCGTGTAGCCGACATTCTCCAGGTCGTTGTGCTTGCCGCCGGCGCGCACGCATTTCTGCGAACTGGTGGCGCGGCTGTAGCTACGCTTGTCAAAGCCGAGAAACACATCCTTGAACTGGTTCATCCCGGCGTTGGTGAATAGCAGCGTCGGGTCCTCGTGCGGCACCAGCGAACTGGAGGCCACGATCTGGTGGCCTTTCGAGGCGAAAAAGTCGAGGAATTGCTGGCGGATTTCGGAGCTTTTCATGGCGGGATGCTGCCTTTGACGCGAAACGTTGATTTTACAAGAACGGCGCTCATCCCACAGGGGGATACCGTCCTCGTCCAGACGGACTCGGACATAAAAAAGCCCGCGCTGAGGCGGGCTTCGCTGGAAGGCGACCGGCTTTTACTTCCGCCTCGGGCGATCCTTCTTGCCGTCATGATTGCGATCTTGCTGACGGTCGTGCTTCTCGCGCGCGATCATCTGGCTCTGCTTGTTCTCCGCCCTCTGCAAACGCTCGCGTTCCTTGGGCAGGACCTTGCCGTCGGCCTTGGCCTTGTCTTCCATCGCCTGCACGCGGTCCTGGCCCTTTTCCAGACGGGCGGCTTCCTTGCCGGTCAATGCGCCCGACGCCACGCCCTGATCGATGCGCTGCTGCTGATTGGCCTGACGCTGGTCGACCCTGGGCGTACTGGTTTGCGCGAGCGCCGGCAGAGCGATAGCAGCAAGAACGGCGATCAACAGACTGGATGTACGTTTCATGTATTGCTCCTCGTGTTTGGAATGGGAAAGCCCCACGCGCAGAATAACGCCAGCGCCCCTCGGCTGCTGACAACTGGAATGTAAGTGAAAGCAACAGCGCTTACATTTCGCATGATAGCCAAAGATCCGGTCGGTCCGTAAACACCGCGCTGACGCCCATGGCGAACAGGCGCTCGGCATCGTCCCGCCGATTGACCGTGTAACAGGCCAGCGGGCAGCCGGCCTCGCGCACCGCCGCGATGGCCTCGGCGGTCAACGCGCGCGCCGACGAATGTAGCGCCAGCGCGCCCGCTTCCGTCATGCGCTGGCGCCAATCGACCGGAATTTCCTCGACCAGCAGCGCGCGCGGCAGTTGGGCGGCTTCGCAAGCGGCGGCGCACAGGGCGACGGACGAAAACGACGACAACATCAATTTGCCCGTCGCTGCAGTCGCATGACGGGCGACGACGCGTCCCGTCTCCGCCTCCTGTCCGGCAGCGGGTTTGATTTCGACATTGGCCCACAGGCCAAGCGCAGCGCATAAGCGCAGCGCCTCCTCAAGAGTCGGCACCGGCTCCACGGCGAAGGCCGGATGATGCCGGCCGCCGGCATCAAGCCGGGCAAGCTGGGCGGAACTCGTGTCGGCCACGCGCCCCCGTCCAGTGGTGGTGCGCTCCAGCGTTTCGTCATGGATCAGGACCGGCACACCGTCGGCGGCCAGCATGGCGTCGAACTCGACGCCGCGACAGCCGAGACGCGCCGCGAGACGCAGACCAGCCAGGGTGTTTTCCGGCGTCAGCGCGCCGCAGCAGCGATGCGCGATGATGCGCGGGTAGATCATTTCCTGCGCGAAGCGGCTGCCGTTCCGGGCGGCGGCGCCTTGGGAGCCGTGGCCTCATTGACCCGGCGCACGGCGTTGTCCAGCGCCTCCTTCGCCGATCGATCGCCAGTCCAGACAAAGGCCACTTCCTCGCCGAGGAATTCATGCAGGCGATCGCGGATCGGCCCATGCTTGGCCCGCGTGCTGCCCTTGCGCGAAACCGACAGGCGCTTTTGCGCCGCGTCCAGCAAGTGCACGGGAATACCCGAGTCGCGCAGCGCCGTCACCGCTACCGGAGTCATCGGCAGGTAGCTCGTGGCGAGCACCCACTCCTTCTGCACCTCCGGTCGCAGCATGAAGCTCATGAAGCGGGCGACCAGTTTGTACTCATCTTTTTTGCGCCCGGCCAGCACCCACATCCCGGCGCCATCGGGCAGGACATCGGCCGGTTTGGGACCATACACATCGTCGTAATAAGGCAAGGGAGCAACGCCGACATCGATGCCGGCGCGTTTGGCTTCGGCATACAGCGACGATTCGCCGGTCAGCATGGCGCATTCGCCGCTGAGAAAGCGTCGGTTGCCCTCGCGGCCCGGTCCGGAGTAATGAAAGTAGCGGCTCTTCTGCCAACTGGCCAGCAACGCGAGATGCTTGACGTTGACCATGCTGTTGGCCAGCACCTGGTCCAGTTTGCCAACCCGCGCCACGACCGCCTCGCCGGCCTGCGTCGAGATATTCTCGGAATGCACCCAGGCAAACCGGGAAGTGGTCAGGGGGCATTTGCCGCCATGGCCATAAATCTCGCCCGCTACCTTCTGCAATTCCCACCAGGTTTTCCCCGGCTGATCCGGGTCAACCCCCGCCGTGCGCAACGCGGCACGGTTGGTCAGCAGCACCGGCAGCGCCAGCGCCAGCGGCAGCGCCTGGATGCGTCCGCTGGCATCATCGACCGCATCGGCGACCTGCGGGTAAAACCGGGTGGCATCGAACTTTTGCCCCGCTTCGCGCATGACCTCGTGCAAGGGGCGAAAGCGCGGTCGGGTGCCGAAAAACTCGATGCTGTCGTCGGGATCGAGCAGGGCAAGATGCGGCAGCGCATGCCGGTTTTCCAGACCACGGGAGTCCTGCAACACCACCCTGCCCTTGCCCTTCAACTCGTCGTTGAAGCGCAACACCAGCGTCGCCAGCGTATCCAGCGCCTTGCCGTCGAGATCATGGCGCAAGCTGATGTCCTGGGCAAGAACCGAGCATGCCGCGCCGCATCCGAGCAAGGTCCAGAGAATTCTTTTCATGCCGCCGCCTCTCATCCATTCAACAGGCCGGAGTTTAGAGCCTATGGGCTCTTCACGAGCAACTTTGGGCCAAAGCCCCGAGAGGCAGGGTTTCCATTTTGTCTTCGACGATTTCTGGGTATAATTCGGCCCTCTCAAGCGCCCGTAGCTCATCTGGATAGAGTACTTGGCTACGAACCAAGGGGTAGGGAGTTCGAATCTCTCCGGGCGCACCAATCAGTCATGAAAGTGGGCACTTGTTTCAAGTGACCCACTTTTATTTTGTCCATCGCGGCTGTTTCGACGGCGCTTCCTGATGCCAGGAAGGCTTGCTTGATAGCGCATGGAGGCGAGGGGCGCCGGGATAGTCTGTTACTATTTTCGCGTCTCCTCACCAGGGTTTTGATCCCATGTGCCGGCACCCCGGATTTTGGCGAAGCTTTGCAGTAATTGCCGTGGCTCTGCTGCTTGGCGGCTGCGTCAAGATCTACATCGTCGGGCATACCGATGACTGGTCGGACTACATGACCGGTAGCGGAAACGCCGATCCCCTCGGCGGCGAAGGCTCGGCGGAAATTCGCTTCGCCAAGCTCGGAACCACCTGCGTCGGCAAGTTCAGGGACTACGCTCCGGGCAAGGCGCGCGGCGAAATCCTGTGCGACGACCAAAGGATTATCAAGACCGAATCCTGGGCGCTTTCGCTCTCCAGCGGCAAGGGCTACGGCACCGACCAGCTTGGCCACCGCGGCGAATTCGGCTTCTATACCGACATCGGCGACTACGAGCGCGAACTGGCATCGATTCGCAGCGAGGTGGAGCGGCGCAATCTGGATGTCGCTCATCTGCGAGCGCCGCGCGCCGCGCCCGTCAGGATCGAGACGCCGCCGGTCAGTGCGCCGTCACGTCCAGTGCAGACAACGGTGACGTCGCTGGCACCGACGAATGCGCCGGCAGCGGTCGATGCCGCCCCCGCTCCCGCCAGACCCGTCGCCAGTGCGCCCGCCGCACCTGGCGCAAGCGGGAAACGGCTCGCGCTGGTGATCGGCAATAGCGCCTACCGCGACGCACCCCTGAAAAACCCGGTCAACGATGCCCGCGCGCTTGGCACGAAACTGCGTTCGCTGGGCTTCGATGTCATGATTGGCGAGAACCTGGGTCAGCGCGACATGACCCGACTGATTGCCCGCTTCGGCGAGCGGCTGGCCGGCAACGATGTCGGCATGTTTTTCTTCGCCGGACACGGCATCCAGATAAAGGGAAAAAACTACCTGATTCCGGTGGACGCCCAAATCGGCTCCGAAAATTCCGTGCGTGCCGAAGCCGTGGATGTGGACGCCGTGCTCGATCAACTGTCCGCCAGTCCGCTCAATCTGGTGATCCTCGACGCCTGCCGCAACAACCCGTTTGAAAGACGGTTTCGCAGCGTCGGCGGGGGCCTCGCGCAAATGGAAGCGCCCAAGGGAACGCTGATTGCCTATGCCACCGCGCCGGGCAAGGTGGCGTCGGATGGCGAGGGCGTGAACTCCACCTACACCGCAGCCCTGCTGAAGGTGCTGGGCGAGTCGGGCCTGCCGGTTGAATCGGTGTTCAAGCGCGTTCGCGGCGAGGTGGCGCGCATGACGAGCGATGCCCAGGTGCCGTGGGAAGCCTCGTCCCTCACCGGCGATTTCTTTTTTGCCGGTCCGCCGCCGCAGGGCAAGCCTGGCGCGACGGGAAGTTCCGACTCGGAAGCGGAACTTCTTTTCTGGCAATCGGTGAAGGACAGCCAGGACGCCAGGGACTTCGATGCCTACCTGCGCCAGTACCCGAACGGACGTTTTTCGGAGATCGCCAGGAACAGGCTCAATCGAATGAAGGGCGCCAAATAGAGGTGTAGTCGCTCGCCGCATACTTTCTCGCCGTACCGTCAGCGCCGAGCCTCAAAAAGAAACCCCGCCAAGACTGCTCATGACGGGGTATGGAAATCCCGCCTCGCGCGGGATGGAGGAGACACACACACAAGCACATGCTACGAACCCAAGAGGTTTATGGGAATACTCCCGGCACGGTATTTTGACTACCTGATTACAGGTACTTGCGGCTTCACGCTATCCGTCGCCAGGTAGCGCCGTTAGCTCGACTCGCCGTCCCGCCAGCGCCGACTTTCCTGTCACGGCCATGCCCCCGCTTGGGGGCGGATTGCAATAGCCCGGTCTGGCCCGCTTAGGCATGAAAAAGGCCGGGAACCCTTGCTGTTACTGGGTTGTCCGGCCCGGTCTGGAACTGTTGAAACATGTCAATGGTGGAGGTGAGCGGGATCGAACCGCTGGCCTCGACGTTGCGAACGTCGCGCTCTCCCAACTGAGCTACACCCCCATGAGGCGGGCCGAATTATAGCAACCGCAGTCTGCCTAGTGGTTAGTCAACTTGAAAAGCCTTGCCACAAAGGGCACAGAAAACACGGAGGCAGCATTCCTGGGAAATCGCCTCCTCGCGGCGGAAACCCCGCCTTCCGGAAAATTATCGAACGCCGCCGAAATACTTCAGGCGATGATGACCATGATGTTTCGGCCCTATTTCGATCCGGCCGAGGCGCGCCGCAGCCGGTCCGCCACGGCGCGCCAGGCTTCATCGGCGGCAGGCGTCGCGATGAGAATCAAGTCGCAGCCCAGCGCATCGAGTTCACGCAGTTGCGCATAGAGATCATGGGCGAACCGCGCCGGGTCGGCGCTGGCGGCACGCCAGGCCAGGTTCTCGTGACTGAAGGCAGGCGGCTGTGCGGACAACACGGCGACGCGCTGGCCGGCGGCGAGCGCCTTCCGCGCCGTCGCCGCGAGGTCCGCCGCCGCCGCCAGTTGCAGCGGGGTGCGCGGTGCATAGTGCGCATCGAGGCTTCCCGAAACTCGCGGCGCATCGCGCAGACCGCCAAATGCGGGGCGATAACCGAGCACCGCGCCGATGACGTCCGCATCGATCATGCCGGGCCGGAGGATGCGCGGCTCGCCGCCGGAAAGATCGAGGATGGTGGATTCGATGCCGACCGCGCAAGGGCCGCCGTCGAGAATCAGCGCCACGGCATCGCCGAGTTCCTCGCGCACGTGCGCCGCCGTGGTCGGGCTGACGCGACCGAAACGATTGGCCGAGGGCGCCGCCAAGCCGCCGCCATTCGCGCCACCGAATTCGCGCAGCAATTGCAGCGCCAGCGGGTGATTCGGCACGCGCAAGCCGACGGTATCCTGGCCGCCGGTGACGGCATCGAGCACCGCGGGATGACGCTTCAGGATCAGCGTCAATGGCCCCGGCCAGAATGCGCCGGCGAGCTTGTGCGCCGCCTCGGGAATGTTGATGGCCCAGCGCTCAAGATGCGAGGCGTCCGCCAGATGCACGATCAGCGGATGATCGGCGGGACGCCCCTTGGCCGCGAAGATTTTGGCGATGGCGAGCGGATTGCTGGCATCGGCGCCCAGGCCATAGACGGTTTCGGTGGGAAAGGCGACCAGTTCGCCGGCGCGCAGCAAGGCTGCGGCACGCGATACGTCAGTCACTTGCGCGGTCGTCGCTGACACCGATCAAACGCCGTGCCGCCAGCGCCGACTTCTGCATTTTCCGCGCGTCGCGAACGGCAGGATCATCGCTTGATGGCGCGGAAGCCTATGTCGCGGCGGCACTGCATGCCGTCGAAACTGATCGGATCGAGCACTTCATAGGCGCGCCTCTGCGCCGCCTTGACGTTGTCGCCCAGCGCCGTGACGCAGAGCACCCGTCCGCCGGCGGTCACTACTTCACCGTTCTTCTCGGCAGTGCCGGCATGAAAAACGTGGCTGTCCTCGGTGGGCGCGGGAAGGCCGTGAATCACGTCGCCCTTTTTCGGCGTCTCGGGATAGCGGGCAGCGGCCATGACCACGCCGAGCGCGACGCGGCGGTCCCACTCGGCTTCGACCGCGTCGAGGCGGCCATCGATGGCGGCATCCACCAGTTCGACGAAATTGCTCTTCAGCCGCAACATGATCGGCTGGGTTTCCGGATCGCCCATGCGACAGTTGAACTCGAGTACGCGCAGGCCGCCGTCGGGCTTGATCATCAATCCGGCATACAAAAAACCGGTGTACACGATGCCGTCGGCGGCCATGCCGTTGATGGTCGGCATGATGACTTCACGCATGACGCGGGCGTGAATTTCCGGCGTCACCACCGGCGCCGGCGAATAGGCGCCCATGCCGCCGGTATTCGGCCCCTGGTCGGCGTCCTTGAGCCGCTTGTGGTCCTGGCTGGTGGCCAGCGGCAGGGCATGGCGACCGTCGGCCATGACGATGAAACTGGCTTCCTCGCCGTCGAGGAATTCCTCGATCACGACGCGGGCGCCGGCCTCGGTGTGGTGAACTGCGAGTTTGTTGTCGGCCAGCATCATGTCGATGGCGGCATGGGCTTCCGCGACATTCATCGCCACCACCACGCCCTTGCCGGCGGCCAGGCCGTCAGCCTTGACGACGATGGGTGCGCCCTCGGCCTCGACGTAGGCATGAGCCGCCGGGGCGTCGGCGAAGGTCTGAAACTTTGCCGTCGGGATATTGTGACGGCTCATGAAACGCTTGGCGAAGTCCTTCGAGCTTTCCAGTTGCGCGGCGGCTTTGGTCGGGCCGAAGATGCGCAGATTGCGGGCGCGAAAGACGTCGACAATGCCGGCGGCGAGCGGCGCTTCCGGGCCCACCACGGTGGCATGCACCTTCTCGCGCTGGGCGTAATCGGCCAAAGCGTGAATGTCCGTGATCGGCAGATTCTCCAGCTCGTGCTCGATGGCCGTGCCGGCGTTGCCGGGCGCGACATAGACCTTCTGCAAACCGGGCGCCTTGGCCAGACGCCAGGCCAGCGCATGTTCGCGACCGCCGGAACCCACCACCAGTATCTTCATAAGAAAACCTTTTTAACCACGGAGTACACGGAGATCACAGAGAAAATCATTTCCTGTTTCTCTCCGTGCCCTCCGTGTCCTCCGTGGTAAATGGGTCTTAATGCCTGAAATGACGGAAGCCGGTGAACACCATGGCCAGCTTGTGCTCGTCGGCGGCGGCGATGACTTCGGCATCGCGCACCGAACCGCCGGGCTGGATCACCGCCGTCGCCCCCGCCTTGGCCAGCACATCGAGGCCGTCGCGGAAGGGGAAGAAGGCGTCCGAGGCGACCACCGAACCGACCACGGTGAGGCCGTTGTTCTCGGCCTTGATGGCGGCGATGCGGGCGGAATCGACGCGGCTCATCTGGCCGGCGCCGACGCCCACGGTCATGCCGTCCTTGCAGAAGACGATGGCGTTGGACTTGACGTACTTGGCGACGCGCCAGGCGAACAACAGGTCGCCCATTTCCTGCGCGGTCGGCGCGCGCTGGGTCACCACCTTGGTGTCTGCCACCGTGATCCGCGCCTCGTCGGCGCTTTGCAGCAGCAGGCCGCCGCCGACGCGCTTGTAGTCGAAGGCGCCGGCCACCTTCCCCAGCGGCACGATCAGCACGCGCAGGTTCTGCTTGGCGGCAAACACGGCGCGGGCTTCGGCGGTGATTTCCGGGGCGATGATGACTTCGGCGAACTGGCCGGCGATGGCTTCCGCCGCCGCCTGGTCGATCGCCACGTTGAAGGCGATGATGCCGCCGAAGGCCGAGGTCGGGTCGGTCTTGAAGGCCTTGCGATAGGTTTCTTCGGCATTGGCGCCGACCGCCACGCCGCAGGGGTTGGCGTGCTTGACGATAACGCAGGCCGCCGGGCCGATCGAGGCGTCGAAAGCCTTGACGCATTCCCAGGCGGCATCGGCGTCGCCGATGTTGTTGTAGGACAGTTCCTTGCCCTGGATCTGCTGGTAGCTGGCGATGCTGCCGGGAACCACGCTTGGCTCGCGATAGAACGCCGCCTGCTGGTGCGGGTTCTCGCCGTAGCGCAGGGTTTCCACCTTGTCGAAGGCCAGTTGCAGTCTTTCCGGAAACACGCCGGGCTTGTTTTCATCGTCGAGCGAGGTCAGCCAGTTGGCGATGGCCGAGTCATAGCGCGCGGTGTGGGTGAAGGCCTTCTTCGCCAGGGCAAAGCGCGTCTTGTAGGACAGCCCGCCGCCGGATTTCAGTTCGTCGAGTATCGCTGCGTAATCCTCGGGATCGGTGACCACGCCGACGCCGCCTTGCTCGTTGCCGTGATTCTTGGCCGCGGCGCGGACCATGGTCGGGCCGCCGATGTCGATGTTCTCGATGGCGTCGTCGAGCGTGCAGCCGGGCTTGGCCACGGTTTCGCGGAAGGGATAGAGATTCACCACCACCAGGTCGATGGCCGGGATGCCGTGCTTTTCCATCACCGCCAGATGCTCGGGCAGATCGCGGCGACCGAGAATGCCGCCATGCACCTTCGGATGCAGGGTCTTGACGCGACCATCGAGCATCTCGGGAAAGCCGGTGTAGTCGGAAACATCGGTAACGGCCAGCCCGGCGTCGCGCAGCAGCTTGGCGGTGCCGCCGGTGGAAAGGAGTTTGACCCCAAGTTGAGCGAGGCCGCGGGCAAAATCCACCGTGCCACGCTTGTCGGAAACGCTGATGAGCGCCTGTGTAAGCTTCATGAAAACCTCGGAAAATTAAAGCAATTCGTGTTCGAGCAGCATGCGGCGCAGCGTGCCGCGGCTGATGCCCAGCATTTCGGCGGCGACCGTCTGATTGCCGACCGCCTGTTTCATCACCACTTCCAGCATCGGCCGTTCCACGCATTTCAATACCATGGCATGGATGGCGTGCGGCGTCTGGCCGTCGAGATCGCGGAAATACCGATTGAGACTGCGTCGCACGCAGTCGCTGAGTTCGCTGCTCATGCGGCCCTCATTTCCAGTACCCGCTCATCGATGCGGTCCTCATGGCGCAAGCGCTCGTTTGCGGCGGCGTGACCCAGAAAAAAATCATCGGTGGCGGCCAGTTGTTCGTCGACGCTCTGCATCTGGTTCATGGCATGACGAAAATGCGCCGCGCCGACCAGTCCCTTGGTGTACCAACTGATGTGCTTGCGCGCGATGCGCACGCCGGTTTCCTCGCCGTAGAACGCGTAAAGATCCGCCAGATGGCCGCGCAGAATGTCGTGGATTTCCTTCACGCGCGGCGGCGCCAGCAGCTCGCCGGTCGCCAGAAAATGTTCGATCTCGCGGAACAGCCAGGGCCGCCCCTGCGCCGCGCGACCGATCATGACGCCGTCGGCGCCGGTGTGGTCGAGAACGAAACGGGCCTTCTGCGGCGTGTTGATATCGCCGTTGGCGATCACCGGAATCTTCACTTGCGACTTGACCAAAGCGATGGTGTCGTATTCCGCTTCCCCCATGTACTGATCGGCGCGGGTGCGACCGTGAATGGCCAGCGCGCGGATGCCGGATTCCTCCGCAATATGGGCGATGCGCGGCGCGTTGCGGTTCTCGCTGTTCCAGCCGGTGCGGAACTTGAGCGTCACCGGAATGTCGGGCACGGCGGCCACCACCGCTTCGAGAATTCTCGCCACCAACGGCTCGTTCTGCATCAGGGCCGAACCGGCCATGACGTTGCATATCTTCTTGGCCGGGCAGCCCATGTTGATGTCGATGATCCGGGCGCCATTGTCCGCGTTGTGCCTGGCCGCCCGCGCCATCAGCGCCGGATCGGCGCCGGCGATCTGCACCGAGACCGGCTCGACCTCGCCTTCATGGTCGGCACGGCGACGGGTCTTGGCGCTGCCATACAGCAACGAATTGGAGGTGACCATTTCGGAAACCGCCAGTCCGGCGCCAAGCCTCTTGCACAACTGGCGGAAAGGACGATCCGTAACTCCGGCCATGGGCGCGACAAACAGATTGTTGCGCAACTGGAAACCGAGGAAGTCCATGTCGGAGAGGGAATGCGATTGGGGAAGGGCGCGATTTTAGCGCAAAGCGCGGTCACGGCAATCGAGGCTTTCTATCGTCCGTGGCAAATGTCACGGCCAGGCACGGGCGCCGAAAATCATTCGCTTTGCCACGAAGTATCTCAGCGGCGGCAGCAGGTCCAGCGCCAAAAGGGCGGCGCCGCGCGCCTGCTTCAAGGGCGCGAAATCCGAAGCGAAACCGTCGATCAGCAGGCTGGTGAAACCGATTGCGCCGCACCGGTCCGCCCGGCGACCGCGCGCATAGGCGGCAAGCACGTCCGGCGCGCCAGGATCGGCGGCTGTTGCCACCTGCCGCGCCAGTTCCCGGATGTCGCGCAGCGCGAGATTGAAGCCCTGCCCGGCGACCGGATGCAAAGTCTGCGCGGCGTTGCCGAGCCAGACCCGACGCTCGCCCACCACGTCCCCCCGGTAGCGCATTGCGAGCGGATAGGCGGCGCGCGGACTCGCTGCGGTGAAGCGGTGCCGCGTGCCGAAGCGCTGCCGCAACAGATCGAGAAAAGCCGCATCATCGAGCGCCATGACCCCGGCCACGGCCTCATTGGCGCAGGTCAGCACCACGGCGTAGCGCTCGCCCAGCGGCAGCAGCGCCACCGGCCCCTCGCCGGTAAAGCGCTCCCAGGCGACATTGTTGTGCGGCTCGGCAATGCTCACGGCGCACAGCACGGCGTGCTGGCCGTAGTCGCGCATCCGGCCCATGCCGGGATCGACGACGCCTTCGGCAAACGCGGTGAGCGGAAAATCCGCCGTGTCACCAGCGCCGACTTTCATATTCTCGCGATAGACAATGCTTGCAGCGTTCACCGCATTATTGAGCGCGGCGATCAGACCAGATGCCGGCAGCACCCAGCCCAGCGCCTCCATATCGAGCTCGGCGGCGCGCAAGCAGCTACGGCCGAAGCCGCCGCGCTGGGAGATGTGGATGGTCTTGATCGGCGTCGCGGCCAGCCCGGACCAAACGCCGAGCCATTCCAGAATCTGCCGCGCGTCGTCGGACAGCGCCAGCACGCGGCTATCGCGACTCACGGCGGCGCGTTCGCGGGCCTCGAAAATTTCAGCGGAAACGCCGTGAAGTTTCAGCGCCAATGCCAATGCCATGCCCGCGGGGCCACCCCCCACGATGGCGACCTGTTTAGCGGTCACGCGCGTCCCGCATCAAGTCCTCGATGTCGGCGATCTTTTTCGGCGCGGCGGCGCTGATGATCTCGCAGCCTTCATCCGTCACCAGCGCGTCGTCCTCGATACGCACGCCGATATTCCAGAAGGCCTCGGGCACGTCGTCCGCCGGCCGGATGTAGCAACCCGGCTCGACGGTCAGCACCATGCCCGGCAGCAGCAGCGCCCAGTGCTCGCCCTCCTTGTATTCGCCGGCATCGTGCACATCCTTGCCCAGCCAGTGACTGGTGCGGTGCATGAAGAAGCGCTTGTAGCCTTCCGATTCGATCACCGCATCCAGCGACCCCGGCAACAGCTTGAGGTCAATCATGCCCTGGGCCAGCACTTTCAGCGCCGCTTCATGCGGATCGGCGAAGGTGGCGCCGGGGCGCACCGCCTTGATCGCCGCAGCCTGCGCGTCGAGCACCAGGTCGTAGACGTCGGCTTGCGCTCCGCTGAAGCGGCCGTTGACCGGGAAACAGCGCGTGATGTCGGAAGCGTAACCGTTGAGTTCGCCGCCGGCGTCGATCAGCAGCAGATCGCCGTCGCGCAACAGCCGATCATTGCCGACGTAATGCAGGACGCAGGTGTTGGCGCCGCCGGCAACGATGGAGGTGTAGGCGGGATACTCGCAACCATGGCGGCGAAATTCGTGCAGCAGTTCGGCCTCGACTTCATACTCGAAACGGCCCGGCGCGACAAAGCGCATGGCGCGAACATGGGCGCCGGTCGAAATTTCCGCGACGCGACGCATGACGGCAATCTCGGTGGCGTCCTTGACCAGACGCATGACGTCAAGTTCGGCGCGCACGTCGCGGATCGCCGGCGGCGCGCGCTTGCCGCTGCGACTCTGGGCGCGCACGGTGTTCAGCGCGGCCGCGATACGCCGATCCCAGTCCGCGTCGTGACCGATGGAAAACCACAGCGCCGGCTGGTCGGCCAGCAGTTCCGGCAACTTGGCATCAAGTTCACCAACGGCATAAGCCGCATCGAAACCAAAGGTTTCGCGGGCGCCGTCCGGGCCGTGGCGGAAGCCGTCCCAGATTTCCCGTTCCAGATTCTTCTCGCGACAGAACAGCATCGATTGCGCCGCCGCATCGCCGTGGCCGACGACAATCACCAGCACCGCCTCGGGTTCGGTGAAGCCGGTAAGGTACTGAAAATAGCTGTCGGCGCGATACGGATATTGCGTATCGCGATTGCGCGCCTGCTCGGGCGCGGTGGGGATGACGGCGATACCACCGCCGCCACGAGCCATGCGCCCGATCAGTGAAAGCCGGCGCTGGCGATACGCCGCGAAAGGAGTTCCCGCAAGGGTCGGCGATGATTCCATTGGATCATTATAGTTACAGCAACCTGAGTTCGCTATCGAGTTCAGCCAGCCGTTGCGGTGTGCCGACATCCACCCAGCGCCCTGTATGCAGCTCTCCGGAAACTCTGCGTCCGGCTATCGCCGCGCGCAGCAGCGGCGCCAACGGCGCCGACTGGCCGCGCCGGATGTCGGCGAACAGTTGCGGACGATAGACGCCGATGCCGGAAAAGGTGCGGATCATCGCATCGCTTCCGGCCATCGCCGTTGCGCCAGCGCCGACTTCTCTTCCGTGCAGCGAGAAGTCGCCCTGCGAATGCTGCGGCGGATTCGGCACCAGCACCAGATGCGCGAGATCGTCGGGCAGCAGCGCATTCACCGCCCGCGTCACATCCCAATCGCAATAAATGTCGCCATTGATGACCAGAAACGGCGCCTCATCCCCCAATAGCGGCAATGCGTTGGCAATGCCGCCGGCCGTTTCCAGCGCTCCCTCCGGCTCGGGCGAATAGCGGATCGACAAGCCCCAGCGCGCGCCGTCGCCCAGCGCCGCCTCGATCTGCGCGCCGAGATGGGCGTGATTGATCACCACCTCGCGCAGCCCGGCCCTTGCCAGACGCTCCAGATGCCAGACGATCAAGGACTTGCCGCCGACTTGCAACAGGGGCTTCGGTATGCGGTCGGTGAGCGGTCGCATGCGCTCGCCGCGCCCGGCCGCCAGGATCATGGTTTTCATGCCATCACGAATCACGTTTGTCCATGGTGAATCCCAGCACGGTGATCTTGTCCTCCAGGCGGTCGAGAAGTTTTCTCAACGGCGAGAGTTCGCTGTAGCGTTCGCAGGTTTTGCGCAGGTAGCGCGCCACCAGCGGCAGGTCCTTGAGGTAGCTGTCCTTGCCGTCGCGGTGCCAGAGCCGGGCGAAGATGCCCAACACCTTGATGTGCCGCTGCACGCTCATCCATTCGTAGTCGCGGAAGAAGTCGCCGAAATCGGCGCGGACCGGCAGGCCGGCCTTGCGCGCCTGCTCCCAGTAGCGTACCAGCCAGTCGAGCGCGAGGTCTTCATCCCATTCGATGTAGGCGTCCTTGAGCAAGGAGACCATGTCATAACTGATCGGGCCGTACACCGCATCCTGAAAATCGATGATGCCGGGATTGTCGCCGGAAGAGAGAACGTGCATCAGGTTGCGCGAGTGATAGTCGCGATGGACGAAGACCTTCGGCTCGGCCAGATTGACGGCGAGAATGCGCTCGAACACGGCTTCCAGGGACTGTTGCTCGCTCTCCGTCAGGACCATCCGGTGGTGCCTGGACAGAAACCACTGCGGGAAAAGTTCCAGTTCCCGGCGCAACAGCGCCCGGTCATATTCAGGCAGCACGCCGGGGCGGCTCGCCTGCTGAATGTTCACCAGCGCACCGATGGCATCGGCATAGAGCGGCGCGGCATTGCCGGCGTTCAGCGCTTGCAGATAAGTTGTGTCGCCCAGATCCGAGAGCAGCAGGAAACCGCGCTCCAGGTCCTGCGCCAAAACCTCGGGGACATGGGCGCCGGCCGCCTGAAACAGTTGCTGCACATGCAACCAGGGCCGGCAGTCCTCGTTCGCCGGCGGCGCGTCCATGACGATGCGGGTCGTTCCATCGTCCAGCTTCGCGCGAAAATAGCGACGGAAACTGGCATCGGCCGAAGCCGGCGCCAGAGAGAACGTTCGGCCCGGCCACAAGGC
>Ga0209211_10000550_pt1 | contig 75496 bp, 64 predicted proteins | sample RifGroA2_FD_183992 | JGI IMG/M metagenome (GOLD analysis project Ga0209211, IMG submission 183992) | Groundwater microbial communities from Rifle, Colorado, USA - Groundwater A2 (SPAdes) (version 2) | ecosystem: Environmental > Aquatic > Deep subsurface > Groundwater | place: Rifle, Colorado... | reverse complement strand
CAAAAGCGTGGCTTCAGACGCGCTCATAGACGCCGGATGCGCCTACGTCCGTTTTGGCCAGATCACTATAGACACCATTCAAGAACGAGGTCTCCCAATTACTCCTGAAACGGAAAAATCCGTCCGTGAAGAACTCCGCCACACACACGGCATGGGTGCGTTTGCCACCTTGAACATTCCAAAATTTGATAAAGCGTTGGCGGAAGGCAAGCATTTGGTTGCCGACGGCCTCTATAGCTGGACCGAGTATAAAATCTTGAAAGACTATTACAACGAAAGGCTTATCGTGCTTGCAATCTACGCCTCCCCTGCCACGCGTTACGCGCGTTTGGAAAAACGCGTTACCGTAGCAGGAGACACCGCGGTCAAAAACCGTCCGCTCACGCCCGCGCAAGCGCACGCCCGCGATTTCGCGGAAATTGAAAACATTGAAAAAGGCGGGCCGATTGTTATGGCGGATTACACGATTGTCAATGAAGAACTCACCATAGGAGAACTCAAATCAAAAGTACACACTATTTTCAACGAACGTACCGGCTTCTAGACGTATGCGCATAGATCTCCATTCTCATACTATCAATTCGGACGGGCTCATGACCGTGCCGGAACTTGTGGCGCTTGCAAAAACGCGCCGCTTGCAACTTATTGCTCTCACCGACCACGACACCATGATCGGTGTGGCGCATTTTTTGAAATTATGCAAAGAGCACCGCATACAAGCTCTGCCCGGCATTGAAATGAGCACCAAATACGAGGACCTTGAACTCCACATTCTTGCGCTTAATCCGCACAAAAATCTAGGCTCGCTCACCAAACATTTAGAAATACAGATACAAAAACGTAAAGAACGTGCCGCGGAAGTGGTAACAAAATTAAAAAAAGTCGGATTCACTCTGCCAACCGCAATGGAAGCAAAACTGCTTGGCTTGCGCAACATTGGTAAACCGCATTTGGCTCGCGCGTATTTGAGCGTTTCCTGCAACAAAAAACTTTTGCAAACGGAGTTTCTTCGCAAAGCAACCATCAGTGATTTTATCCAGTATATTCTTGATAAGCCCGGACAAGTGGGATATGTTGCAAAATCACGCATTGCGGTAAAAAACGCAATCAAACTCATTCATGAAACCGGCGCCAAAGCAGTACTCGCGCATCCGCAATTTGACCTCCCCTCAAACCGCACTCGCAAACAATGTTGTGACGACCTCAAAGAAATGGGGCTTGACGGCATAGAAGCGGTCAACGGCCGCCGGCATTTGGAACAACGCACGGAATTTGCGGAACTCGCCAAGCGCTATGGCTGGTTTATGACCGCCGGATCCGACACCCACAACAAAACGCTCCTTGGGGTGAATGTTTCACAGCACATGTACGAGGCGCTTTTGCGCATATTTTTTGAATAAAAAAACCGCCGCCAAATACACTTTCGCAAATCTCTACATTGCACGACGCACGCATAAAATGCTACAATGAGGATATATGTTTATAGTCATTGAAGGAATTGACGGGTCTGGCAAAGGCACGCAGACCGACCTTTTGGTCAACCGCCTTCGCGAGACGCGTGTTCCTTTTGAAACCATCAGTTTCCCCCAATATGGCAAAAAAAGTGCCGGACCGGTGGAAGAATATCTGAACGGCGTCTACGGAACTGCCGAGCAAGTTTCCCCTTATCAAACTTCAATTTTGTTTGCCGTGGACCGGTTTGACGCGTCGTGTCAGATTGCGAAGTGGCTTTCAGAAGGAAAAGTCGTTATTTCAAACCGATACGTCGGCTCCAACTTGGGGCATCAAGGGGGCAAAATTTCCGACCCAGTTGAACGGACCAAATTTTTTGAATGGGCACTTGAGCTGGAGTATGCATTGTTCAAAATCCCCCAGCCAGATTGCAACATTATATTAAATTTACCGCCGGAACAAGCCCAGCTACTTGTTGATAAAAAAGACTCACGGAATTATCTGCACGGCAAAAAAAGAGACATCCATGAAGACGACCTCCACCATCTGCAAAATGCGGCAAGCGTTTACGAAGAACTTGCAAAAAAAATGCCACGCACGCATATTATTTCCTGCGTAGAAGACGGTATACTGCTTTCTCCTCAAGCAATACATGAAAAAATCTGGCACGTTGTAAAAACACTAATTTCCACCAATTAAATTTTTTAATTATTTTATCTTATGCTCTTCTCTCCTTTTGAGATCATAAAAATCGCATGGAAAATATACACGGAAAATTTCAAACTTTTCGTGCGTGTTACCGTTTGGGGGCTTCTGCCAGCCATTGCGCTTGCCGTGGTTGCACTCGCCAATCAATTGCTCGGTGTTGCTTTTTATAACTACGGATTGCTCCTTTACCTTGCTTTTTCCGCTTTAAGCGCTATTATCCTCATTTGGATACAACTGGTGCTCTTGCGGCTCGTCAACGGAAGCGTTACGCACCAAACTATCAATCTCAAAGAAACCAAATCACTCGCATGGCATGATATTGTGAGCTACTTTTGGGTAAGTGTGCTAACCAGTATTGTGGTAGCCCTAGGGTTCCTCGCCTTTATCATTCCGGGTGTTATTTTTGGCATCTGGTTTGCATTTGGAACCACCATTTTTGCGCTGTACCATGTCAAAGGCCGCGCGGCGCTCTCACAAAGCAAAGCGCTTGTAACCGGACGCTGGTGGAAAGTTTTCTGGCGCGTGGTAATCCCTTATGGGTTATATGTTCTCGCGATTGCAGGTGCGACCATCCTTATTGAACTGGCTCTTGGCGCTCCAAACGGCTTCAAAGAATTGCAAACCTACACCGGCCCATGGTGGAGTTCAATTGCCGAGGCAATTCCCTCACTTCTTTTCTTGCCACTTGGTTCAGCGGTTCTTGTTACTGTTTTGCACGACCTTGAAGCGCACAAAAATGAATCCCCTGCCATTCCCACTCCCCCAACCCCTTAAGTTTTTTCTTTATGTATCAAGTAGTTATCGGGCTTGAAATTCACGCTCAAATAAAAACTCAATCAAAAATGTTTTGCGGATGCCCGCAGGCAACAGACGGCCTGCCGCCCAATACCGCCATGTGCCCCATCTGCACAGGACAGCCTGGAACACTCCCTGTGTTAAACCTTCAAGCGCTCAAGCTTGGCATCAAAACAAGCTTAGCTCTGCATTGCCGCATCAACACGGAAAGCAAATTTGACCGCAAACATTACTTTTATCCCGACCTCCCCAAGGCATATCAAATTTCTCAATATGACCAGCCGATAGCGGAAGACGGTTTTTTGGAGATTGAAGTTCCGGACGAAAAAACCGGAGAAACGGTCAATAGAAAAATTCGTATTCAGCGTCTGCACCTTGAAGAAGACGCGGCAAAACTCCTGCATGGCGCGGGTGAAAACCACGCGTATGTAGATTTTAATCGCGCGGGAAGCGCGCTCATGGAAATGGTAACACATCCGGATGTTGCAAGCCCCGCGGAAGCAAAGCTGTTCCTCCAAGAACTGCGCCTTATATTGCGCTATCTTGGCGCTTCCGACGCCAACATGGAAAAGGGGCAAATGCGATGCGATGCGAATATCTCTTTGCGCCCCATTGGAGACACCAACTTTTATACAAAAACAGAGGTCAAAAACATGAACTCGTTCAAAGCGGTGGAACGCGCTCTTGAGTTTGAGATTGAACGCCAAACCAAATTATGGGACGCTGGAACGCCGCCGGACAAACTATCCACGCGCGGGTGGGATGACGTAAAACAAATCACAGTGCTTCAACGAATTAAAGAAGACGCGGCCGATTATCGCTATTTCCCCGAACCGGATATCCCCCCCTTGCACATGAAGACACTTGCGGAAGAAATGGCAAAAAAGCTTCCGGAGCTCCCCGCGGCGCGGCGTGCGCGCTTTACCAACGAATACGGATTGTCGCTTTCCGACGCGCATATTTTAACTGACGACCTTAACTGGGCAAATTTTACGGAACAAACATTCTCGGAATTATACGCATGGCTCCGTTCTTTGCCGGACATGGAGGGGCTTTCAGAAGAGCAGATTATAGAAAAAAACAGCGGCAAACTCGCGCGGCTCGTGGGCGGCTACCTTACTTCCAAACTCATGGGGCTTATGGCAGATAAGCACATTGACATCCGCACGCTCAAAATCACTCCTGAAAATTTTGCGGAATTTATCGCGCTCCTCTATACCAATAAAATCAATGGCGCGAACGCGCTCACGCTTCTTGAAAACATGTTTGACGGCGAGGATCCAACGCACATTATGGAGGAAAAACAGCTCGGGCAGGTTGAAGACGCCGGCCTGATTGCGCGCGCCGTAGACGAAGTTCTCAAAAGCTGTCCGGATCAAGTGGCACAATTCAAATCCGGCAAAACATCAGTTTTGCAATTCTTGATCGGAAAAATTATGAAAGAAACACAAGGCCGCGCCGACCCGGGAGCCGTACGTGAAGCACTCATGCAAAAGATAAAGTAACTTGAAATTTATAATGCCGCTAAGGCAATAACTTTGAGGGGACTACGAGCCGCGACTGGCGGCGAGTCTGAACAAAAATTCAACAGAATTTTTGTGTGCCACGAAAAGTTATTGCCTTAGCGGCATTTTCTAATTCTATGAATCTGAATTTCTTGCAAACGGTATCGCCGGCGCGGAATCGTGCTTATCATTTTGATTTCCTTTTTCATCTACAGGTTGACCCGTCTCGGCAGACTTGAGCACCTCGCTTGCATATTCCCCTCGCTCGCGATCTTCTTCCATCTTTTGCAAACGTCCTCGATCTGTGCCCGCAAATGACGAGACTTCTCCGGATTCTTTTGCGCGCTGTGCCTGATATACTTTTGTAGTTTTTTTCAACATCTCAGCTTTATCGTCCGGCGCTTTCTGCTGACTCACAAAACTCTTTAATGCCCTGCGTTCCACCTGCGCTGCTGTTAAATTCGGATTTCTATATGTTGTTTTCAAAAAATGTGTCTTTCCCGCGGCAGATAGAACATGTTCAGTAGCTTGCTCACCGGCAAAAATTTTCCGCGCAATCGCATGACTCACGGTTGGCGTGCCAGCTTGATTTGCCAAACGCCGCCTCAATAATTGCATTGATTTTAATTGATCGGCTGAAACGCCGCCTTTTGCAGATGTATTTTGTTGCGCCAATTTTTGAGCAATCCTGACTTGAGTTTTTGAGTATCCTTTATCCCGCAAAGGATTCAAAAAAGCTCCTTGCGCAACAGCCTTTGGGAGGCTTCTGCTCATGGAGGGCATTTTGCTCATATCAAGCGGTTTTTGCGGTATGGTCATAGTACTTCAAGAGTACCATAAAACAATAATACCGCCAAACACAAAGTTATGCTATGGATGTGGATAATCGTTTTGACACCCACCACCGGAAACTGTACACTATAACAAATTATGACAATATCTTTTGAAGGCCGCGATATCATATCAATCAAAGATCTTACTCGTGACGACATACTCACCGTACTTCGCATCGCAAAACAACTCAAAGAAAAACCACAACCCACACTCCTCAAAAACCACGTGCTCGCCACGTTGTTTTTTGAACCATCTACGCGCACACGACTTTCTTTTGAAACCGCCATGAAACGCCTTGGAGGGACTGTTATTGGTTTTGCCGACGCAAACGTTTCATCCGCCTCAAAAGGCGAAACGCTCTATGACTCCATACGCATTATTGGCAATTACGCGGACGTCATTGCCATGCGCCATCCGCTTGAAGGCGCGGCACGGCGCGCGGCAGAAGCCACGATCAAACCAATTCTTAATGGAGGCGACGGCGCAAACCAGCACCCCACCCAAACTCTGCTTGATCTGTTTACCATCCATGAAACACAACACAAATTAAAAAATCTGCATATTGCGCTGGTGGGAGATCTCAAATACGGTCGCACTGTACACTCGCTTGCGCAATCTATGGTGCATTTTCCTTGCCATCTACACCTCGTAGCGCCGGAAAGCCTCGCCATGCCCGTTCACATTGTGCACGACCTCAAAAAAAATCATATATCTTTTTCATTGCATCATACCTTTGAAAACATCTTGCCTAAACTTGATATTTTGTATATGACGCGTATTCAAAAAGAGAGATTTTCGGATCTTTTAGAATATGAACGCGAAAAAAATACGTATGTCATCACTGCCGCGATGCTAACCGGCGTCAAGAAAAACCTGCGTATTCTTCATCCTCTGCCCCGCGTCAATGAGATACACCCTTCCGTTGACGAAACTCCGTATGCCTACTATTTTGAACAAGCGGAAAATGGCGTGTTCGTGCGTCAAGCGCTTCTTGCTCTTGTATTAGGAAAACTATCCTGAACTTCCTATGACGGCTCAAACCAACAACCCCAAAGAAATCCGCGTGCAAGCGATTAAAAATGGCACGGTCATAGACCATCTGCCTGCCGGTTTTGGTTTGCTTGTCATTAAATTGCTTGGAGGAATGCCAGCTCGTAAAATTGTAACACTCGGCACTAATCTCAAAAGCTACGCGCGTGGAACAAAAGATTTGATTAAAATTGAAGACCGCGAGCTGACAAAAAACGAGGTGGATAAAATAGCGCTCATCGCGCCCAATGCGACTATCAATATTGTGCGCGACTATCGTGTTATCAAAAAAATAAAACCGCACCTGCCTGAAACAATCAAGGGCGCAATTTCCTGCCCCAATCCGCGGTGCATCACCAACCACGAGGCAATGACAACAATGTTTCACGCCCACACCAATAAAAAACAAGTGGCAATCTTGTGCCACTACTGCGAAAAACAATTCTCGCAAGAAGAGATGGTGAAGTATATTTAAAGATACAATGCCGCTAAGGCAATAACTTTTCGGGGCACGCAAAAATTCTGTTGAATTTTTGCTCAGACTCACCGCCGTCGCGACTCGTAGTCCCCTCAAAGTCCTTGCCTTAGCGGCATTCCGTAATGCAACATAACAACATCTCTTGCTTGCTCCGACGATTCAACCCATTTGATTTTCTTATCACGCTTAAACCACGTCATTTGACGCTTGGCGTACTGCCGGGTGGCAATTTTAATGCGTTGTACCGCCTCATCAAGCGTCATCTCTCCTTTTAAATGCGCGATAAGTTCACGATACCCCACACTTTGAAGCGCGTGCGCATCTTCCGTGTAACCTGCGTACAGAAGCGTTTGCACTTCTTTCAAAAAACCTTCTTCCGTCATCATATCAACCCGTGCGTTAATGCGGTGTGTGAGTTCTTCCATTGGCACACGCACACCAAGCTTGAACGCGTCAAATTGCGGCAGCTGTTTTTTTTGTTGCGCCACAAAAGACTCGCCTGTTGCAAGCACCACTTCAAGAGCGCGCAAAACTCTGCGTTGATTTTTTATATCAACGCGCGCGGCGCTTGTGGCGTCATATTCTCGCAAAAGCCTCACCAGCTCCACGAGTGGTTTTTTTTGCAGTTCAATACGCCGAGCATTACCATGGTCTCTCACCGGCATCTCAAAATTTTCAGTCAAAGCGTCCAAGTACAGCCCCGTGCCACCAACAAACAATACCTTCTTGTTTCGACTCACAATCTCTCGCGCGCGCGTTTCCACGGATACTTTCCACTCCGCGACAGTATACGGATAGGCCGGATCAATTACATCCATAAGATAATGCGGAATATCTTCCACCATATACACGCGCTCTCCCGTCTGTGGGTGCGCGCGCCACTCCCCTTTTGGTTTGGCGGTTCCTATTTGCAATTGTCCGTAAACTTGTCGAGAATCAGCGTTGATAATTTCAAAATCAAACGCATGCGCCAACAAATATGCCCAAGCTGATTTACCGCTCGCTGTAGGACCCAACAAAACAGTTATCTTTGGCAATGATTGAGTATGCATAATTCAAACCCATAGTACACAACCCTGCTCACGCGGTCAACAGACCTGACACCACATCGGAGCGGTTTTTTTGGAATAAAAAAACTGCGTGGGTTTTACGCAGTAGAATGGTTTGGGGTGGCAATAAAACGCGTTGGTTGCGCCACGGCTTATTCAGCGAATCCGGTATCGCTCTACTAAAAGCACCAATACCTTATAGGTTCTTCTGCTTGTTTCCCACGCGACTCCGACAAACGGATTCGGTGTTGATACCGAATACGTAAAGCTGAAACCACTCGGTCTGAAGCCGAGCACGAAAAGCAAACGAGCAAAAAATGGTACGACAACTCGGTACGAACGCTCGGCGCAAAGCACCGGCGAGTTTACATCCGAAGGATCAAGCGGATGGATATCAACATCAAACATCATGCCGCCAATCTCTATCATCGGACGAAAGGTTTGAAAGAACGTGTCCCAATAATAATCGCTGTGTTCGCCGGAAACAGCAAACCTCACGATTGAACCGTTCAAAAAACGCCGACAGACAATCCCCGCGCTCGCCACGTTTCCTCTGCCGCTCCAGTACTGCTCTTTGGCAGAACGAAGAGGAATCAGCTCCCCTCCTGGAGAACTCTTTTGTGCTGAATGCATGATACCTCCTTGTCGCGCCTTACATGGTTGAATAAGGCGAACTTTATAGATTACCGCATATCACCATTGATGTCAAATTAAACAAAAAAATAGACAAAATTGAGCACATATTGCTTTTTCACACAAAATATGCTATAGTTTCTTTAAACTTAATTCTTTATCATTTTTTATGGCATCAAAAGGACATGAATTAAAATTTCAACCGAGTGAAATATCTGGATCGTATCCGGACAAAAAACAAGAAAGTTCATCCAAACACGGCATGGAAGCAATGCAAGGCGGACGTTCTTCTGACGCATCTAGAAACGAAGAATTCGCGGCTGAACGAACCAGAGCAATAGAACTCAAAATAAAATCTCTTGAAGATTCCTCAAGAAAAAAATCTCCTGAAGAGCAATCTAGTCTTGACGCGACACGGCTTGAAATTCTGTCTCAACAACTTCCTCACGCACGTGTTTTACAAGACAATCTTTCCGCGATGCGCGGTCTCAGACAAGAAATAGACGGTATTCTTAAAAGCATGCAAGGTATTATCGCTCCGGGAGAAAAACACCCGCTTTCTTTTGAAGAACTTCTTAGCGTGTGGGCAAACACACCTGACGAAAAACTAGGAGAGACTCTCGCGACAAAATTGACAAAAGAACTCAATGAATTAAACACACAATACGGACAGCTTGAAGCCCAATATGCTGAACGGCAAAAAATGCACCTTGAGACTCAAAATCGCCTCGCGGAATTGCAAGATAATTTTGAAGAAGTTGATAGCTTAAAACAAGAAATTGTTGATGACATTACTTCACGAATCCAAATAAAGAAAAAAGGCGGATCATTGATTGCCGAAAGCTCTTCCGCGATGTTTGAACAAATCGGGTCATATTTGCACGAGTATCAAAATGTATTGAGCGACGCGCAAGAAGGTTACACGGATGAACTATCAAGGCTGGAAGAGAGTATCCCCCTCCTTAAAGAAGAAGCAAAAAGCCGCGGCGCGGGAGAATGGCTCAAACAATTATTTAAAAAATCATCGGAGCGCGGTTACGCAAAAGATCGTCTTGCGGACGTGCTCGCCAAAAAAAGAGCAATCCTAAAAAATTTGGAACGCACAGTTCTCATCCAGCGAGCACTTGGTTTTGCTTCCGGACACGTGGGCTTCACTCTCGCGGGATTAAGCAACCTTGGATCGCGCATGGAGTTGACGGGCGGAGCAGGGGTGATTGCCCCAACGCCGCGTGAAAAAGCTCCGCAGACTTTTGCGCGCATGGTAAGCGTCGGCGGTCCGCTGGCCGCGGAGTCTTTTGAATTTGGTCCTGTTCAGCTTGCTAAAGCCATCAAACAAAAGGCGCTTGAAAGAGATGCAAAAAATAAAAAAACTCCCACAATAACAGAAGCCGCAATACCAGAAATATCTTCAACAGATATCCACGCTGAAGACTCAATTCCCGCAATCCCTGCAACTGAATTGCCTCATACTCAAACAGCAAACGCAGATATAGGAATACCCGCGGTTGAAGACCTCATACCGGCGCGCGTACGAGAACTGCGAAATCAAACAGCAGACGTAAAGGCCAATGATATAAGGGAGATGGCACTTAAAAATTTAAATCTCTATGTGGATACCCCGCCTGAATCAGCAGGAGCCGGATATCAAGAAAAAATAAATAATTATATCAACCTCATCATCTCACCTGAAGAAGCGCGGACGGTGGCGGGCGCGTTTGACAATCTTTTTGAGGAAATCATTTCCGATGAAAAAATCACGCGAGGCGTAAGACATATTTTACAAAAACGTCTTGATTTTGTTCAACAAAGTCTCCTCGCGCGAGCGCGTAAAGCTCCAGACGACAAAAAATTTGAAACTGTGCCGAATCAAACAGATAATGGCGCCTCCGGTTCTGTTGAAGCAGAGGTTGAAGTGCCCCCGTCTACTGCCGGACCGCTTAGAGTTGAACATATCACGAAACCAATAGAATCTCCACTTGAAACACCCCCCGCAAAAGAGACGGAAATGAACAAACTAGAGGTTGTTGTGGCACAAATTACTAAACAAATAGGTCCGTCCATTAAATCATTTAACAAGGGCGAGCTTACCTTTGAAAAAGCATTCAAACAGGCACTGTCGAAAACTGACATCGCAATACAATCACTTTCCAAAGACGAACGCAAACAACTGAATAAAATGTTTGTGAACATGATAGACGAACTTAAAGAAACACGCGCGGGCAAAGGAAAAGAAATGTCTGCTACTACGGAAAAATTATTGAGAGATATTGCAAAACGAATTGATTCGGATTGGGTTGAACCAATAAAACCAACCGGCAGATGGCGCAAATGGATCGCAGGCATATTAAGCACCGCGGCAATTGGCGGTGCCGTATCCGAGGGCGTACGGTACGCAGACACAAAAGAAACCGCAGACAAAAAACCCGGCGAAAAGAAAGAAGCTGAAGGAAGCCCAACTGTCACGGAAATTGGCGGAAGAGAAGTTGTATCGCTTGATAACGGCGTTCCGGAAAGAGGAATTGCTTCAGAAATACCCACAGAAAAACATGTCGAAGTTCCCAGTGCTCGCGGACAAGTAGAACCTACACTCCGTACTGTTACACCTGGGCAAAGAGCACGCAAACCAAAACCAGACGTGAAAACCTCAATACAGGAAGACACAGACCCAGAAGGTCAGGAAGACACAGACCTAAAAGGTCCGGAAGACGCGGTAGATGTGCAATCTATAAGCGACATCAGCAAAATGGGCATAGCGGAACAAGCCCTCTTAAGGGACGCGCATATCGCGTTTAAAAAAGTCTTCGGGCTTCCACGCCTTGTAAGAGCAAAAGGATATTCAGACGCAGATTCCGCCGCTCAAGAAAAAGCAATCCGCACGTTTGAAGCCGCGGCCAAAAAAGTAAGAGACAACAACAAAGCTTTTTCATTGGACAGACAACGCGCAGAAAATATTCTTGCCGCTATTAAACACGCGGATCAGGAAGGATTGTAATAATAAGCCGCGCAACCTACTCCACAAGAATTGTTATAATAAAAGAGAACCCCGCAGGGTTCTCTTTTATTCTCATAAATTTATGTTCTATCTTTAATTTTTTGCGTTACTTCCAATATACACTCGTCAAGCGTCTTTTCCGCCGTTTCCTTGCTTCCTCGCGTACGCACCGCCAAAGGACTCCCGCCCTCTTCCTTATCTCCTATGACCAGCATATACGGAACTTTTTCATGCTCGGCATTGCGAATTTTTTTGCCTACGGTTTCATCTGTCATATCCACTGCGGCGCGGATTCCTACCGCTACAAAACGCGTTTGCATTTCACCCGCGCACTCACGATGTTTCTCACCCACCGGCAGAAGTTTCACTTGAACCGGAGAGAGCCATACCGGCCATACCCCTGCGTAATGCTCAATCAAAAATGCCATGAATCGTTCATGAGTGGAAAGCGGGGCTCTATGAATGACAAACACCTCGTCATTGCGCTTGCCGGTTTCATCCGTATACGCAAGTTCAAAACGTTTTTTGGCGGCAAAATCCAACTGGATGGTTGACATAGTTTCTTCTCGCCCCAGCACCGACTTAAACATTACATCAACTTTGGGTCCATAAAACGCCGCTTCGTCTTTTGCCTCAACATACGGCACATTCATTTCTTCAAGTACTTCGCGCACAGCACCTTCCGCGTATTCCCAATTTTCCGGCTCATCAATATATTTTTCCGTATGCGCGGGGCTCCAACGTGAAAGTCTAAACCAATAATCTTTTAACCCAAAAATTTCAAAATAACGCATGGTCAACTGCATTACTCGTTTGAACTCATCTTGTATTTGATCTTTTCTGCAATAAATATGCGCGTCATTCATGCTCATTCCGCGTACGCGCAATAATCCAGCGAGGGTGCCGGAAAGCTCATTTCTGTATACCGTACCATATTCAGCAATGCGCATAGGCAATTCACGATAGCTCTTTGGCGTGTGGCTGTACAGTATATGATGATGCGGACAATTCATTGCCTTTAGATAATAGGTGCCGTCGTCCATTACCATTCCAGGATACATGCTTTCTTTATAGTATGGTAAATGACCGGATCTCAAATAAAGCTCCTCTTTAGCAAGATGTGGGGTTGCCACGCGTACGTAGCCGTCTTTATCTTCCATCTCAACAGCAAATTTTTCAATTTCATTGCGGATAGTGAATCCTTTGGGCAACCACATAGCAAGTCCTTTGCCTATATTTTCATCAATAAAAAACAATTGTTGGTCTTGCCCGATTTTACGATGATCACGTTTTTTTGCTTCTTCCAACTGCCACAAATAGGTGTCCAATTCCTTTTTAGTTTTAAAACATGTTCCATAAACACGCACCATCTGCGGATTTTCAGCCTTACCGCGCCAATACGCTCCCGCGGTAGAAAGCAATTTAAACGGTCCGATTTCTTTTGCGCGCGCAATATGCGGGCCGCGGCATAAATCCACAAACGCGCCGGTGGTGTACACAGACACTTCATCAACTCCGGCATCGCCAAGGGTTTCATCCATTTCTTTCAAATCTTTCATTACGGTAGTGCCTTTTATCTTCAAATCTTGCAAGAGTTCAACTTTAAAATTTTGACTGTGTTCTGTAAAATACTGTATTGCGTCGCCAAGCTTCCACACCGAGCGTTCATACGCGTCGTTGCGATCACGGATTTCTTTCATCTTCTCCTCTATACGCGGCAAATCTTCAGGAGTCAGCGGAGCAGAAAGAAGCATATCATAAAAAAATCCGTTTTCAATAACCGGCCCCACGCCAAATTTGGCATCAGGAAAAAGTTCCATGACCGCCGCGGCCATAAGATGCGCGCACGAATGGCGCATGGCATATATATCGTCATGCTCAATGTTGTGTGTGTGTGGCATATTATTTATTTTGTAACTACTTTATTCCGCAAACTCAATCTTTATTTTATCAATATTTTTAGGGACTTTTTTAATCCAACCTGGCGTAAATGCCACGCGCGCGCTGTCAACCCACTCCAAACCTTTGAGCGCGCGAGAAACGTCATCGGAGGTCAATCCGCCTAACTGTCTTTTGTCAATCAAATTGTCATAATTTTGAGTTTTCACCATCCACTCTTGTTTTACGCGAACATCCGCAGTCTGAGTTTTTTCATCAGAATGGTTCACCGTCATTTCCGCCTGCCCCACAGGACTCACGGTAGAACCTGCGTATGAAGTGTTGGTTTGAATCGCTTGCATAATATGAGTATTCAAATCAGCAGCGGAATAAAACACTCCCGTTACTTCCAGCTTCATTGAAATGGTAAATTGTTCTGTTACCGCCCCTAATTTAGTATCATTTTTTACTTCTTTCGCGTTGCTTGTAAATACGCCCATGAGCTTATTGGTACTTGAAGCATTTACCGCGCTTTCAAGCTGTTTTTTACCCTCCGCGAGCAATTCTGAAGTAATCACCGTAGTGGCGCGTTCAATATCCACATCAGTCAAAACTGCTTTACGCGATGTGCCTCCGGTCATACCAGAAGCGCTTTCCGCGTAAATTAATTTTTGTTTTGCTTCTGATAAACCAGGTATGCGAAATTGTGTTGGACCAATTTCATTTTGTTTCCCCGGTTTATCCGCAATAACTTCCGCCGCGATACTCCCATTCGCGGGCACCACCACTGATTTGCGCAAACGAAATAATATTTCTTCTTTACTCAAAAAGCGTGTTGTGGCAACAAGCGGCTGATTTTCCTTTGAGTTGTTAACGAGTGTAACTGATCCGCCGGCGTACGACGGCTGTTCCGGCCCGTTTTCAGGGCTCATTGATTTGCTCCCGCTTACAGAAACTAGACGTACCACGCCCTTTACCGAGTTTTCTCCGTTTAAGTTTGATGCTATATTCACCGGTGCATCAAAGGTTATGGTCTGCGGTTTTGTCTTTATTGTTATAATTGCTTTACCCATTGTCATACTGGATACTGCGACAACTAAAATTATGGTTCCCGCCAAAAAACTCAACGCGATGGTTCTATAAAAACGGGGCGATGGATTAAATGCGGTAATATTCCCTCCAATTTCCATGTCTTGAGATGGATTTTCCTCATGAGCAATCGCGGAAAGCGCCGCGTCAACCGCCGCCGCGTGAGTGGCATGCGATACACGAGCGGATGCTTTCTGTTTTGATCGCGCGCGCTTGACAGGTGCTTTTCTCTTTATCGGCTTCTTGGATTTTCCAATGGGAATTTCCGTTTCTTTTTTTGACGGGGCAAATATATCTTCGGGCATAGAAAAAAAATTAAATGAGTATTTTTTTAGACTTCAACGACACGGAAAACCTCATCCAGCGTGGTAATGCCATCCAAAGCTTTTAAAACGCCATCTTGCGCCATAGTTACCATGCCGTTTTTAAAAGCGACTTCTTTCATGGTATATTCAGAAATCTGCTCGCTCAAAATAACCTGTTCAATTTCTTTATTCATAAGCAAGACCTCATATATGCCAACACGCCCTTTGTAACCTGAGCCGCTACAAGCGTCGCACCCTTTGGCGGCAAAAAATTTGAGATGTGCCATATCAATTTTTAACTCTTCTTGAGGTGGAATTGTTTCTATAAGTTTTGTCGCCTTTTCCATAAGTGCGGCGTCAATCTGCTCCGCAGGATGTTTGCATTCATTGCATAAAGTGCGCACCAACCGCTGACCAAGAATGGCATTTAATGCCGGCGCGAGCAAAAATGGCTTTACTCCCATAGATAAAAAACGCGGAATAGCGCCAGCGGCACCGTTGGTATGAATAGTGGAAAGCAGTAAGTGCCCGGTAAGCGCCGCTTGAATTGCCGTATCGGCGGTTTCTAAATCGCGGATTTCTCCTACCATTACCACGTCCGGATCCTGCCGCAAAATTGAACGCAATCCCTTGGCAAACGTATATTCATGGCTTGCGTCTATCTGACTTTGATTGATACCCTCTAATTTATATTCCACCGGATCCTCCAAGGTAATAATTTTGACCCCCGGCTTGTTGAGTTTCAAAAGTGCGGCATACAGAGTGGTTGTTTTTCCGGAACCTGTGGGGCCAGTAGTAATAATCATGCCATTTGGCCGTTCAATTTGCGCGCGTAAGGCGGTAAGCGCCCGCCCGCGAAGCCCCAAATCTGAAAACTCCAATTTTTCCGCAGGAGAACGCAAAAGACGCATTACAACGCTTTCTCCATATACAGTTGGTATTGTTGAAACACGCACATCTATCTTCTGACCTCCAACCGCAATGGTGAAACGTCCATCTTGAGGGCGGTCCGTCACATTGATTTTTAATCCCGAAAAAAGTTTGACGCGCGATATCAAACGAACCCACAGCTCTCTGGGCAAGGTCGCGATAGTATTTAGGATGCCGTCCAAGCGATAACGCGTTATCACGCCTCCTTCTTCCGCTTCCACGTGAATATCAGACGCGTCAAATTTGAGCGCCGCGGAGAGCAGTATGGCAACCGCCTCGGTTAAATTATCTTGATTCACTAACTTTTCAATATCTCCAAGAGATTTCAGTTCACCTTCCCACTTTACCAAATCACTTTCTTTAATAACCACATCTCTTGTAAAAACGCGGTCTTTTGGCAGCTTCTCATACAACTTAAAAGCTTCCTCCAAACTATTTTGAGTCACCAACGCGAGCTCTACCTTAAGTTTGTTGCGTTCTTCCAGCTCATACGCGAGTTCTTTGATTGCGTCCGCGGACGGGTCAAGCGCGCCAACACGCGCCTGCGCCCCATTGTTAAAAAAACATACGGCAGAAAGCGCGCGAGCGCGTTCTTCTGGTATCAATCCAAGCGCTTCAGGCGAGATAGGAAAACGAAATAAATTTATGTAAGGAACTCCCAAAACAGCCGCGGAGTTTTCTGCTTCGCTTTCTCTATCTTTTACTTTTACCTGGCGCATCTTTGCGGCAAGATTTTCTTGAACATCGCCGGACGCGATTTGAATTTTTTGTTTTGATGAAATTGGCATGTACCACTAAAAATGAGGTGATTTAATGACTTTGAATAAACGTAATAATTTGCTCCCCGCGCGGCCTTCTCTCATTCGCAAAAATAAAATCACCCATGCCGCGGTTTGAAATGTCGCCAGCAAGCTCCCCACGTAAAATACAAACATCAACGCAAGGATAGATGAAATAAAAATACTCACAATGCCGATTATAGGCACTACATACACAAATGAAAGAGCGGCAACAACGGAAAATGGAACCGCCAACAGCACGATGCCAAAAACCGCCGCCAAACCGGCAACTGTGCTTGCCAAAAAAGTTACTCCCGCCATTTCAACGCTCACGAGCCAATGATCCATAAACAACTGCCAACTTTTTGCGATTGCGTTTGGCAATTCATCTTTTTCAAGCAAAATAAAACTCGCCGCAAAAAATGACAAAAATGAGCAAATTAAAATAAAACAAATGACCCCAAGAAAAATAAATGGAAACAAGACCGTAAGCCATGCCGTCGCGCGCCCCGCGAGTATAAGATGCAATGGCCATACCGCAATACCTACCGCGGAAACAATCAAAAGTTTAAAAAGCACCACCACGCCGGCAAGCGGCCAAAAAGAACGCCATGCCACAAGCCACATTTTTGGCTGTTTTGCTTCTTTGCTTTTATGAATCTGCGCGCAACTCAAAATGAGCGCGCCGTGCCCCAAAACAACCGCAATTAAAAATAAAATTCCTATGGCGATCAAGATAGCCACCAAAACCACAGCAAGAGAGATGGTGTCCGAAGCCCACGGCAATGCGCGCCAGCCGGTGAGCACCATGCGCACGCTCTCGGTAAATGTTACGCTACTATTTACAATTTGTGAAAATACTTTGATAAAAAGCTCAAGCGCGCCGCCGTTGCCTAAAAAAGCCGCTAAAAGCCCAAACAGCCACAGATATTTTTTATGCCGCGTTATTTCAAATGCTTCTTTAACCACTTCACGATACAATGGTGTATGCATAGTATCCCCCTTTTAATAAAATTAAACAAAATACTCATTCTTATGAGTGCTTATAGTATACTAAAAATTCAGAAAACCAGCAAATAGAAGGTGTGGTCAAATTTTCAAAAAAGAAAAAAGACAGGGTCTGCTGTCTTTAGGTAGGTTTCTGTGTCTATTTGTCTTCGAGCTCTTCCATCCCAAAAGCGAAGTTGCCGAGACTGGCAGCAGGTGGTGATCCGGCAAATCAAGCCGTGTGCGGATTTTACAAAGGAGGGCAATCTGTTTGTCAGCAGAAGCCTAGAACGTCCCACGGGGAAAGAAAACTGGAATTATTATTGGATGGCCGAGGCGGGTGTAAAAAAAACATGCCAAATTAAGCTTTGAGCGCTTCTTTTGCTCCCATAAGCCCCTCAAACACACCTTGCTCAATGGTCTCTTTTTGCATAAGTTCCTGCACCAAGAGTTCCAATTTATCACGCTTTGATTGAATAATTTTTTCCGCGCGCGTTTTGGCTTCTTTCAAAAGACGCCCCACCTCCATATCAATTTGTTCGGCTGTTTTCTCGCTAAAGTCGCGTTGTTCCATCATATCGCGCCCCAAAAAGCGATTTTCTTCATTACTGCCAAAGGTGCGAGGACCCAAAAGATCACTCATTCCATATTCTGTCACAATGCTCTTGGCAAGCTGTGTGGCATGGCGTAAGTCGCTGGAAGGACCTGTAGAAAGTGCGTCGTTGCCAAATATCATCTGTTCCGCCACAAATCCGCCAAGCGCCACAGACAAGTCATCCAAAAATTCTCCCTTGCTGTGGAAACGCTTATCTTCCGTTGGCATCTTGAGCGTATATCCGCCCGCGCGACCGCGAGAAATAATAGACACTTTGCGCACAGGGTCTGCGTTGGGGAGGCTGTGCGCCACCAGCGCATGACCGGCCTCATGATACGCGGTAATCTTCTTTTCTTTGTCGGAAAGAATATGTCCACGGCGTTCCGGTCCAAGCAAGACTTTTTCAATGCTGTCCAAAATTTCAATCTTGCTGATTTGCGGCTTGTTGCGGCGGACAGTCAATATGGCGGCTTCATTTAACAAGTTCGCCAAATCAGCACCTGTAAAGCCCGGGGTACGCTCCGCAATCTCTCGCAATGAAACATCATCCGCAAGCGGTTTGCCAACCGCGTGCACACGCATGATTTCTTCACGATCATTCAAGTCGGGAGAATCAACGGTCACACGGCGGTCAAACCGTCCGGGACGCAAAAGTGCCGGATCAAGAACATCAGGGCGATTAGTGGCAGCAATGACGATCACGCCGGAGTTTGGTTCAAAACCATCCATTTCAACCAAAATTTGATTAAGCGTTTGTTCACGCTCGTCATGCGAACCGCCAATGCCGTATCCGCGGCGGCGCCCCACGGCGTCAAGTTCGTCAATAAACACAATCGCAGGCGCGCTTGTTTTTGCTTTTTTAAACAAATCGCGCACGCGGCTTGCTCCAACCCCCACAAACATCTCCACAAATTCAGAACCGGACATGTGAAAAAATGGCACATCTGCCTCGCCCGCCACCGCCTTTGCAAGTAATGTTTTACCAGTACCAGGTACACCCATAAGCAAAACGCCTTTAGGAATTTTAGCACCCATGTCCACAAAGCGTTTTGAATTTTTAAGAAAATCAACTACTTCAGCAAGCTCTTCTTTTGCTTCTTTTACTCCCGCCACATCCTTAAACGTTACTTTGTTTTTATTATCGCCCGGCGCGGTCTGTTTTGCGCCTGCCTGCCCAAACCCGAGCGCGCGAGAATTGATTCCCTGCACTTGCCTTGTCATAAAAAAAAGCAAAAGTACCAACACCAAAATTGGCGCAAATATGGGCAGTAAACTGCGCATCCAAAAACGCCACCCGCTTTCACTCTTGATAGACACCTCCACCGCACGCATTTTTTCCGGATCAATGCTATAATTTTTCAAAAGAGTGCTTACAGACTCACCCGCTTCTTTCAATGATTCTTGAGTAGTACCATCTTGCAACTTAACTATCAATTTATCGCCTTGGACTTCAATTTGTTTTACTTTTCCGTCCACTATTTCTTGCACGACGGTCTGCATGCCTACCACCGCGGATTTATTCTCCGGTAATTTTAATCCGCTCATTACAAGCGCCAACAAAAAAAATAAAAGAATAAACAAAAGAAAATTTTTCACGAGTGATGACATAAAAATTTACGTCAAAAAATTAAGAGGCTTGAATTTCGCCTAAGGCATCAATGGGTTCTGATTGTGGTGGAGTTGGTTCGCTTGATGCGGAAGTTTGTTCTGCCGGTGCGTCAGAAGCAACTTTTTCCGGTGTTTTTTCCACCGCAATTTTTTCCACTTCCACAAGTTTGCGCTCTTTCTTAACACCCGCCAAACGCAATCCCAAACGATGTTCTTTTGGTTCTACGGAAATTACTTCAAAATCCAACTTATCGCCAACACGCGCAATGGTATTGATATCTTTTACTTGTCCATCGGACAGTTCAGACACATGCGCCAACCCGTGAATTTCCGGATCAAGCTCCACAAACAAACCAAACGGATTAATCTTTATTACCGTGCCTTTTACCACATTACCCACCGCGTATTTATCATTTACTCTTTTCCATGGATCGTCTATGAGGCGCTTGATTGATAAGAAAATTTTTGGTCCGTCAATTTGTATAATCTGCGCACGCGCTTTGTCTCCTGTTTTGAGTACGTCTTTTGGATGATCAATTCTCTGCCACGCAATTTCAGAAATATGGATTAATCCTTCAACCTCGTCAAAACTGATAAACGCGCCAAATGTGGTCAGCGCCGTGATAACACCATCTACAATGTCTCCCGTCTTGTAATTGACCAATAAATCTTTCTTGGTATCTTCCCACACAGCCTTTTCTGAAACAATCAATTTATTCTCGCGCTCATTAACATCAATTACTTTTACCTTAAAGGTCTGCCCCACATATTCGCGCAACTTATCCAATATGCGATTCTTGTCTCCACCGGTAACACGCGGGTAATGGTCGGGATTCAATTGAGAAACCGGCAAAAATGCGCGCTGTCCATCTGAAAGAATCATCAAACCTCCTCTGTTGGCATCCGCTACTTTCATTTCCAAAATTTCACCGCTTTGAAGCGCTGTAGTCATTTTTTTCCACGCGTTTTTTTGTCCCGCGTCGCGGAAGGAAAGTTCAATATCACCATTTTCATTTTCAGGATCCACCACCGTTGCTTCCACTTCATCTCCCACTTTCAAATTTGCGTATTCATCACTTTGCTGAAAAAGTTCCGGACCGCGCACCACGCCTGTTTTTAATCCGTCTATGTCAATTTTGACTCCTGCGCGCGTAATACTCAAAACACAACCTTTTAATATCTCCCCCTTCTTGGAAACCTTAACAAAAGAAAGGTCAGTCAAAAGCTGTTTAAGACTGCCTTTTTTGCCTTCGCTTGTGTCCTTATCAGTATCTTGTAAAGTAGGCATAAATAAAAAAATTCCTTTAACCTTTTTGCTTTATTTAAGGCAAAAAAGCGCCCTCACCTCCTTGTTTGTTTTGGACTATAAATTAAGTATTAATAGTATAAAGGAAATCAAAAATAATTGCAATATGGCGGGAGTCTCTTATCCAAAATTGCCAAAAACTCATTAAGTGAGGCACTATTCACTATATTGAATGCAAAAAACATGAAACACGCCGCGGTCTTGCTTCAAATACAAAAAAATAGTATACTGGAGGCACGTTTTAAATCTCCCTATTCCAACCTATGAATCTTTATTGGCTCGGCGAAACCGCACTCAAAATAGAAACCAAATCCACCCAACATGACGAGGTTACCATTCTCTGCGACCCCTACCTTTCAAAAAACAATGCCCTACCTCGCAACCTCAAATCCGACATTGTGCTTGGCAGTCGTGGGGATAAAGACATGAACACACTCTCCGGAGAACCTTTTCTCATTACCGCTCCCGGTGAGTACGAAGTAAAAGACGTTATGGTCTACGCGCATCTTTTAAACCATGCCGAGCCGGAAAAATCCTCTCTCATTTTTCAAATCGAAACAGAGCATCTTTCTATTGTGCATTTGGGAGCCTGCACACTCTCTTCTTTGCCGGAAGAACTGGAGAGTCGCCTCGGCGCCATAGATATTTTGATTGTCCCCGTTGGAGGCGGCAACACGCTCACCGCGGACCAAGCGGCAAAATTAATCAATGATTTGGAACCGCGTATGGTAATTCCAATAAATTTCAATCCTCCCAATGAAAAACAACCCTTGGACACCGTGGATAAATTTTTGAAACTTCTCGGACAGAAAGAAAAAGAATGGCTGCCAAAACTCAAAATCTCAAAACGCGAGCTTCCCAATGAAGAAACAAGCGTCGCTCTGCTTTCCAAAGATTAATTCCACGTATGGCACGCAAAAAACACACAACTCACAGCTCAAAACAACATCCATCCGCAGATAAATCACGTTCTTTTCCTACCATGTTTTTTGAGTCAATCTCTACTGACAAAACAGCATCTCCGCGCGAACACCACTCAAAATCTCAACACACCAATACCGCCCAATCCCGCACCGAACGCCTTGCATGGATGTGGTCCGGCGTAGTTGTTGTTATGATTGTAGTATTTTTTACATGGATACAATCAATCAATGCGAGCGGTGTTTTAAATTTTTATTCGCTGTTTCAAAAAAATGACCTTATCCAAGAAAGCCGCAAAAGTCTCAAATACTATTTTGAGAAACAAAACCAAGACCGCGCGGAAATGAACGCGCTTGCAAGCCCTTTCCCATCAATTTCACAGACAAAAACAAACACTGAACTTGGCGCTGAACAAATCAAACAACTAAAAGAGAGAATCTCTACTTTATCAGCAACATCAACAACATCATTTCCTTCTTCATCAAACAAAAAATAATCTATGGCAAAACAACAAAAAAAAACACCCAAAGAACCCACGGAAATCATTCCAGTTCCCGCGCACGCCGTACAACGGCAGTCTATCGTAGATGAAATCAAAACATCATACTTGGACTACGCAATGTCCGTGATTGTTTCGCGCGCGCTTCCTGACGTGCGCGACGGACTCAAACCAGTGCATCGCAGAATTCTTTGGGCAATGTGGCATGTGGGGCTCAAGCCGGGCGCAAAATTCCGCAAATCGGCCATGGTGGTTGGTGAAGTCTTGGGAAAGTACCACCCGCATGGAGACACTGCGGTCTACGACAGTATGGTGCGCATGGCGCAAGAATTTTCATTGCGGTATCCGCTTGTGTGGGGGCAAGGGAACTTTGGTTCAATGGATGGAGACTCTGCCGCGGCCATGAGGTATACTGAGGCAAAACTCGCGCGTATTTCAGAAGAATTGCTGTTGGATATTGAAAAAGAAACCGTTGACTGGCGCCCCAACTATGATGGAGTGCACTTGGAACCAAAAGTTTTGCCCGCGCGGCTCCCTAACTTGCTCTTAAACGGCACTATGGGCATTGCGGTGGGTATGGCTACAAACATTCCTCCTCATAACTTAAATGAATTATCAAACGCCATTGTGCATCTTGTAGACCACCCCGAGGCGGACGTTGAGGACTTGATGGAGTTTGTAAAAGGACCGGACTTCCCCACAGGAGGCATTATCTACAACAAAAAAGACATTGCTCAAGCGTACGCCACGGGCAGGGGCGGTGTGGTTCTGCGCGCCAAAACGGATATTGTGGAAGAAAAATCCGGCGTGTTCAAAATTATCGTCAACGAAATCCCCTACCAAGTTAACAAAGCCACACTCGTAGAAAAAATCGCCGAGCTGGTGCATGAAAAAAAATTGGAAGGCATCAAAGATCTGCGCGACGAATCCAACAAAGACGGCGTACGGATTGTTGTGGAACTCAAAAAAGACGCGTATCCCAAAAAAGTTCTCAATCAATTATTCAATCTCACCCAGCTTCAAGACACCTTCCACTTCAACATGCTCGCACTGGTAGACGGCATCCAGCCGCGCGTTTTGACGCTCAAAAATGTTTTGGAAGAATACATCAAACACCGCAAAGAAGTGGTGCGGCGCGCCACGGAATTTGATTTGAAAAAAGCACGGGAACGCGCGCATATTTTACAAGGTTTAAAAATCGCACTGGATCATTTGGACGCGGTTATCAAAACCATTCGCGCTTCCGCGGACAAAGATGAAGCAAAACTGGAATTAATCAAAAAATTCAAACTCACGGAAATTCAAGCGATTGCGATTCTTGAAATGCGCCTGCAACAATTGGCAAATATAGAGCGCAAAAAAATAGAAGATGAACTCAAAGAAAAATTGGCACTTATCAAAGAATTGGAATCCATACTCGCTTCAACAAAAAGAATTTTGGGCATTGTGCGCGCGGATGTTTTGAAACTCAAAGAAGTGTATGGGGACGAGCGCCGCACCCAAGTAATAGCGCATGGCGTCAAAGAATTTTCCATGGAAGATTTGGTGCCCAATGAAGAAACCGTGGTGGTTATTACCCATGACGGGTACATCAAACGTTTACCGCCGGACACGTTCAAATCGCAAGCTCGCGGCGGCAAAGGTGTCATTGGCGTAGCCACCAAAGAAGAAGATGTGGTGGAACATTTGTTTATCACCAACACCCACGCGGATATTTTGTTCTTTACCACCAGCGGCCGCGTATTCCAACTCAAGGCGTATGACATTCCACAAGGATCGCGCACGTCAAAGGGCCAAGCGGTGGTCAATTTCCTACAGCTTGCGCCACAAGAAAAAGTTTCCGTGGTTCTCTCCGCTCCGGATATTTTAACCGCCAAATTCCTCATCATGGTTACCGTGAACGGCCTCATAAAAAAAATCAATATATCCGATTTAGCACAGGTGCGCCGCTCCGGACTCATCGCTATCAAACTCAAAAACGGAGATTCCTTGCAATGGGTCAAACCTTCAACCGGCAAAGATGACGTGGTTTTGATCACGCGCCAGGGACAATCTGTACGCTTCAAAGAAAAAGAGGTGCGTGCCATGGGAAGAACCGCTGCGGGCGTGCGCGGCATTCGCTTGAAAAATAATGATAAAGTGGTGGGGATGGATGCTATAGAAGAAGGCAATGATAAAAATCTTCAGCTTTTCATCATTTCTATGGAAGGCTTGGGCAAACGCTCACCTTTGAATCAATATCGCTTGCAAGGACGCGGTGGTTCCGGCGTGAAGTGTGCGAAAGTTACGGGCAAAACAGGAGAATTGGTGGCCGCATATGTGGTAAATGAAAAAGACGACCGAGACCTCTTGATGATGTCCATGAAAGGTCAAGTGATTCGCTTGCCGTTTGGAAGCGTCAACACCATCGGACGCGTCTCGCAAGGAGTGCGGCTCATGCGTTTTAAAGAACCAAACGATAAAGTGGCGAGCGTTACGCTGATTTAAAAAAGATCCAGCCATGGTCGAATGCTTTTCTGGGCACATGAAAATTCTGTTGAATTTTCACTCAGACTCGCCGCCGTCGCGGCTCGTAGTCCCCTTCAAAGCATTTCGACCACGGCAACTAGAATACCTATACAAACAAAACACCTCACCACATAATGTGGGAGGTGTTTTAAATATATGGTCGCAACAATCATTTACATCAAGTTCATCGTACCGCCAATTAGTATTACTGAATGCGGGTGAATCAAGCAAAGCTGAAAGTCATAACCATCTGTGAGATCTTCACACAAGGAGGTCCAACCATACACGAGTCCGAAATCTTCGGGCGCGTATACGGTTGGGCTAGGTGCGCATATAAATGAAAATAAATTTTCATTACACGCGCGTGGAATGCTTGTAGGCAGAGAGCGAGTCAAGACCCACTCAAAATCGCTTACTCACATTCCGCTGGTAACTGCCGCGCTTATAAGGCGCGCGTTTGCCAGTTTCTAACCCTCCTTGTGTGGAGGTCTTGAATTGTTAAAAAAAGGTTGCGTGCAGGTGGAGACGCGACTTGTTGTCTGGCCAAGGGTATATCCCTAGCGACTTCAAGGTCTCCACCTGCACGGACTGCATTTTAATGTCGGGCCGTCAGGCCGACACGAGTGGGTCAGGACAGGTACCGATCCTTCCACTTGTTGAGCTAATCACACAGGACACAAGGACTTAACGCGGCGGTTCCCTTAGAGATGGAACGTGGCCGCTTAAACCTCCTCGTGAGAGCCGTGTAATGACGTCCGAACTATGCCGAGCGGACGGTTCAACATATTAAGCCTATAATATGCTCAACCGTCCCTCTGCAAAGTGCGTGCTTTTGGTTGTAAGGTTCATACCCTTTTTCAGGGTAACGAAGTAGTATAGCATAACTGATAAATTCTGTCAAGCCCACCCCACCCTTTTTTACCACTTTTTGGCTAAAACAAGCCATTTTAATTCTTCCTTCCAACGCCCATTAAGGCAAGAAAGTTGCTCCCTACACACCTTTGCCCGCCCTTGCTTCCTTTTCTCCTCTAAGTGTCGTATAATATGAGAAACAACCGCGTATGTCCAAACTTGAAACCCTTCTCACAGATTTTTTAGACCATCTCATCATAGAAAAAAACCGTTCCGAGCGCACACGGCGAAATTACGCGTTTTATCTCAAACGTTTTTTTGAGTTTGCACACCTTGCCTCTCCTGAACAAATTACCGCTGACGTAGTGCGCAAATATCGTTTGCATCTCCATGGCATACGTATGCCGCAAAATGAAGAGCTCAAAAGCTCCACACAAAATTACCACCTTATCGCACTGCGCTCATTTCTTAAATATCTTTCCAAACGAGATATCAAAACACTCGCGCCGGAAAAAATTGAACTGGGCAAAATGCCGGAGCGACAGGTGAGTTTTTTGGAGCAAGGCGATTTGGAACGCTTGCTTTCCGCGCCAATGAAAACAGAAAACGCTTCCAAAAAATCCGCGTCGGGTCATGATTTGGTGCAACTCAGAGATAAGGCAATCTTGGAATTGTTGTTTAGCACGGGCACACGCGTGTCTGAACTGGCAAGCATTAAACGCGATGAAATCAATTTGAAACGCGATGAGTTAAGTATAGAAGGCAAGGGGCGCAAATGGCGTGTGGTGTTTTTGTCCAACCAAGCAAAGTACTGGCTCAAAATGTATTTGGACAAGCGTGTGGACGTCAACCCTTATCTGTTTGTCCCCCATGACCGTGCGGGCGAAGCGCGGGTGTATAAAACAGCACGGGAAGAAATGACCGGGGTAAAAAAGAAAAAACAGACGGATTTTAAAGGCCTCACTCCCCGCTCCATTGAGAGACTTGTCTTGCGCTACACCAAAGCCGCCGGTATCACCAAAAAAGTAAGCCCGCATACTTTGAGGCATTCATTTGCAACGGATTTATTGCGTAACGGTGCGGATATACGAAGTGTGCAGGCATTGCTGGGTCATTCTTCCATTACCACCACGCAGATTTATACCCATGTGACCGACCAAGCGTTGCGCGCGGTGCACCAGTCATTTCATGGAAAAGGCAGAAAGTAAACCCAATGCTACGCCAAGAATAGGGAGCAATAACTTTGACGAATGAACTAAAAATTGATAAGGTAGCGCTACACCTATGCGCCCGTAGCTCAATGGATAGAGCAAGACCCTTCTAAGGTCGAGATGTAGGTTCGATTCCTACCGGGCGCACCACGTAGGAAATTGAAAAACTTGCGGAAGCATTACTGGAATTATTGGCAATGTAATGCAATCGTTTGGCGGCAAAGCCCTTTATCCAACCGCAGAAGAAAAAGCTGCGCATCTTTTGTATTTTTAAGTATAAACGCTGGGCATCTTGAATAAAAATTCCAAATAGCGTATAGTACCACGCGTATGGTGGCTATGGTGTAATGGTAGCACAGAAGCTTGTGGAGCTTTTAGCACGGGTTCGATTCCCGTTAGCCACCCCAGACGGTATCTAATATAACCGAGTTCGGTTGATTGGATATCATTGCAGGAATCTCGGCAATTTGTCGGGATTTTTGCGTTTTAGGGGCGATCTTAGATTTTGATTTACCAGCTATGAATGGCGTAAATTCTACGGCCAAGTCGGTTATTATCCTCAGACCGGCAATCTCCTTATATTTCTTGGTAAAAACCAGATCCTCCGCTTGCATCAGACCTCTGATGATCGGTGACGGTATTACAGTTTCGATTTTTTTGTCGGCTACTTCAAACCTCTCCCAATATAGTCCAAGGAATAATCGTTTCATCTCGTCTGGTGATTTAGTGTAGGCTTTTCATATTCATTTTCCATATTTTTGCTTATGCTCCTAGAAACAAAAAAACTCGTAACCGATACCACAAAAAGTGATAGCGATTACGAGCCCTTAAGCACGGAATACCGTTCAGGTTGCCCCTTGAGGCAAAAATTATTTATTTGTTGATTTTATTATACTCCCCGAAGCCGGATCGGACAATATGTCATTTTTTGACTGGAATATACCTTTAAGGTTATTTCCAGTTCACTTTTGCTTATTTTTGAACTGGACGTAAGTTTTATGCTTACATCCAGTCGGCTTTTCACTTTTGGGACACTTTTGTCCTATTGCCGAAATACGGAAAATACAGTCAACACTCATTTAGTAAATGGCTATAAAAAGCCTCTATTTTAGGGGAGAAACAGGCACTTGACTTTACTATATCACTAGAGTAATATAGTAAGTGATGTTACTATATCACTTAAAAAGTATATAAAATATATGGAAGAAACGCTTAAATATGTACAAAATCAGCTCGTCCAAGCCCCTTTTCGGCTACAGTCTTATGTGCAAGACGAGCAAGGTAAAAAATATCCTCAAAGAAATATTTATATTAAAGTTGATAAATATTTGAGGGATTTTTTGCATAACCCAGAAGCTCGAGATCGCTGGATAATTATTCCCGGTCTGCGTGGTGTTGGTAAGACTACAATTCTTGCTCAGTTGTTTCTTAATCATTACCAAGAGGTTGGTCAACAGCGAATGCTTTATATTTCGCTTGATGAAGTGGTAAATGTTCTCGGCTCATCTCTTAAGGATGTGCTATCTGCTTATGAAAAAATAATCGGCGAGAGTTTTGAAAAACTTACCAAGCCGTTATTTATTTTTATTGACGAAGCTCAATATGACCCAAAGTGGGCATCTGTATTGAAGACTGTTTATGACAGATCAAACAAGGTTTTTGTGGCTTGCAGTGGTTCCTCTGCTGTTTCTTTACAAACAAATCCGGATGTTATTCGCCGAGCAATTTTTGAGAAATTATTTCCAACAAGTTTTTGCGAATTCTTGACGATCAAAGATAGTAAATACCCGATCACTGGATTAAAGAAAAATATCAAAGATGCTTTGTTTGCATCAGAATCAGCAAAAGAAGCCTACGATAAATTAAAAAGTTTTGAACAATCAGTGCTTAGTTTTTGGTCGCAGGTAGATCGCCATTATATTGATGAGTACTTAAAAATTGGCACGCTTCCATTCGCTATTAGGATTAAGGATGAGGCTCGGGTTTATCAAACTATAACTTTATTGCTCGATAAGGTTATCAATCAAGACGTACAAAGTCTTGGTCGCTTTGATCAAAAAACCATTGGTTATATTAAAAGAGTTTTATTTTTGCTAGCCGAGTCTGAAGTTTTGAGTGTACAAAACTTAGCCAAAACGCTTGAAACCAGTGTCAATACAGTTTCAAGTATTCTTGAGGTGTTGGAACAAGCGGAACTATTGATAAGAGTTATGCCGTATGGTTCTAACACAAAGAAAGTAAGAAAGCCGTCAAAATATCAATTTATGTCGTCAGCCATAAGGTCGGCTTTTTTGTCGGTCGCTGGTAATCTGCAGGTATTTGCTCAACAGAAAGGCAGACTAATGGAAGATATTGTTGCTATGACTTTATATCGTGAGTTTGTTGCAAGCAATCGAGGCGCTTTGAATCACGATAGTTCAAAGGGTGGTGCCGACTTTATTCTAACTATTGCAGAAAAAAATATAATTCCAATTGAAGTAGGTATGGGTGAAAAACTTGGCACACAGGTCAGGAGTACTATGAAAAAAGTGGGCTCCGCCAAATATGGTGTAGTAGTTTGCCGAAACTCCCTGACTCTTTTAGAAGATGCCAACGTTATTAAGGTGCCGCTAGATTACTTCTTACTAATCTAATATTTTCTTTAAATATGGAAATCGCTAACAAAACTAAAAAAGACCTTTACTACAAATGTACTCATTGCGGAGATGAGATTTTTTGGAATACCCACAAAAAACTTACTTATTGCAAATGTAAGAAAATCTGGGTGGATGGATGTGAGGATTATATTCGCATCGGTGGCGATAGGGATAAAGGAGACTACGAAGTAATCAACAAATAAATTTATGCAAAAAGAAGCCTAAGCTCGAATCAAAATAAATAATATACTCCAAGAATCTGGCTGGAGATTTTTCGATGATGAAAAAGGTTCGGCAAATATTGTTTTAGAGAATAACGTAAAACTCACCAGCCTTTTATGGCGACACTCATTACATTAACTTCGCACACGCCTTTTGAGCTTCCTCCAGATCTCCAAACGCTTTTTTTCCCGCCGATACAAATCTTAATGATGAACAAAAAAAATATCTCCAAAGTGTTCATTACGCAGACAGGTCTATTGGCACATTCATAAACCAACTCAAAGAAGATTGTGGTTCCGGGGATAAAACTTGAGGGAGATAATACGGTCATGTCCAGCCATTTGGATTTGTACCCAACCTTGGCTCATCTATTAGGCCTTTCAGCACCTTCTTATGTATTGGGAAAAAATATTCTAAATACCACCTCTCCACTAGTCGTGCGCCGAGCGCCCAATACAGGTTTCATCAAAGCAATATTCTCCTCCACTACCATTGTTCGTGGCAATCTTATGCTACCGTTAGTAGTTGAACTTGAACAATAAATAATTACGTCATTCTGCTCAAACGGGCAAAAAGAAAAAAGATAACCGTAAACACCACGCCCATTACGAGAGGCGCCACAGCGGATACCCAATTCCGCCTGCCGACGCGAAACCGCCGCAAAAGCAAAGAGTTTGACACCACGGAAACGCTGGAAAACGCCATTGCCAGCCCCGCAAGTTCGGGCTTCAGCACAAGCCCGTATGCTATAAACACACGCGCGGCAATGGGAATCCCAATCACGTTGTAGAACAATGCGAAAAACAAATTCTGTTTGATTTTGCCAACCGTCTCGCGGGAAAGCTGTATAGCGGTCAACACATCGCGCAGATCATCTTTGATAATCACAATGCCGCCGGTTTCCATTGCCACATCGGTTCCGCTTCCCATGGCAATACCCAGATCCGCTTGCGCAAGAGCAGGAGCGTCATTAATACCATCCCCCACCATTGCCACTTTCAAACCTTCTGCCTGCAACTTTTTAACTTCCAGCGCTTTGTCCTGCGGCAAAACTTCCGCGAGCACATGCGTGATGCCAACCGCGCGCGCAATGGCAAGTGCCGTGCGCTCATTATCACCGGTAATCATATATACTTTTATCCCCTTTTTTTGCAACGCCACTACCGCCGCGGACGTTGTTTCTTTTAGCGTGTCAGCCACCGCAATCACTCCAAGCAGAACCTTTGAATCCGCAAAAAACATAACCGTCTTTCCTTCATTCTCAAGCGCTTGCACATGATTTTCATGCGCGGTTATCTCTACACCGGAGCGCATCATAAGCGCGCGATTGCCCAATATATAGGTGATGCCTTCATGCTCCGCTGAAACACCGTACCCCGGAATCGCCTTGAAATGTTCAATGTCGTAAAAATCAGCGCCGTGCTTTTGCGCATAACGTACAATCGCCTCGGCAAGCGGATGTTCCGATACTTTTTCCAGACTTGCCATGAGCGCGACTAACTTTTTTTCATCGTTCATTGCGATAGCAACCACATCGGTCACTTCCGGCTTGCCTTTAGTGAGCGTTCCTGTTTTGTCAAATACAATAGCGTTAATTTTACACGCGGCCTCAAGCGGCTCACCGCCTTTTATCAAAACGCCGTTCTCCGCTCCCTTGCCTGTACCCACCATAATTGCCGTAGGTGTCGCAAGCCCCAGCGCGCATGGACACGCAATCACAATCACCGCAGTAAATGCCATTAAACTAAAGGTAATTGGCGCGCCAAGCGCAAAAAACCACACAACAAAAGTTACCATCGCGGATACAATGACAATGGGTACAAACACCGCGGAGATTTTGTCCGCCAAATCTTGAATCGGCGCTTTTGATCCTTGCGCTTCTTCCACCAAGCGAATAATTTGTGAAAGCGTTGTCTCCGCACCCACGCGAGTAACCTGAAATTCAAAACTTCCATTCTTGTTAATGGTCGCGCCATAGACCGTATCGCCAGCGTGTTTTTCCACCGGAATACTTTCACCGGTGAGCATGGATTCATCCACTGCAGAATCTCCTTTTTTCACTACCCCATCAACCGGAATTTTTTCTCCCGGACGCACTACCACAATATCGCCTTTTACCACCTGTTCAAGCGGGATATCCAATGTGTTGCCCTCACGCACCACACGCGCTGTCTTGGGTTGTAATCCCATAAGCTTCTTGATGGCGTCAGAAGCGCGCCCTTTGGCACGCGTCTCAAGCCATTTTCCCAAGATGACAAATGTAATCAAAAATGCCGCGGTTTCAAAGTACAGATCGGGAATTTTTGCCCCATCTACTCCCAAAATAGTGCCATAATTGAGAACATGCCCCACAAACCGCACTATACTGTAAAGATATGCGGTGCTCGTGCCAATCGCGATAAGACTATCCATGTTGAACGTTTTCATGCGCAACGCACTCCACGCGCCATGATAAAATCCCGCGCCAATCCAGAATTGCACCGGCGTGGCAAGGACGAGAGAAATGATACCCACTAACGGAAGCAAGCCGTCGCGCAAAGGCATCCACGCAAAAAAATCAAAAAACATAAAATAGAGCATTGGAGCACTCAACACGGCGCCCCACATAAACTTGCGCCAGTACGCGCGCATTTCTTCTTCTTTTCTTTTTTGTACGCCTTCACTGTCCGCGGCTTGATATATGCTTGCTTTGTAACCTGCTTTTTCAACAGCGGTAATCAGATGCGAAGTATCAGTTGTTTGCGTGTCATACACAACGCGAGCTTTTTCCGCGGCAAAATTTACATTCGCGTCGGAAACACCCTGCACTTTCTTGAGCGCGCGCGTAATAATTCCCGCGCACGACGCGCAATGCATTCCCTGCAAACTCAAAAGAACGGAGTCTTGCTTGTTTTCCATATAGATAACATTATTTTATGATTGAACACATTATGTGTTCGCAATTTCTTCAGAGGTCTTGCCTACTTCTTCCAATGCTTTATGTATATCCGCCCATGGTATTTCATGCTCGGATGTCAAACTGGCCGCGCCTGTTTTTTGATCAATTTGAACATCTGTTACGCCTGGCAAATCTTTTAGCACATCAGTGCTCAACCCCACGCATGAGTGACATTCAATGTTTGTAATGCGAAACTGTTTGGTAAACATAACTTATTTAATAAGTAATTTAATTAGTAACGCATTGGCTAATAAACTGCCGGCAACAAGAGCGGTTATGAGCCCCGCAACAAACGCCAAACCGGAGGGAAAACTGCCCGTCTGTTGAGTATCTACAGAAGGCATCTGCTCGGGCTCTAAAGTAGAATGTGTATCAAATTCGGGATCAAAAGGTATGTGTGTCATATATTATGTTTTAGAAACAACATTAATATAGCCGCGATACATGCCCATGGAACAACTGAACAAATATCGCCCAGGCTTGTCCGGTGTAAACTCAAGGACATTATCCGATTTCCCCGCAATCATCGCGCGCAATCCAAAATCCCGCGCCTGCAGGACGCTCGCACACCCAGCCGCGTTTGTTCCATCTATTTCCCACTTCACAGGCACTCCCGCTCTCACCGTAAATTCATCCGGCGTATAACCATAACTGTCCACGGTCATCTTCATCACCTGTTTACCGCCCTCAACTGTTACATTGGATTTTCCACCCGTATTGCCACTTCCCGTATTGGCTGCCACCGCGCTTGAATTGATTGAAAACGCAGGCAACGGATACCCCAAGATAGTCAAACCATTTTGAATATTGTAAAACCCCAACACCACCACAAGGGCACCTGCAAACTGAAAAAATAATCTCCCTGCTTTGCCTTTGAGAGAACTTGAAGCCCAACCGAGCGCAAGAAGCGCTGGTACGGTACCAAGTGCAAATCCAAAAAGCAACAGCGCGCTGGTTGCGATGCTACCGGTTGTCAGCGCGTACAACTGCAGGGCCTGCGTAAATCCGCATGGCAAAAAGAACGTCGCGGCTCCAAGCATAAATGGCGCCAAAGGATGTTCACTCTTTTGCCCCGCGTCAAGCACTTTGTGCGACAAATCTTTTGATGCCATGTTGGGCAAAATGCCCCTAAGCCAAGACGGTGCGATATTCAGCATCTCCAAACCCATAATCAACATATACACTGCCGCTATTAGCGCGATAGTACCCATTAACCACTGTGGCAAGGACAATGACTTTCCAAGAAAACCAATCAATCCGCCCAAGACGCCATAGGATACGGTGCGCCCTATCACAAACATATACACAGGATACATGCGGCCCAAACCGCTCGCGCCGTACCGTTCATGAAATCGTGCCGCGGACGAAAGCAGGAGTCCTCCGGACACCGCAATACACGAAGAGCTTGCGGCAATGAGCCCAATAACAAATATTGTCCAAAAACCCGTATTTTGCCCAATAACAAAACCTGTTTTAAATAGTCCGACCTTAGAAAGTATCCACAAAACTCCCAAAACAATTGCAAACACTCCCACAAGCTGGCTGAAAGTGAGTTTTTGGTTCCGTACACTGCTCATATCCGTATCCACGCGCTTAGTGTGGATATTTTGACCGGCAGAGGAACGCACTTTGTAGCCTTCACGCGCGATTGCCGACTGAAGACGGTCAAGCGACGGCGCTTGCGTAGTGTTGTACACCACACGAGCTTCACCTTTTGACGCGTTCACATTCACCTTGACCACACCTTCAATTTTCTTAAATTTACTTTCAATGGTGATCTCGCATGAGCGGCACGTCATACCGTCAATACCAAGCATCAACTCACCGCACGGCACTCCCGACGACAACGGCAAAGTGGCGTGGCGCGACACCACTGATGAAGTTGCCACGTCAATTCCACTGAAAGATTCTCTTTCTCCAAGTTCCACCTCACTCACTTCATAGACCGAGAGCTCAATTCCTTGCTCTTTGAGCGCGCTATTGAGCAGTTCTATATTCACACCTCCCTTAACCACCACACGCGCCTTATGGCGCACCTCGTTTATATCCACTTGCACTACATTCTCTTGCCGCATCAATGTTTCTTTGACCGTGCGCGGCCAAGAATTTTCAGCGCTCTTAACATAAACTTTAATAACATGCATACTTTTAATCAATTAAAAAACCAAGCAATGCCAAAAATAAATTGGCTTATGATGCTTGGTCTCTTAATTGCGGAGAATGGTTGAAGTAACAAAACGTAAATGAAAAAATGTATAGGCGTATAAAAGATAACGGACTAGCGCGTAGACGAGCACCACCTGCGCCAAAAAACCTATCAAAAGAATCAATGCGATCGTACTTAAATGAGTAAATGGCGCAAAAAGAAACGCGGCAGTCTCTTCAACGGCAGGCAACGCGCTTTGAATACAATGTCTGATACAATCATCCGCGGCTCGCTGTACCGCCAAAGCTGTTGTACATACGTTTGCTCCACATCCCATTTCAAATCTTTGAGACCATAACGACCTTCCGCGCATGACGGAGTTTTCCATTGTTGCGAAGGCGCTTGGCATGCCAAAATTCATTGGCTTCACCAACCCGAGAAAAAGCACTAAAATTGCTATAGCTACAGCAAAAATTTTCATATATCCTTATCATACCACAGAATTGCCCTCTTGAAAAGCTACCTAGTTATGTGGCACACTGCGCATATACTAACCTTTTATATGCCAAAAAAAATTCTCCTCCTTTCCCTTTCAGCAGGAAGCGGGCACCTCCGCGCGGCGGAAAGCATACGCGAAGAAGCGCAAAACTCATATCCAGACGCGATTGTTGAACATCGCGATATTATTGAGTTTATCAACAAACCGCTCAAATTGGTATATCGCGATTTCTATCTCTTCATAACAAAAAATGCTCCACTGGTGTGGGGATACCTCTACAAGACATCAAATTCCCCATCGGTACGTGAAACGCTTCACGCGACATCCCACATACAAGCTCTTCTCGCAATCAAACTTGCTCGTTTTATTGAAGCCTCCATGCCTGATGAAATTATCTGCACGCATTTTGTGTGCGCTGAAGTTGCCGCGTCAATACTTAAAAATAAAAAAATCAAAACCCCTATATCAATTATTATTACCGATTACCAAATCCATCATCTTTGGATTGTTGAGGGAGTTGACCGTTATTTTGTCGCGACACACGAAATGAAAAAAGATTTAATCGCGACGGGGATCAACTGCGAACAAATAATTGTGAGTGGCATACCAGTATCTCCCAACGTCATAACCACAAAACGCACGCAACAACTGTACGCAAAATTCAAATTAAATCAAAAACAACCGGTAATACTCGCTCTTTCCGGCGGATTTGGATTGCAGGATATTTCAAATATTATAGAAACACTTGGAGTAAGCAAATTACCGCTCCAAATATGCGCTGTAGCAGGATCCAACGAAGCCCTCAAATCTAAACTGGAAAATCTCAAACTTCCTTCACATATCAATCTGCACATATATAACTTTGTGCACGCCATACATGAACTCTACGCGCTTGCGGATGTGGTTATCAGTAAAGCAGGAGGGCTTACTGTGACAGAATGCATCGCTCGCGGTCTGCCGCTTGTTATTACAGAACCGCTTCCCGGACAAGAAACAGCGAACGCGAATTTTTTGCGGACGCACAAAGCCGCTCTACAGATTAAAAAAAATAATGATATACTTAATAAAATTCATCGTATTCTCACCAACGCGGCGCTTCGCGATGAACTTGCTAAAAATATGCGCTCGGTAGCGCGTCCATTTGCGGCGCGCGCCATTCTTGAACAGATAATCAAAAAATAGACTTGCTCCATGGGGTCTGCGTGCATGATCATGTAACGATTAATAAAACAGCCCCGCTGGACGCGGAGCTGTTTTGAAGAGTTTGTTATACTTCCTGCATCCAATTTTCTTCGCAGGATTGAGATATATTATTGCGAACTTTGTTGTCCTCCGCCGATACCGAATTGGCTAAAGTCAACACCTTGAATCTGTTTAAATTGTTGAGGACCTTTTTCCCACGGCATCGCTGTTTGCGAACCGGTAAGCTCTTGCGCGGCGCTTTCAAATTGCTGGCGCAAATCTTCAAGTTCTTGCAAATCAGACATCACCGCATCTTCATCTATTGGCTTAGTCTTTAAGAGAGTAAAGACCTCTTGTCCTTTTGATTGCACTTCAGCCATGATATCTTCTAACGCGGAAGTATCAACTTTTTTACGTTTAAGCGCTTTGATGGTTCGTTGTGCATCAGCAACGCCGCGTTTAAAGTCAGAAGTAAAACGTCCCAAGTTGCTCATGGTCTGAATAATGCGATCTTTCTCCCACACATCCTGCATAGAACCAAAGAACCCATCTTCAAGATCACTAAACGCTCCTTCTGAATCACCTGATTTCATTTTTGAATCTGCTCCATCACGCACCGACTTAAGCTGATTGATTGCGGCTTCAAACGCGTTATACTCATCACTCAAGTCAATACCTTGTTTTGATAATTTTGCCACTATAGATTTATCACGCTTTAATGCGGACTCTAGCCGCTTAACTTCACTGTTAAGCTGTTTGATGGTTTGCGGCCAGCGAGCGAGCATCTCCAGTTGTTGACGGCAATCATTGAGCGATTGCATAGAATCCTGTATATCTTCTATGCCTGCTTCTTGAACAGCCTCAAATGTTTCCGCTGTTTTTACCGCCGCAATGACAGTTTTTACTTTCGTAAGATTATCTGAACATTCCGCGGGAACAGCAATGCCTTGTTTGGTAAGTTTTAAAATTTGCTTATCAAACATACTGATGCCCTGCCCCATGCCTTTCATACCTTTCTTTATCTGGGACAGCTGCTGTTTTTCCATTTGTTTTTGACGCGCATCTTGTTGTTGCTGTTGTTTTTCCGACATACCATTGTCGCCATTCTGTTGGTCGTTGCCCATCATACCTTGTCCTTGATCGCCGCCAAAATCCTGCGGACCACCTTGTTGACCATTAGGACCGCCAAATCCCTGCTGTCCACCGCGCGGACCTTGCTGACCAGGACCTTGCTGACCAGGACCTTGCTGACCGCCGAATTTCTGATCTCCTTGTTGACCATTAGGACCTCGGATACCCTGGTCAATTCTTATACCTTTATCAACTCCGCGTATACCTTGATCAATTTGTATACCCTTATCAATCTGTTGACCTTGCATATTGCCGGGTTGATTGAACCCCTGTTGCATGCCCTGTCCTCCTTCTTGTGGACCGCCAAAACCAGGCTGACCGCCAGGAGGTGGAGACATCGTGGGAGCACCCGAAGGGCTACCACCCATTGGAGCTTGCAGTTCCTGCGCAAGCAAAAGCATTGGGAAGCCTACTCCCAACACCGTAAACGCCAAAAGCGAAAACACAACAGCCGACACATGTGGATAGTGGCGAGAGTGTATAATCCCCGGCTTGCAAAATAATTGCATATGCCTAAAATTAAATAATTAAAAAATACTCAAAAATTGAGTATTTGTATTTAATAAACTATTAAATTTCAAAATTCCTCCTAAAAAAAACATACTGAACGATTTTATTTTTGTTTTTGTTTGAAAATTTTTGGAAAACACCGCTTTTTTGATGTATTCTGTACATAGTATAGCATTTTTTTAAGCTAAAGTCAATAGCAAAAACATAATAATCCACGATATAGCTGTGTTTTACCGCTCATGCTATACTTAAAAACACAATATGAAACTTCTCCACATCACCATCAAAAAACTATCGCCCGTCCTATTCTACATTATTATTGCCGGATATTTTACATATCTTCAATGGGGTACTGGTTTTGCCGATCCTGATTCTTTTTATCATGCGGGGGTTAGCGCGCTTATGGGACAAGGACAGCTCGTGCTCAAACAATTCCCGTGGTTTACCTTTACCACTTTCAGCCAAAACTTTACCGATCATCAATTTTTCTACCACCTTTTGCTTGCCATACCTTCTCTCTTCATCCCCCCTCTTATTGCCACAAAGGCACTTGCGGTAATCTTGGCAACACTTTTTTTTATAATGTTTTGTTGGTTTTTGAAACAAACAGGCATCCGCTACCGTTTTTTTTATCTTATAATTCTGCTTACCACAGGACCATTTATTTTTCGCATCAATCTTGCCAAAGCAGGCTCGCTCGCGCTCATATTGCTCTTTATGGGCATACACTCGCTGTGGCAAAAAAAATATACGCGATTATTCACCATCACTTTTTTATACGTATGGACCCACGCCGGATGGATGAGCATGGGTATGGTGTACTTTGTGTGGTTCGTTGCAAATTTCATTACCATGCGTCTCAACGATTCCGAACATGCTTTTTTGCGCATGAGTACAAAATGTATCCGCATACTGATGTCTGACCGCGCGTTATGGGCAATAGTATTAGGAATGTTTTTTGGGGTAGTTTTCAATCCATACTTTCCAAACAATATAATGTTCTATTGGCAACAAGCAATACAAATAGGACTTGTTAATTATCAATCAGTTATAAATGTGGGCGCGGAGTGGTACCCATTCCCTATCTCAAAACTCGCCATAGAACTGATGGGCATTTTGATTGTTTGCGCGAGCGCGCTCGGAGCGTTCACACTGCATTGCCTCTTTGCAAAACCCAAGAAACTCTCACATCACATCAACATGCTTACTACCCGTGTACTGCACATGACCATGTTGTCCGGATTATGGTTTGCGCTCACCATAAAATCCGCGCGTTATGTGGAATATCTTGCGCCAAGCGCGATTTTGGCGGGCGCACTATTGATAGAGCTTCTTATGCAGATGGGAGCATGGGAAACTATAAAAAAATATACGCGTGAGCATTATCATATGTATTGCGCGTGCGCGTGCGCGTTGGGAATCTTCTATCTTGGCTTGAGCTGGTCTGAAGCGTCTACACTAAAAAAACCTCTTTCAGGCACACTCCCATGGAACCGATTGAAAGAATCAAGCGCCTATCTTGCCGCCAATACGCCAAAAAACAGGCTCATATTCCATACTAATTGGAGCGACGCGCCGCTGTTATTTTTTCATAACACCCACAACCGCTATATGGCTGGTCTTGATCCGACCTTTTTTTATCTCGCCAACCCAAATCTTTATCGCCGCTATACGGACATATCAAGAGGCGGTATTCACCGTCCGGCAGAAGCCATTTACCGCGCGTTCAATACTCAATATATGCTCATCACTCTTCCGCAAGATTGGAACCTTAACTATCAATTAAAAAAAGAGCCTCGTGTGCAAGCTCTTTTTCATGATGATGAATCAATCGTGTACCGATACTCGCCATAATTTAACCGCTCGTCAAACGCAAATTTTCCTCGTGTGCTTCTACCTACTTATACGTTGAAGGATAATATTCATTAAGCGGGTTGACGGTCGCTTTGAGCAGATAATTAAACACCAAACGGGAGATACCATACGCGGAAAGCACAATAGCAATGCCAATGATGCCATTGGTAATCAAGCCCTTGGCTGTTTTGATTTTGTCTTCTTCTCCTCCCGCCGTAAGCCACAAAAAACCCGCGTATGTTACCAACCCCACAAAAACCATCCCCAACAGCGTCAAAGACACATAAATTATATATGCGACGGTCTGGCGCGGATCTTGATTCTTAAGACCTGTACGCCCGCCCGCGGCATCTAATTGTTTATTTATGTCCGCAGATGCACTGGTCGGTGCGGTATCTTCCGCAAGCTGATACGACGCGCGCGCTTGCGGTGCTTGCAATAGTAATGCAAAAACAGCTCCAACCCCCCATAAAAGAAAAGGGCTGGTGGCAAAAAAATGTTTGCGTAATGATGTTGGCATATAACGCGTTGAAATTCTTCTTTAAAAAATTATTCTATTTAACGCCCGGCGCTGTTGCCGCCGGCTGTGTAAGAGATGATTGCACAATAGACCCAACTACCCATTTGGTTATGCCAAAAGATGATAACACGATAATCAACCCAAAAATCGCGTTGCGTAGATATTTTATGGCGGTTTTTATCTGCTCTTCATCTCCACCTGCGGTAAGGTACTGGTATCCCGCAAAGACTGTAAAAGCCAAAAACAAAACTCCCAAAATTCCGAGCGACGCGGAGATAATGTTGCCAACTGTTGTTGCAAGGCTGGTATCATCTCCTTTTACATCATATTTCGCGTTCTCGCCGACCCCTTTGAGCAAACTCTGCGCGGTATCCGGAGTTGCCGCGTCAACGCGCAATGGAAGGGACAAAAATAGGCCAAACACACTAATCATTAAAAAAAATAATTTCATATCAAGAATTCGCAATAAATTATATATCCCAATCTTTGCCCTAAGGAGTTGACTTACCTGTTGTAGCTATTGTCGCAGTGGTTAGCCGTGTTACGATAAAGTTAGTTAATACATACGCCGCAAGCACTACTGCCATGCCGATGGTTGCCATAATAATAATATCTTTTGCTTTTTTGGCTTGGGTTTCGTCTCCGCGAGCGATCATCCACGTATATCCTCCGTAAACGGTCAAAATTAAAAATATGACTCCCACCAGCGTCAACGCGATATTGATTATTTTTCCTACTTGTTGCTCAAAAGCGCCTTCTTGCAACGCGCCGTTTCCATAAACACCTTTCCCTACGCTCTCAAGCCTCGTTTTTGTCTTTTCTTGCAGAGTAGCCTCCGCGGAAGCAAGTGGAACACTCATAATCATACTCAAGACCAAAAACACTGCCCCCAGAGAAAAAAAACGTTTCATAAAAAATATTTAAAATAATATGTTATGGCGCTTTAAACACTTGCGTAATTACGAAATATGTGGCGGCATACGAAAGCAAAATAATTATTATGCCAATAGTTGCCATAATAATAATATCTTTTGCTTTTTTGGCTTGGGTTTCGTCTCCGCGAGCGGTCATCCAAATAAAACCGCCATAGACCATTAAGATGAAAAAAACAACTCCCAAAAGCGATAAAGCGGTTTGGATAATACTTGCCGCCTTGCCTTCTACGTTGTCGTTTGTGCTCAACCCCGCTCCCTTCTCCCCAGCCGCTGTTTTGAACTGCTTTTCAGCATCTTTGAAATTGGACGCGGCAAAAACCGGCAGAACGCTCACCGCGCACACCGCTCCCGTAACCGCTAAACTCGCAATGCTTTGTTTTAAACGCATATGGTTATTTTGGCACCACTTGGGTAAACACAAATGAAGTAATAATGCCCGCGGCGGCCACAATGATAATGCCAATAACCGCGTCTATAATAATATCTTTTGCTTTTTTGGCTTGGGTTTCGTCTCCGCGAGCAGTCATCCACAAGAATCCGCCATAGAGCATTAAAAGAAAAAACGCGACACCAACCAAGGAAAGCACGACTCCAACTATACTGCCCGTAATTCCCGCAATAGTTCCGGATTTTTTAAGCCCTGCCGCATTGGCTGTTGAATCTAAACCGTAATTACCTATAGAAGGGCTACTGTCACTTTCACCACTTGCAGAATTTGAAATACATTTTTTTCCGACACACTTAGAATCTGCCTGCGGAGAACCTCCACCTTCCAGACAAGCTTGCGAATCAGTATCACTAAATAAGCCACAAGTACTTTTAAATTCACAACAAATCGCTGCTTTAACAGGATCGGCACTGCTAATAAAAAAAACCAAGCAAAAAACAATGAATACTGCACTTAAAATTTGCTTTGTCATGGTAGGCATATAATAATAATTTTCTTTTACCCCGCCCGCGGGGAGCGGCGCACAAGAAAGTTATTATTCAAACCCTCTCGCCAGAGCGCGTCATGCGTGCGCGCGCCCCGGCAAGAGGCAGATATATCTGAAATGCAATTTACGTTGTAGCCTTTACCAAACTGTCTATCACAAACTTGGCAATGGCGTACGCGGACAATATAATCGCCAAACCAATCACGCCGGCCATAATGCGTTTTTTTGCTTCTCCTGTCTTTTCTTCATTTCCTCCGGCAGTCATCCATTCAAAACCACCAATCAGGATGATGACAACAGCCACAATGCCGAGCAAACCCAAAGCCACATTGATAATGTTGCCAACGGTCTCTCTGATGTCTTTTTGACCCAAGCCTGTGTAGGTTCCTATTTGATCCGCGCCCAATGATTTTGCGCCATTGGTCGCATCGATAGAATTAACAGTGTATGCGGATGCAAGACTCGGAATTACCATTGTTCCCACCAAACTTGCTGTTGCCAAAAATGAAATAATTTTTTTCTTTGTCATGTTTTCACCCCCTTTCAAATAGTAAAGATATATTTTACTTATAAGCTTATGTCGCGGTCGCGTTTACTAAATTGTCTATCACAAATTTGGCAATGGCGTACGCGGACAATATAATCGCCAAACCAATCACGCCGGCCATAATGCGTTTTTTTGCTTCTCCTGTCTTTTCTTCATTTCCTCCGGCAGTCATCCATTCAAATCCGCCAATCAAAACGATTACCACTGCCACAATACCCAGTAAACTTAAAGCTACATTAATGATGTTGCCCACTGTTACGCGGATATCTTTTTGCCCCAACCCGGTATACACGCCGTAATTTACGCCCAACGCGTCGCCTTGTGTGATGTTTGGCACTGGGTCAACAGCAAGCACCGGCGCCATCATCAAAAGAGATAGAGCTCCCGCGCCGAGTATTGCAGTGATTTTTCTTATATTCATAGAGAGTAAAAATAAGTAATAAATTTCTCAAACGAAATATACAAATTTTGGCAACAACTCCCTTACAACTTCCCGGCCAGCGCGTCAAAAACAAACTTGAGCAAGATATAACTGGTTAAAATTACGATAATGCCTATGCCTGACCACATAAACACATCTCGCCCCTTCTTTATTTTATCAGGACTGCCGCCAGAGGTCAACCACAGAAAGCCGCCGTAAACAAACATAATAAGCGCAATAGAACCGATTATCCCCAGCACCGGCTTGACCACACGATCCCCCACAATAACAAAGATGTCTGTTGTGCCCAATGGATTGGGCAAATCAACGGTTGCCGGAGCGGCGGCGTTGACCCCAACAGACAAACCAAAAAACAAAACACTAATAATTGCGCTCAAAATATATTTTTTTGCTCTCCATAGGTACTTCATATTATTGCAATGCTGAAAAAACAAATGTTATCAAAATATAGCTCGCAAAAATTACCACGAGCCCCAACACTGTCCACATCATAATCTTTGCCGAGCTCCGCGTGCGTTCTTCATTGCCTGCCGCGGTCATCCACATAATGCCCGCGTAAATAAAAAGCACGAGCGCAATGGTTCCCACAACAGACAGAGAGGACTTGATGATGATGCCTATAAAACTTTGAACCGTATATTTGCCAAATGGGTCTATTAAATCTCCGATAATAAAATTACCACCCCCGACAGGTTTTTTGGTAGGCAAGACACCCGAGCCTGTGCCGGTGCCGGTGCCTGTTTTCTTCTTTGCACCGATTTTTTTACAATCACTCACCGCACTGCACGCACCCTTCTGACGAAAGGCATAATTTTCGTCGCCTCCCAGTTCTGTCGCACATTTTGCGTTAACCTCTTCTTTATTAGCAAAATTCGCTTGTATTTCTGCACACGCTACTTCACTTTTCTTGTCTTTTGGAGGAATACAACACACGGTACTTTCCGCTTCTTTTGCCTCTGCAAGGTACTTTGTTAATGTGGCTTCACACGCATCCTTGGACGACCACCACATTACGTCGCATTTATACCCGTCACTCGGAGCTTTTTTTGTTATATTCCACCAGCTGTAATCTTCCATTATGCATTGCGCATCCACGGGATTAGTGGTGTCATAACATAAAATGTACTCAACCTCCTTTGGGGCGCCTATACCTTCCTTGCAGAGGGCTAACGTAGCATACCCGTCAACACAATAGTCCCATAATGGCGCAGCGCCAAAACCTTTTTCATCTTTTGTACTTGTTTCGATACATTTCCTTTTCCCCGACGCCACCCCCTCGCACGAGGAATACTCATCTCCCGCCTGTGTGAAATTCTTTGGAAACAAAAGACTTCCACCTGCCACTATTACCACTATGCACATTATTGCGTGACGAAATAATTTCATAAATCACTTTGCCTTTGTTGTTGAATCCGGCAATGTTACTTGTAACGAATTAGCTTTGTTCTGATACTCTGCAGGCACCAAGCCTTGAATCACAAACCGTACCAACATTTGCGCGCCAAATACAATAAGAATGCCTATAATCGCGCCCATAATGACGTCCCGACCCTTTTTGACGCGTTCCGCCTCGCCAGCTGAAATTAGCAACATAACTCCGCCGTAAATAAAGAAAAGAAACGCCACCGCTCCGATAATTGCCAATGTACCATTTGCATAATTCACAAAAAGGGAAATAAATGCGCCCACGTCGCGGCATCCATGCCCCGGGCCTTGGCCTTCGTCAGTAGCACATTCCGGCAAAAATAAGCTCCCTCCTTCTTTTGGAGTGCCTTTTGGGTTTCCAAGATTGGTAGGACCTCCCCACACATCTGTTTTGGGCTTGGTAGTTGCCGGCGTAGACGCTGAAGAGGAAGGTTTTTTTGGAGCAGAAGTGCCACTAGGCTTGGAGGAACCTTTGGAGGAACCTTTTGATGGTAGTTGGCAAACTTTTTTTGTTGTATTACAGCTTGCTGTAGGAGCCCACTCAACCCCTTTACAATTTTCACTGTCTCCCATCTTATCACAAGCGCAAAAATCCATTACATCCATATCCTTGCAATCTTTACCTGTGCTAGTTAGTATTTGACAACATCCAACCGCCAAAGCGTCGTTGGAAGGCAAGAAAAAAATTCCGCCGATTATAAAACCTAAAACAACTCCTCCTGTCAAAAAAAATTGTTTTGCCGCAACACTCATAAAAAATAGTTAAGGTCCTATGACTGTCTGCCCCACGCGCGTAGAAGCCTGCTGAAGCGCTTTTTTATAGGCTTCCGTGTCGTTTAATGCTGTTTCATTTGTTACCCCATCAATCATCTGCAAAAAAGAAGTCTCCGCCGCGTTTGCGTCCCTCCCTTTGTACCAACTCTTGGCAGTTAAGGCGCTTTGAGCAAACGGACCAATAACAGGATCATCTTTTTGACCGGCGATAAGTTCACGCAACGCGGCCGGCTTCTTAGTCTTATTTAAATAGCTCTGAATTTGTTTAGCACTTGCGGCAAATTGTATAAAATCCCATGACTCGTCTTGATGCGCGCTCTTCTTTGAAACAGTCTCAACCCAATAATTGGCGAGGTTAATCGGCGCGTCAGGGTTGAGCTGGGGTATTGGCACAACGGAATAGTTCAGCTTGGGAGCGCGTGCTTCTACCAGCGGGATATTGTAAGAATACCCAAAGAAAAATCCCGCGAGCCCTCGCGTGAACGCGTCCAAAGAATTGGGCATAGTTTTGTTCCATGTGTAGCCTTTCTTGGTGGTATTAGCAAAATCAGTGTAAAAACGCAATGCTTGTTCCCCCGGGCCAATTTCTTGGTTGTAATTTTGAGGAATTGCGTGGAACTCCGGCGTGCCGTCGTCCAGAGCCATTGTTGTGCCTCCTTGCATCATCAACACCGACAAAATATCAAAGGCGCGAGACACATTCGTGCTACCGCCTATCCCCGCCCCCGCTTGGATAATTTTATTATCTGCGCTGATCTTGGTCATTGCAATCACGTCATTCAAAAATTCATCCCATGTTTTTGGCGGTGTGCCAATCCCCGCTTTATCCAACATGTCTTTGTTATAGAACAACGCGAGCGTGTCAACAGCAAACGGCACTCCCCAAATTTTTTCTTCACTTGTCGTGGCATCACGGCGCGCCACATCCCCCGCCACCACTCCAACAAAATTATCTTTTATTTGTTTGATTGTGAGTGAGGGAATATTTTTTGTGGTAACAACCAACTGCTTACTGACCGTGCCTTCTATGCTCTGAAAGGTGGATTTTACCGAAGCCGGCAAAGGAGCTATTTTACTTTGATATTTTCCAACCCATGTATTTTGAATTGAAAACATATCCGGACCGCGGTCTTCCGCGAGGGCGTTGATCAATTCTTTTTCAAACTCATCAGGCAATAATTTGCGATAGGTGATGGTAACCTGCGGATGAAGCTGATGATACGCGTTTATTATCTCCGTCATGCTGTCTGAATCGTCAAAAACACGCCAGTAAGTGAGTTCCACCGGCTTAATAGCGTCTTGTTGCGTTTTAGACAAACCCTTGCACCCCAGACCGGAGGTGAGCAGAAAGATGATGATAAAAGAAAAAATAACCGAGCGCCGCATATTATATTTTAAGTAATCGCAAATAATTTTTGATACCTTTTTTGAGGTCCGGATGACGAAGCGCAAAATCAACCTGCGCCTTGATGTATTCCAATTTATTCCCGGTGTCATAGTAGCGTCCGTCTTGTATCTCTGCCGCGTACATTGGGTAGCCTGATTTCATGAGTTGCATAATAGCGTCCACGAGCCAAATTTCTCCGCCTCGTCCGGGTGCCAGTTCCTGCAAGTAAGGAAAAATTTTGCCCGGTAAAATATACGCGCCATGCGTTGCGAGGTTAGACGGAGCTGATTTGGGATCCGGTTTTTCTACAATTGACTTGATGCGAAATACACTTTTTTCCCCTTTAATCTTTTCCACATCCGCAATGCCGTAACGTGAAACGTCTGCGCGATTCTTTATGCGCACCGCGGAAATGACTCCTCCACCGTATTTTTCATAGACTTTCATCATTTGTGAAAGCCGTCCTGGTTCCGCGTATATGAGTTCATCACCCCAAAGCACCACAAAATCTTCACTCTTGTCTATAAGATGTCGCGCGCAATACACCGGCGTGCCGTTACCGTAGGGGCCTTTTTGGCGCACATAGACAAAATTGGCCATTTCCGCAATATGTTGAATCTCTCGTAACTGCTTGATTTTGTCATCTGCCTTTAACCGCGCTTCCAACTCAAAAGAATGATCAAAATGATCTTCTATGGAGCGTTTGTTGTAGCCTGTTATGATGATAATATCCGTAATGCCGGCCGCTACTGCCTCTTCTACCACATATTGAATAATCGGCTTGTCTATAAGCGGAAGCATTTCTTTAGGCATTGCTTTGGTGGCAGGCAAAAAACGCGTGCCCAAACCCGCCGCAGGTATGATTGCTTTGGTTATTCTTCTTTTTTCAGTCATAGTTTATGTTGTGGATAGTATAGCACAAGTTTAGAGAAAAATGAACATTATGACGGAAAGTCGCTTGGTTTGGCTCCGGTATTAAAAGGACATTGCGATGTGTCTTTAGCTCCTGTTAAATTTTGAACTCCCATGCCACGCATCATATTGACCGTCTTGACGCCATTGGCATAACTGGCGGCTTTAAAAATTTCCGGATGAGCTTCCCAATTTTTTGTATCGCACCCATAATTTCTAATGGCCTTGCGCAACGCACCCGGACCGCTTCCGTTATTGAATAACAACATGTGTAGTTTATCGTTTGCGCTCGCGCTTCCGCACGTGCCGTTGATGCTGTTAAGCGCCATCTTAAAATGACCTTGCGTAACAATAGCCGCGCTCACCGCGGGGTTGGTAAGCCCGGGGTTGCTGCAATATCCGTCCCATCCTACTTTTTGTAAAATTTTAGGACAGTAGCCTTTCAATACTTGAAAAAGACCTGTCGCGGAAGATTTGGAACTTTTGGCCGCGGGGTTCAATCTAGATTCATGAAATGCAAGCACCTTGTATACGCGCCAATCCATGCCAATGCATCCGGCAAATTTTTGAAATAACGTATCATAGGTGGTGTTGCTTAATGCTTTTGGCGTGCCGATCAACTCCCCGCGCGTGGGAAACTCCGCGTCCTCAAATGGAACATTTTCAACAACAGGAATGCGCAATGATTGAAATCGCACTAAATCCGGATTGATGATATACAACACCAAATACGAAACAATCACCAAGGCCAATCCAACAAGCGCCCCTTCAATACGCTCAAGAGCACTCGCTCGTTGCGATGAATTGCCTCCTGCCGCGATCCATTGAAAGCCACCAATCATAATCATCACCGCGGAGATAATCCCCGCAATGGAAATTAAAAAACGATATAGCGCCGCCAAATATTCTCCCAAAAATGAGATATACACTACCTTGACGTCATCTTCTTGTTGTGGCGTGGGTGAGGAAAAACCTTTGAATCCCGGAATGTTAATTGCTAAAGAAGGTGCCACAGGTTTCCATTCAATTTTTTTTGCAATGTCACCCGAGTCATCCGGCTTATAGCCTTTCGGAATTTTCCACACGCACTGATCCGTTGAAAAATTATTTTTAATAAAATAACTGGAAAGCACGGAACAATCGTTTTGAGAAGGAGTACGCCTATTACTGATAGAACCAAGACCATCTTGCAATTTGCAGGTGCACAGGCTCCATGTGTCAGATTTATTTATTTCAACGCACGAGCTGAAAATTTTTACCTGATCTCCTGTGAGATTGCGCAGTTTTGCGACTGACAAGCTATTTACACCACTGCAATCCAAAGATGCTGCCGACATCTTAACGTTTATACCGTCTGAAAGCGTGCATTGGCAGTAACCAAAATCAGCCCTCGCGGGAAAAGGCGTAAAAATTAAAAGTACAAAAAATGGCAAAAAAAATTTAAAAACGCGCGGCATACTGCTCATGGATTCTTAATTTCATCCCAAGAAATCACCTTGTACTCGGTGCCAACAGGAAACGCGGGAGGAGGGCCATAAGTGAGATTAACGTCATAGGAAGTATTGGTGTTCTTATAACCGGAAACCACCGCGCCCCCGCTGGAAACCCAGCTCCATGTCCACACACCGTTGCTTACAACGCTTCCATATATAGAGAGCCCTATCAAGATATTACCGGAATAGTAAAATCTTTGCGCGCTACCGTTTTGCGCGATAAGCGCCGCGTCAATTTCCATGGAAGAGGGTGAATATCGCGGTAAAAGCACGTCTTTTTGTGCCATTAGCCCCAGCGCATCGCTCCCGTCTTTTGTGGAATACACAATTGAGTTGGGAATGACGATTGAAGTATACGTATTTTGATTAACAGGAAATCTTCCGGAACCTATTGTCGCGCGGCCTTTGACAGTGCCGTTGACCCAAACTTGATCTTCAAAAAACATTAATCCATTGGCGGGGATGGCAAAATTGCCTTGCGAAACTTCTGTTTTAATATCATACGACTCATAGTGTTTCTTGCCTTTGACATCCATTCCCCACCCGGGAGAAGGCAACGCTTTGAGAGCGGTAACTTTATAAAGTGTGAATGTGCCGTCCACTTGAAACACTAGGTGATAACCATACTTGCCGGAAGCGGATCGGTAGAACCCTCCGTTTTGCGCGCCTGTCTTTATATTGGCAAGATCAACGGTGATGCCATTAAAATCAAACGCGGGAACAGGAAATTTCCAAAAATTCTGCGGACCGCCGGATCCCCATACGCCGGGTTTGGTAGTGTTATTGCATCCGGATCCGTGCATTGACTGGCACTGATATGTTGATTTTGCACTGGTGATGGGCGCGTCCGCTTGACCGTCAAACCGTATGCCGCCGTTTGCGTGCAGTTTGCCATGGATGACTTCCGTGTCCCCAATCCATACATCGCTGTTGGTCAAAAAACCGTAGTCGCTCAAAGAGGGAAACCCAATGCGAACTTTCAGCGTGCGTTTGTTTTTGATATTGGCAAGAGAATACCCTGTAGATTTGATGGTGATGATACTAGAACCGTTTGGTGGAGCGGAAATATCCAAACTAAATTTTCCCACCGCAGTACCGTTTTTATCTTTATAATCATGCACATACGGGCCCGGCGCGCCTGTGCCGTCTTGCAGATCCGCGGGATTATGCGCCAAATGCCAGCGATAATAATTTATCCCCGCCTCGGCAATCTGGAATGCAATTTCATTTTGATTTTTTGCTCGAGCGGCGCGGTTTTCCATCACTGCAAAATTACTCATGCCCATAACAAGCGTGGTGATGGCGAGCGCGCCAAACACCATTACCACCAATAAAATGTTTCCGCGCTGAACCTGTGCGCCAAACATTTTCCGTGCCATAAATAAAACAAATTTAAAATTCATAACATCAATACACTTTTAAATTACGGATTTCCACTTCAGTGCTCGCGGTAAGAGGCACCGGCGCCACGTTTGGTTTTTGATCAATGACTATGGTAATGCGAATATAGCGCACCTTGACCACATTGACTGATTGCGCGATGAGCCCCGTGCCATTTCCGTTATAGGTTTCATCAAAATATTGAAATGGTTCACTGTTGGGGATTAAATCGCGTGAGACAACCGTAACCACCTCATTTGCTGGGTTGTATGAAAGAGGCGAACCGCTTGGTGCTATCACCCCTTTTTTGAGCAGATTGCCTGATACAAAATACCGTACGCGCTCGCGAAACGTGTCATTGTTGAGATCGCTGTAAAAAGCAAGTGTTGAACTTGCGGCTGTATCTATAATGTAAGATCCAATACTAGACGATCCTGCATTACGCGCTTCTTTGACAATGGCGGAAAGCGCGGCGCGCGCGTCTTTTTGCGCGGAAAGCTGATTGTAGATCACGTCGTTTGATTTAAAGGTGATGGTGATAAAGAGCATGAGACCTGTGAAAATCATCGTGAACAGGCCTAAGGCAACAAGAACTTCCAAAAGCGTAAAACCATCGCGATAAGGAACAGCGAAGCAACCACTTTTTGGGGCACGCAAAAATTCTGTGTTTACTTCGCTGTTCCTAGACAGCTCAAAATTGCTCATAATTTATTGGTCATGGTGCCATAAAAATTTCCGCGGTGGAAGCACCATTTACATCAACCTGCGTAATAACATCTTGGTAGCCGGAGAGAGAAACGGTAATATCATACGTGCCAGAACTCAAACTACTAAAAAAGGCTTGACCCGGAGGCGTGCAACCGGAGGTAAAACTGACCGCGATTTCTGATAATTGAGGCGTGTATTTATTGTTGATAGTGCTCATAAACACCTTATAACGCAGATACCTGTTATTGTCATGTACGCTGTTGATATTGGTAATGCTTGCCGTGTAATACGTATTAGGAGTGCCGTCAGGCCCCAAAAAAATCCATTGCGCGGGATCCAAAACAGGTGAAGAGGCAATCTGGAATTTGAGCGAGTCCGCTCCTGTTTGCGGTGGTTGCGCCAGCGGAAGCCATTCAATGTTTGTAAAATTGCTCGGCGCGCCAAAATCTATTGTGGAGGAAATGAGCTCACCGCTCCACAAATAATTATTCCCTATTTTTTTCAAAAACAAATCTCCCGGCGTGCCCGAATCGCTTATACTTCCGTCTTGACTAAAATATTTTGTTTCATCCGTGTACGTCGCTTGCCCGCTTCCGCCGGACCAATCGGTCTGGCGTGCGTATCCATTTCCAGTGATAACCTGCGCGGAAAATGAGCTTTTGGCGATTGTTACGACGGCACCGGTGAGTGGTAGCTTAGTGCCATTGTCTTTAACGGTAACCAAAAAATTGTTGGCGGTATGAGCGGCAAGAATTATTGATAGATTTTGTGTCGCGGCGGGGGCAAGTGTAATAGGCAGAGTGGGAATAGTGCCTGCAATATCATAGGTAGTGCCGAATAAAACAAATTGATAGGTATCCCATTCTAACCCGCTCAAGGTAAATTTCCCGGTTGCGTCTGTGGTAATTAATTGATTAAATTTAAGAACGTCAGGATCCTTGCCAATCAATTTATTGCCCTTCACAGAAAATTCTACATTTGATTTGGGAACACACAAAGTATTAATGCTTGTTAAGGGAATACTTCCAACCTTATCAATGTTGAAAGAAATGTTGGTAACGGTTTGCGCGCTTACCGTGGCATCCGGTTTAATTGGATTGGTAATAGCGCCACCAGGGGTTATGGTACCGTCTGTGGAATATCCTGATTTGGTCGCTTCTATATGATAGCTTTCAACCGCGGGGGGCATATCAAGCAATTGCAGTTTGCCATTTGTATCAGTAACATCGGCAAGATCCAGATTTGGCGCCAATGTTGGATTGGTAATATGAACCGTGGCGCCGGAAATAGGCAAACCCGCCGCGTCAAACACGGTTATAAAGATAGCGCCGTTAGTGGAAGCTGATTCAAGCCCTTTTGGCGCGATATTGGTGGAAATGATGGCGGGATTTTTTGGCGCAATGACGCACTTGAGGCAGGTGACTTCTATCTGAACTTTTTTGTAGTCTGCCGGAGACGTATCATTGGGCGAGCCGCCGAGCGTGCCATCAAATGGATCATCAATGTTGCGCACATAATTTTTCACCAAAAATGTGGTGCCGCTTTTGGTAATTGTTTTACTCTGCGGCAAAACGCCGGCAGGAATGCCTCCCACTACTCCCACTTGATCGTACGGGAGGTTACGCGCCAACTCTAATTGCTCATTGGCAACTTCAATTTGTTGGAATTGTACGCGCGAAACATATGAAGATTGCAAAATATATGAAACCGCGGAATAAACGCCCACCGCGAACATGGCAAAAAGCGCGATGCTAACCACCACTTCTATTAAAGTAAAACCTTTTTGTTGAGTGAATCCTCCTTCTGACTGCATGCTCCTATTGTACCTGAAAACGATCGAAAAAGCTAAATGCGAAATGCCTTTTTTCGGCAAGAGCCCCCAAGGGGTACGGGTAAAATGCCTGAAGCATTTTCCCTCCTGCTCGCGCCGTCGCGCTCCGCAAGCCCCCTCGGGGGCTCTTGCCTCAATGACATTTCGCATTTAAATTTTATTAAACAATTTCTCCTCCAATGCGCGGCGTTTTTCCGGATACAAACGACATTGATACATAAGTATAGACATGCCTGTCTCGCGCCAATCAGGATGGTCCGCCAAATTCAAAAACTTATCAAATGAAACCGTCTCCAAAACAATTCGCTCGCCCGCGTCAAGATGTTGTTCAGATATTTTTTTGCAATCACGAGCAATAAAAACAAATCGCTCCCAAATCATTGAACGGTAGGGATACCCCTTTTCAAATAGCTCCCAGTTATCGGACACATAACCTGTCTCTTCCAAAAGTTCGCGTTGAGCGCAGTCAAGCGGTTCTTCTTCGCCATCAAATCTCCCCGCTGGCAACGAAACCAATTCACGCTCCCAATGCGGTTGTAGTTGGCGTTGGATCAAAATTTTATCCCCCACCATAGGAATAATAACCGCCGTATTGACCCGTTTAAGGCATTCAAATGTATGCGTGGTGCCGTCAAACATTTTTTGCGGCCATTGATAAACGTCCCAAATCAGACCGCTAAAAACTTTTTTAGCGTTTGGCGGCAAGCCGTATGGAGGCGTTTGCTTTTTGTTGTTCATATATACTTAAAATATATTACGAAGCATATGTTGCTCATAGAATACCTCTGCACCTCAATTATGATTTAAATTAAATTCCAATTAAATGTGCCACTTCAACCAACCCCCATACGCCAAGTCCCACAAAAGCAACACTTCCCAAAAAAGAAATCACCGGATTTTTTACCGCGCGGATGGTGTATGAAGGTGAAAGATATAATAGTATATTTAAAATCATGTGCCCCACAAACACACCAATGGCAAACCCAAACACATTAACAATATTAAACAGCGGAACATACCCTGCAAAATCGTCAAGACCGAGTATAAACGGAATGGTAAATGATAGCGCAAGCAATGGCCAAAAGCGAAGTGGCGCGCCAACGCGCACGCGCAAATCCGGAAGAATAAATCGCAATACGGGCGCGAAAAGCGCGTTCACGCGATCCAAAACACGCTCAAACAAACTAACTGTTTTTTTAAACCATCGGGGATACCGCGCGTCTTCAACCTTTGCGTGCTCGAGCCCGCCTTCCGCGAGCTTAAACAATACGAGCGCCGCAAGGGCTATCATCAGCGCCAAAAGCCAACGAATTTCCTTAAAAAAAGTCCAGACCAACAAAATGACCATGGTGCCCGCGGCATTGCCCAACGCAGTGCCTATTTCTATGGCAACACGGCTTTTCCACCCGCTATTTTTACTCATCAAATTGCCGATATATATGGCAAAATCAATTGAGGTTTTGAGATAAATAGTTAATCCAATCAAAATATCAATCCAAAAAACTTTCAAAGAAATATCACTTGATGTAAAGATATTCAACGCGTGAATTTCCCCCCACAGCGCAAAAACCAGACCGGAACACACGACAACAGTCAAAACAAGAGGGATAATCTGCGATTTAAAAAAAGATTCTTTCACGCGCATGTTACTCAATATATTTTTTATGTTTCATTTTTTCCGGCAAAAAATCTTGCGCGGCGTCTTCTGCGCGGACAAATTCCGGCGTATATTTGTAGCCCTTGCCGTAGCCAAGCGTTTTCATGAGTTTGGTGGGAGCGTTGCATAAATGAATAGGTACCGGCTCATTGGGAAGCTCGCAAATATCTTTTTGAATGTCCAAATAAGCAGTATAAAGCGCGATGCTTTTTTTGGATTTTGCCATATACACCACTGCTTGCGCCAAATTGACTCCGCACTCCGGCATGCCGATATACGAACACGCCTGATACGCCGCGACCGCCTGCGAAAGCGCGAGCGAGTTGGCTATGCCAATATCTTCTGACGCAAAACGTATAATCCGGCGCGCGATATAGAGCGGATCCTCCCCCGCTTCCAGCATGCGACCAAGCCAATACAGCGCGGCGCTTGCGTCGCCTCCACGCATGGATTTATGCAACGCCGAGATAATATTGTAATGTTCTTCTCCGCTCTTATCATACAACAAATGCGTGCGTTGTAAAGATTCTTTGACCGCGGAAAGCGTAATACGCGGCGTGGCGCCGGTTTGCGCGCTCGCGGTCTCACCGGCAAGCTGGAGCGCGTTCAATGCAACACGAGCGTCGCCGTTTGACATGGTTGCCAAAAATTCCAGCGCGCCATCTTCTATCTGTGCCGATTCAAAACCCAAACCACATTCCACGTCATGTACGGCGCGTCCCAAAAGAATTTTGATATGTTCGGGCTCCAAGGCGTTGAGAACAAAAACGCGGCAACGTGATATCAACGCCGCGTTCAAAGAAAAACTTGGATTTTCCGTGGTGGCGCCAATCAAAATGATCGTGCCGTTTTCAACGGCGGACAAAAGGGCGTCTTGCTGGCCCTTGTTAAAGCGATGAATTTCATCAACAAAGAGAATGGTTTTTTGCCGGCTTGCGGTGCTGCGCGTGCGCGCCGCCTCCAACACCGCGCGAATGTCTTTGACACCGTTTTCCACCGCGGAAAGCTGAACAAATGCCGCACCTGTTGCGCGCGCGATCACTTGGGCAATGGTGGTCTTCCCCGTACCGGGAGGACCCCACAACATCAAAGAAGGCACGCGATCATCTTCTATGGCGCGCCGCAACATCTTTTCCATGCCAAGAATATGATCTTGCCCCACAATATCCGCCAAAACAACGGGACGCATGCGATCCGCGAGCGGACGAGAAATGTCTTTGGATTCTAGTGTTAATGACATAAAAGCAGGCTTAATCGCGTGCCCTTATTGTATCAGAATCCAGACCTGTTGCCCAATACAATTTCTATTACAACTTCTATTACAACGACATTCTGCACACGCGGGATCCCCGCGTATTATTCCGGCAATGCCTCCAGCTTTACCTCAATTTCTTTTGTTTCGCCTTTGTGAAGCATTTTTAATTTTACTTTGTCTCCCACTTTTTTGTTGCGCACCACCAGCGCCAGCTGTGTGTTTTCATCAAGTTTCTTGCCATCAACTTCCAAAATAATATCATTCTCCACAACGCCCGCTTTGTCCGCGGGGGAAGACGGCACCACCGCCAATTCTTCCGGCTTGTCGCCACGCACCACAAGTACGCCGTAGTCTACCGAAAGTTTATTGGCATCTTTCAACTCTTTGGTAATTGGCACATATCGTATGCCCAAGAAAGGGCGCACAATCTTGCCTGTTTTCTTAACCGACTCAACCACATTTTTTATGCTATTTGCCGGCAACGCAAAACCAATGCTTTGTCCGCCTCCCGCGACTGCCGCATTCATCCCAACCACTCTGCCGTAGGTATCCAAAAGCGGACCGCCGGAATTGCCCGGGTTGATAGCGGCGTCGGTTTGAATCACTTGATCAAGCCGCTCCAAGGATCCGTTGTTGCCCCCTGCCACAACGGAACGCGCAAGACCGGAAACAATGCCGACCGACACGCTGTTTTTAAATTCACCAAGCGCGTTGCCAATTGCAAGTACCGTCTGCCCCACCTCCAGTTTGTCTGAATTGCCAAATTCAAGATACGCATAATTGGCGCCTTTGATTTTTACCACTGCCACATCCAAGACGGAATCGCGCGCTATTACCTCCGCAGGATATTTCTTGCCATCATTGGTAATTACCGTGTAGCTTGCGGCAGTGTCCGCTACCACATGGCGGTTGGTCACAATCAAACCGTCGGAAGAAATAAAAAATCCTGTGCCGCCGCCAATATCTTTTTTCTCCGTTCCTTTCTGCCTCAACTGGGGAACATTAAAATCAAATGGAACGTCTTGCCCGAATATATCTTTGAAAGGATTGCTTTGTTTTTCGTAATATTGTTCATACACAGGCACATCTTTTGAAATCACAATTGAAACAACCGCTGGTTTAGATTTTTTCACAATGTCAACCATGCTCAATTCCGCCGCGGGTTTTTTTCCATCCGAAATTTTGTTGAGTAAATCATTCACTACTTTTTTGGCGTCATCTTTTTCCTTTTGATCTTCTTGCGTGCCAACTCCCCGAGACCCGTTTGCTAAAAAATTAAGAACCTGCGCACGCTTATACGCCACCACTGCACCCGCCGCGCCAACCACCACAAGGGTAGTAATAAGGCTTGCGGCAACCGAGGCGATAAGGGAGGATTTGTACTGCTTAAGGCTATTGAGGAGATTCATAGGGTATAACAGAATAAGTTAAAAACTGTATCTATAATAGAAAATACGTTTTGGGATGTCAAATAGTTTCATTTGGCCACGAGCTATGCCATCTCGTAGCGTTTTAATGCTTTGCGGCACACTTTGTAATCCGGAGCGGTACGCGCCACCAGCTTCCAGAAAGCGCGCGAATGGTTCATTTCTTTGAGATGGCATAACTCATGCGCGACAATATAGGCGGCAATATGATCCGGCAAAAAAATTATCTGATAATTAAAATTCAAGTTCCCTTTTGTTGAACAGCTCCCCCACCGGCTGGAATGCTGTTTGATGCGCACCGCGCGATGAGTGTGCCCGTACACCGCGTTCAATGCTTTGATTTTTTCATGCACCAGCGCGCGAGCGCGCTCGCGATGCGCAAGGTACGAACGCCTGCCATTTGGCAAAGACACCTGCGGCTTATGTTTTTGTATCCGCAACACCGCGCGTTCTATCCATTGTTTTTTTGAATTCACCCACGCGTTAAAACGCGCGAGCGGCATGGCGGACGGTCTCACCGCGACCACTTCTCCACTGCGACGCACCGTAATGCGTGCATGCCGCGCGCGCGCGCTGGAACGAATAGTATAAGCAATATCTACCACAAGATGAAGAGTTATGAGCGCGGCGAAAATTTCAATGCCGCGGAATTGACACAATTCGCGCAATAACACGTGCCGGCGCGCTGTCTGTTTCAAACTTGGCGGGTAAGGCGTATATTTCAAATGCTTCAACACCCAAAAGCGCATCCAAATGAGTAAGGTTTTCAATGAGTAAAATTTCTTTTTCTAAAAATAATTTGTGGAGCGGAAATGGCGAATCATCGGGACCTGGGGTGTCCAAACCTATTATCTTTACGCCGTGGTCAATGAGAGCAAGCGCGCACCCGCGTGTCATACGCGGAAAATCCGTGTAATACTCCGCCGCACCAAACTTTTCCGACCAGCCGGTCAAGCACAGCACAATACTCCCTTGCGGAATTTCCGCCGCGATTACCACAGTTTCATCAATCACCGATTTGCCGCGCGTGTCAATCAAAATACCTTGTCCTACAAATCGCTCAATCGGTATTTCAGAAAGCTTCCGCCCTCCTTCTATTATATGCATCGGCCCGTCTATATGCGTGCCTACATGCATTCCGGTTTGCACCTCATGGTCTGCTAACTTGTCTTTTTCAATATGCGCAATCTGTTGTAATTGCGGAACAGCATCCCCCGGATAGATTGGCATCTTCGCGGTAAAGGTATGTGTGAGATCAATAAAGCGCATAAGGTATTACTTTTTCATCTCAATCAAAATCAATCGCCAAACCCTCAAACTGTAAAGAACGCGCAAAAAACAGAGCGGCTATTGCAAAAAATCCGCACGCCATAATCAAAAACCACGGATTTTTGTTGATTGAATAAAACTTTGAAAGATATACGGCAATTAAATCAAATACGCTAATGCCGACAATGTTCCAGAAAAAAGAATTCATAGATTAAAAATTTTTAAATGTAAAAATTGGCGGGGTTAGTTTTGATGATTGCTTAAATACTCTTTGATTCTACCATGATCTTCATTTTCCTTGTCGCCCTTGTAATACAGCTCAATAAATTCAATGTGTAGAGTTTGTTCAAAATATGCATAAATAATCCGCAGTGATGCACCCTTCAAGTATCTACAAAATAAACGAGCTTTAACAATATGCAAAACTTCGGTTTTCGTGATGACATTAAAATGTTTGCTATTGCCGAGAGGAACAGCAGAAACTACATTGCGAAATTCTCGCAGATCGTCGTGGAGTGATTTATATTTTTTGGCAAGCGGTTTGAATTCTTTTTGAAATTCCGGCAGCTCATCAAAGTTCATCGTCATAATTTCTTACGGAGTATCTTTCATCACGGTAAAAGACACTCTCGTAAGAAAGCGGCTTGCCGTCCTGTGCGGATTTCCAAGGCAAATCTTCGTGCGAATAATTTTCTATCTCGGCGGCGTTTTTATCCGAAAGACGAGCTAAAACATCGTCAATGTGTTCTATTTCGCGCGCCGAAAGTATATCAAGATTTGGACGCTTCCGTGGCAGATACTTCTTTTGCAGATACTTGAAATACTGGCTTTTGACGGCCTCCAGTTCGCCTTGTTCCTGCATTTCTTTCATTATTGAAACGAGCTCAACAGAGGTGGGGCCGTGATGGTTTTTAATGTATGTTGCACCCATCAAATTTTCTTCAAATTTTTCGTAGTAATCAAAATCAATAAAATAGAGTAGTTTATGGAGCACGGTCTCGCCTACATTTGGCTTACTGCCTACTTTCCCCAAAACATAGAGTAAAACTTGCTTGAACTTATCAAGATTCTTTTCTGTAACACGGATTTGTAAGTCATCGGATTTTTTTGCTGACTTTTTCTCAATAGTTATGCTACGCTTTGGTTCTTTTACTGCAAGAAAGCTCTCGAGCGACATATCAAAAAGAGCCGCTAGTTTCTTGGCTTCGGATATAGTAAGCTCCCGCTCCCCGCGCTCAATTTGCATGTAGGTTGGACGGGAAATACCGAGCTCTGACGCAATATATTCCTGCGTCATGTCTCGCTTGGCACGTTGTTGTTGGATAAATTTACCTAACATAATTATATTTTACCTTGCTCTTTGAGTATTTAATAAAATTACTGATTACATCTCCATTGTAAGCGATGCAGGATTTCTTGTCAATGGCAATGTAAAGAAGTTTTACACAGCTTTATCTCGCTTAAAAACCTTGCTGATTTTTCCTTCCATCAACTCAATTAAACGGCGGTTGGCAGTGATGCCCTCTTCTTCTTTCTCCGCTTGGGAAAAAGCAAGTATCACAGAATTTAAAAATTAAACTTGCCCAAACGGAAAGCTCATTCTCGCTAAAAAAGATTTAGAAGAAAAAATATCTGCTTTTGGGCGAAAGAGCTATAATTGGTTCGAACTTCCGCATTGCCGAGCGGACGCTTTCGTTCCCCCTCAAAAATGCTTGGATTCTCGCGGGGAAATACCATGCCGAGGCGCTTTGCGCCGAGGCAACCAACCTTGATTTTTCGAAATGTGATTCTTGGCGGAAGGGGAGGGATTCGAACCCTCGTGCCTCTTGCGAGGACAGCGGTTTTCGAGACCGCCCCGTTATGACCACTTCGGTACCCTTCCTCGAAACTTTTTAAACCTTCTATCATGCTTCAAATTATTGGTACCCACATCTTTAAAATAATGCCAAATATCATTCTGTTTTCTCATATAGACAGATCTCTGGGTAAGGCTATGGGTAGGAGAAAATCCAATAGATTTTAAAATTGCAATGATATCTTCTATTAACTTATCAGCATAACGGCTCGCGGCTATGCAATGTCCCGCATGGACGAAACCGTCAGGTTTCGGACAGGCGGGATGTAGCGAAGCGACGCATAGCCGCTGTTACGCGAAGTCCGCGAAGCGGAATGAGCGGAACAGCGGGAACCGCGAGCCGTTACGCAAAAGGAGCGAGTGAAGCGAGCGGATTTTGCGTAACTCGTAATTGTCCAGCCCAAATATCTATAAATACGTTTTTTATGCTTATGAGTATCAAGATATTTTCACCCATCGGTATCAAAAAGTCCGCGTATAAATGATTTCCGATAAGCAGTAACTGTCATTCTAAAGTCGCTACAGGGCCATACATTTTCATCCTCGCAAAAGCACCCTTTCTAGCAGCATCTGAAACATGCCAAAAATCGGAAAGAAAATGTGGTGATAGATCGTCATCATTTTAACACACAGGCATTGAATAATTTAGCCAAATCATATTTTGAAAGTTTTACCCTCATACTCTTTATTGAAACAAATAATGAATATCAAAAAGTATAACATTAGAGGAGACATAGGTCAACCGCTTAGCCAACCGCGCTTAGCCAACTCTCTCTGACTTTGGTTTCATACCGCTTGACAATTCGCAAAATTAAGCTATACTACACACACCTCAAGCGACGCGGGATAGAGCAATTGGCAGCTCGCCAGGCCCATAACCTGGAGGTTCCCGGTTCGAGTCCGGGTCCCGCAACCAACAAAAAAGCTTCTCATATCGTGAGGAGCTTTTTTGTTTTGTTGAGTAGTGTGTGCTTTTTATTCCACCACCACCTTGCCGTAGCGTGAGGCATTCAAATGGTTATGGTATCCCCATGATCCTTTTTCTTTGAACGTAAATGTCCAGATCACACCCTGTGCCACGCCTGCGCACGCGTCAAAAATTGTTTCTGCCGCGCTGGTGCCGCATTTGGTAATGCTTGAACCCGGATATTTTTCATGTGTTGGATGCATGGCGGAGGCTGGCCAAAAATCGCTTGGACTGTTATTTTTAAACGTTACTTTTGTTCCCACCTTTACCGTGAGTGTGCTTGGAGAAAACCCATTGTCATCATAGGTAATGGTCGCGCCCTGCGCTGTGGCAGGTTTTTTGTCCTCATCTTCAGACTTCTTGACCGGCTCGGTAACTACGGTAACTCCGGGCACATCAATCGTTAGACTTGGCGCTTTCACGGAAGAATCAGACGATTCTTCTTTCTTCTCGCCCGCAGGTGCTGTATTTTCTTGCTTTTCATCGGCTACACCTGTCTGCCCGAGCGCGGAGGTATTAGATGTTTGTTCATTGCGCGCACAGCCGGCTCCGGCCAACAAAACAACCGCACCGAGTGTGATTAAAAGAGACATTGTCTTGGACATAAAAATATGTTAAAAAATTATGAATTTAGTATAGCATACCGTGCTCATAAAAAACAAAAACCTCGGGTTGTGCGAGGTTGGAGAATGTGGATGTATTGATGTCCTGTTAGAAATTGGTCTGAAGTTGCAGAGTGCTTTTGTGGAGCGGCAGACTCGCGTAGCCGTACTGTGCGGCTACGCGCAGATGCTCACCAAGGGGGATGAATGTGACTTGCAGGCGAAACTCGTCTGTGGCAGCCGGATCTTTGGCAAGCACCACGTGGTCATATCCGCAGGATGCTTCCCACTGCTCCGCAAGACGATACGCGGCCGCGAAAGACGCTCCCCACGCGCGATGGTCGGACTGCTTCATGATTTCGTAGACGCTCAACATCTCCACTTTGAGACGTTCATGAGTGTATCCCACTCGTGTGCCTGCGCGAGCAACCCAGTTGTTCTCGTCGTAGTGCCCTGTCAGGAACACTTGCTCCAGAGTGAGATGTTTGTTCACTTTCCATGAGACGCGCGCGTTGCCATTGGTAACCTGCTGGCCGTTGAGGCTCCCCTTTGCGTCGTCTGAAAACGCGCTCACGTAGAGCTTCACCGAGTGGAATTTCATGAAGACTTCCGCCCCCAAGGGAAACGGGATGGTCAACACGCCCGCGCGAGCGCCTCCCACCACGAGTTCCTTGTCCGGACGCAACATCATTTGCTGGAACGGTCCGCGGAACTTGCCGAATTGGAATCCGATCCATGAGCCAGGTGCATGGATACGCGTTACCGCTTCCACTACGCTTCGGCTTGCAAGATTCGGAATGACGCTCATCGTCACCGTGTCGCAGGGAGCAATCTCGGCCATGAGCCAGAAATTGTCAAAGCCTGTTTCCACTCCCTTGTTGTCCGATGAAGTGGTGAATGAATATTGTCCGAATCCTTTGACAGAGACGGGCAGATTCCGCACCATCAGGTAGAGGGGTGGTGGGGGTTCAATGGGTATTCGCTCCACGCGGAAGTTGCGCTCCGCGGTTTCGGCCGTAGCCGGTGGGTTCGAAAAAACCAGCGCGGCGCTAACAGCACACGCGCAGAGGACAAACTTGGCAAAGAACATGGTTACTCCTGCCTCTTGAAGCACACGTGTGTGCCGGTTGATATATGTACCCTACACAAATAACAATAAAACTGTCAATGCCGTCTGCGCACCCACCACCATGCGACACCTACACCGCACGCGCCGCATAAAGTGATAACTCCAAACCACATAAGAGGGGTCAAACCGCGCCGCGCAGATGCCTTTGCCACCAAAGCGTCCCGTCCGGTTATCTCAATATCATGCGCATCGCGAGGCAGTATTTGCATGCCATTTTTCGCCGGTACTGCAATACCGGTTACGCGCGCGGTATCGCCTATATGCACCAATCCCTTGGGTAATGCCGTTCCTCGTTTAAGCCCCAATAAAATTTGCCCCGACTCATCCGCAAGCGCAAATCCGCCGGCAAAATCATCAACAATTGTACCCTCCACGCTCACCAATGCCGCACCCATGCTGGTAGGCACCTCCGCGACCACAGTGCGCAACGGCTCTACGTGCGCATCGTGTCCAATTACCTCTATATCATCTGCTGTTTTGATTTTAATCCGTGCCGCGCCATATGCTTTGCCTATCTCGCCATCAACTTGTACACTGTCACCACGCTTAAGAGTCGGCCATAATTTTTTTTGCATATATACTTGCACAGCGCTCCCCATATCATCTGCTTCCGCGACGTACAAAGTTTGAGCCGCAAACTCTCCCGGCATGGCGACAACGGTTCCTTGTACGGAAACACGAACACCAACATCCAACGCGGACGCGCCACCCACTGTTACCACTTTAAGCGGCTTACTCTTGGAAACGGAGCGCACACTCGCGGCTGAAGTGCTTTTTTTGGCAACACTTTTTTTTGCGCTCGTTGAGGTTTTAAGCTGTGTAGATGTTACGAATTCATCCATCGTATTCTCCACAAAATTTGGATCATATATTTCATTCATCTTTAATTGATGAGTAAGAGAGCGCGCGCGTTTATGAGTATCAATCGCAATGAGTGTTACCCTGTGTGTCTTTGTATCGTCAAAAATATGAGAGACCCACTTCCCTTGAGTACGACCGCCGTCGCTGAAAATCCAAATAAACGAGAGTGCATCTCCGTCCGCGTCCCATGAATCGCTCGCGTCAAACCACAGTTGGTTGTCGGAGAAAAAATCTCCCTCAATAGACATGACCGGCTCGGGCGGATGGTTGGGCGGCACCACATGATTTTCAGCTCCGGGAGTTGGCGCCATTGACCATTCCCACTGGTCTTTGCCCGTGCGGTTAATACTTGTCCCTGCTTCCGCTTTTTCATATTTCATGCGATCAATAAGCGCGTCGCGTGCGTCCAGCAAATTCACCGTGCCCTTATCATTGGACAAAAAAATGTGTGTTGTCTCACGATACAACAACACAAATTGCCCGGCACCAACAAGCGTACCGCTTGCAATGCGATATGTTTGCTCATTGTATCCTATGCGCCACCCGCTCATATCAACCGTTGAAGTCGCAAAGTTTTTTAGTTCTATAAACTCCCCCTGCGGCGCGTCATCCGGACCCACCGGGTTGGGCAGGACTTCCGAAAACTCCACCCCGATCATGTCTGCGCGCGATGGCGCGCGAGAGTCTGTATCAGTTTTTTTTACCGGTTCCTGCGGCGCGTTGATTTTGTTTGCTCCCGCTCGCGTGGGTGTTGTGGTAAGAAAAAAATCATGCAAAGGATTGACGCTTGCCACGCCATCAGGAAACCGCGCAAGCGATTGACCATTTTCCGGCGCGGGCAAAACCGACCCTTGCCAATCACCATAGATAAGTTTGTCCGCAATGGAACCGTCGGGACGGTGGAGTGAAATTATATCCCCATCATTGTTTAACACGCCCTTAAACTCCCAATACACAAAACGCTCCGCGCTGATAGCGCCGTAGAGCGTGGTGGTGGAACTGTTATCGGTCAATTTCCAACCGGTCAAATCAACCGCCGCGCTGTTTGGATTATACAATTCAATCCATTCTTTTTCTCCTGTGTGCGGAGCGGGATAGATTTCGTTGATAAAAAGCTTTGCGATGCCGGAATCGAGTACATTGCTCTGCGCTTGGGTATTTCCCGCCGCGGGAGCTACCGGTGGCGCACCGGAGCCGATGTTTTGATTTGTTACGGCAGGAGTAGAAGTTGCTGATGCTGAATTATTTTCAACAAATGTGTTTTGTACCCCGGGCGTACCGGCGAGCACCGCGCTTTGCACCCATTCATCCGCGGTATCCGCGCCAAGCGCATGTTTTTTTGTAAGCGTATAGCCGTTGCCGCTTCCGCCCCACGCGCTTGTGTATTGAATTTCTGACCACGGCACACCGCTTGAACCAACACGCAGAGCCGCGCGGCCGCTTGCGTTATCAAGTATAAAACTGCTCTCCACGAGCGTGCCGGTGAACACCTGATAATCTTTTAAAAATTGCGCGGAATCTTGCGCAAGCACCATATATGCGCCCGTGCCCAGCAGGGTTGAGGTGGTAAACACGTGATTAGCCCCGTCAAAAATACGCCACCCATCCGCGCCGCTCCCACCTACCAGCATTACCGGCTCCACTCCCGCGTTATACAGCTCCACCCACTCATGATTGGTGTCTCCACCTACCGGATCATACATGAGTTCTGTTATCACCACATCTTGTGTTGCCGCTTGCGCGCGAGTATAAAAAAATCCACCGTTCACGGAAACGCCGGAAAATATCAAAAATATAATAAAATATGCGCGTCGTTTCATCGCCCTCCTTGGTAATAAAACAATAAAAACAGTCCATCTCACTTTTGCCGCGCAGAACAAAAAAATACCCTTGGGGGGTATTTGTGGTTGGTTAAAGAACGGGGGTTGTGCGCAATCAGTCTATAATGGCCTGATGAATCCATACACAAAATATGTTAAAATGAGATGGAGAAACTAAACCAAATCTATGGCCAAGAAACCGCGGACATTCAGTCCGCAAGAAAAGGTAACAGACCACCTTACCTTTTAATGATTTATGTGTCTTGACAAACCAGACCATTATAGTCTTAAATGTCAACCAATATTTCATAATATTCCAAACCCAAATTTCCTGGCGAACCCAAAGTGGTGCGCGCCGCGAGAGCTTGCTCCATATCTTCTTTGGACACTTCATTTAAATGTCTCTTGACTTCCTGATACGCATCTCTGAATGCCATGCCTTTTTTGACCAATTCATACACTCTGTCCGTGGCAAAAATCTCCGGTCCGCAGGCGGAGGTCAATTGTTTATGATTCACTGACAATTTTTCCCACACCAATTTCATAATTTCCATACTGCTTTCAACGGCGGCAAAACATTTCATGACCTCCACTTTGGTAAGTTGAGTATCGCGATTATAACCGCTCATCATTTTTTGACCAAGAGATTGCAACGCGTACAACGAGGCATACACCATGCTCGCGCGCGCTCTCACAAGCTCCAAAACATCATAATTTTTCTTTTGAGGCATAATGCTTGAACCTGTAACCATATCATCACCCAGTTCAAAAAATTTGAACCACGCGCTTGTATACCACACCATGTCATTTGCCATGCGCGCTAACGTTGACATTATGTGCGCGAGCGCACCCACCACAATCTCGCTGTTTTTGCATCTGCTCACTTGACAATATATGGCATTAACAACAGGCCGCTCAAAACCGAGCGCGGCAGTTGTGTGCAGACGATCAATAAAGACAGGTGGACCAAACCCCGCGGCGGATCCAAGCGGATTTGCATTTGTATGCCCCAGCGCTTCTTGAGCCAGCTTCGCATCATCAAGCAACGATTCAACAAAACTCCCTGCCCATAAACCAACCGTAGAAAGCATTGCGGGCTGGGTATGCGTCATTCCCGGCATGGGAACACGCTCATGTTGCTTTACAAATGAAAAAACTTCACGCGTTAACTTGGAAAGCTCATTCAAAATAATTTGCAAACGATGTTTGCTATACAACCGCATCGCCACCGCAACTTGATCATTGCGCGAGCGTCCGGTATGAATTTTCTTGCCTGTTTCACCGAGTTTTTCAGTAAGATACTGTTCTATGGCGGTATGGCAATCTTCTTGTGATTGCCGTACTTTAAAATTACCCTGACTATGCAATACTTTTATTTCTTCCAGTGCGGCAACGAGCGAGGTGTTTTCCTCCGCATTCAATAGCCCAACAGACTTGAGCATCTGCGCGTGCGCAATTGAAGCGTCAACATCAAACGGCACCAAATCCGTATCCCATAAATAATCATCACCCACGGTAAAACGCTCAACCAAGGGATTAAATTTTTTGCCTTCTTCTTGCCATAAGGTGTTCATAATGTTTCAACTCCTTTCTTTAGCGCATTATGCTGTTTGACATGATGCGCCGTTTTGCTTGGTAAATTATAGATTTCAATAAATCCGGCGGACGCGTTTTGGTTGAACGCGGCGTTCTTATTAAACGTCGCCAAATTATGATTAAACAACGAAAAAGGCGATTCCAACGCAACAACAGTGAGCGCGCCTTTAAACAACTTCACGGTAACTTTCCCCGTTACTTTTGCATTATGATCGTCAACATAAGCATGAATATGCTCCATAACCGGCTCAAACCATTTTGCCGCATAGGTAAGATACGCCCATTTGGTGTCCAAAAAACTTTTCAACTCATTTTCTTCTCTCGTAGATACCAGCTGTTCCAATTTCTGATGCGCACCAATCAAAATGCTTGCCGCCGGATTTTCATAGACGCCTCGCACTTTCAACCCCACCAAGCGGTCTTCTATCAAATGAAAAACTCCCACGCCATGCGCGCCGCCTGTTTTGTTCAATTCCATAACAATCGCGCTCAACTTTTTGTATTCGCCATTCAATGCAACCGGCATGCCTTTCTCAAAAGTAATATCCAATAACACGGGATCACTGGGCGTATTTTCAATCAACGAGCACCACTTCAAGATATTCTGCAACGAAGGAATGAGCGACGGGTCTTCAATTTCTCCTCCCTCGCCCGTATTCGCCCACATATTTTCATCGTATGAGTAAGGCATTTCCTTGGTCTGTGAAATAGGTATGCCGTGTTTATGCGCGTAATCAATTTCTTCATCTCTGCCCATGCTCCACTCTCTTACCGGCGCAATAATTTTAATAGCGGGATCCAAAGTGGTTAAGTGCCCTTCAAAACGCACCTGATCATTCCCCTTGCCTGTTGCCCCATGCGCAATCACTTGGCAGTTATATTGATGAGCAATTTTAATGGCCACATGGGAAATCATAACCCTGCCCAAGGGGCACCCCAGCGCGTAACCTCCCTGATAATCCGCATTTGATTTGATAGCGCGCGTGAGCAAAAAATCGGCAAATTCATCTTTGGCATCATACACAATTGCATCTTTCGCGCCGAGCATAAGAGCCTTTTCCTTAATCGCCTCCAAATTATCCGCTGTCTGCCCTATATCAACAGTAAGCGTGATAACCGCGCATTTATATTGTTCTTGAATCCACTTGAGCATGACCGATGTATCCAGCCCTCCGGAATAGAGTAGCAAACACGTGTCAAAACTCCCTTTTTGCGCCTCATGTGAAGCGATTTTCTGATATGTTGTATTTGAATTCATATAAAATTAGTAATAAACAAAAAACCTCTGATTGGTCAGAAGTTCCTTTAAAATTAGGCTATGTAACCGTTGTGTCTACAAATCAAAGACGACGGAACTTCTGCCCTTTGTGAGAGGTACGACGCAGTCCGTTTTGTAATTGATTGTTTGTTATTGCGATGTGACTTTTCATAGGTATATATGTACTCTACACCCGTAAAATAAAACCGTCAATACCACGCGAGACGTAGCACAGGTTCAAGGGCTGTTAATATCCTTTGTTGCTCACACACAACTCAAGCAGTTCGCGTGGAAACATTGGCGGATCTTCGGCAAGCCCTTGATGATACAACACCGTTGAAGGAGTGAGCCCCGGCAAAGTGTTTACTTCAATCACCAGCACCTCGGCGTTTTGCAGATTGGCAAACGCGTCAATGCGCGCATAACCGCGAATGCCGATTTTTTTTGCAATTTCTTCAATCTCATGTTTTACTTTTTTCAGCACATACGGTTTCATGATAAAACTTGGCGGCGGGGTGATGTTGATACCTGTTCCACCTTGGAACTTTTCCTCCACCGTCAGTACTTCCCCTTCCACCACCGTAATGCTCGGATTCAAAGATTGCATTATGCCATTTTTTTCCACCACGCCAACAGTAACTTCTATCCAGCCTGTTTTCTGCTGATGTTTCAATCTGTTTGCTTTGACGCGCAAGACATCGGTTTCAATAAATTTTTCAAAAAGCAGTTCTTGTGGCGGCTCTGTGGGCATTTCAATGATATCCAACTGGCCATCAAACGTATGTTTGGGAATATGCGGCGCTTTTTCAGCCAAAAATCCCATATATTTTTTAAGATCGTTGGACGAATACAAATGGACAATGCCGGTTGAACACCCATCCGCGCGCGGTTTTACCACAAGCGTATCCGCGCCGAGATCTCGTCTCATTGCCCTCCACGCTGTTCTGAATTCTGAATTGCTCAATGAAAGCATCTCGCGCACTCCAGCCACTTTGCCGGGAATAGCCGCCACCCCTTTGATATGCAGATCATTGATATATTTTGAAGTATCCAGCTTATCCATGCACAACCGCGATACGCGCTCGCCAGAACCGTTGAATTTCACCTTTTGCGCGGCAAGCGCTTTCTGAAATGTCCCATTTTCTCCGTCGCCGCCATGGAGCGCAATAAAAACAAAATCAGACTGTTCAATAAACTTTTTAAGTGTTAATTTTTGCGGCTCAAAAAATTCTTCCTTATTTTTTTTCTCAAGAAGGCCAAGCCGTAAACGAGCGCGATCTTCAAATTCACTTATTGTTGCTTTGGTGCTTTGGTAGTTCTCACAGTTCTCGGCAATCTCCTCCACCGTGTGATTCAAACAAAGGTGGTAGGGCAATCGCCACAGAGTACCCTTAACATCAAGAAGATACGGGTGCGGCTCATACTCCTTGGACTGGCGCAATTTGAGCCATACATTGGTCCCGCTCATGAGCGAGACTTGCCGCTCGGAATTATCACCGCCCATTAAAATATTCACTTTTTTGCGCGGTGGGGATTTTTGTTCAACTATTTTTGGGAAAAGCACGCCCTGCCGCGCGCAAGCTCGCTGAACAACATGCCGCAAAGCGTCTCTGTGCGTCAGACCTATGCGAGACGCCTGCTGAAAAAGAAAACTGTTTTGCTCCATGCCGCTAACGGGATTAAAGTCGCTAAACCAAATTTTGCCGTCGGGCAAAACCCATCCGTCAAACCTGCCAAAATCATGCATGCCAAACAACGCAAAAAGCTGTTCCGCCTGCGTTTGAATTTTTTCAATAGTTTCTTTATCAAACCGCGGAGGACAATGATAGACCACTTGGCGCGTGGGAAGATACTTTCTTCTAAAATCAAAAATCTGATGCGCGGTGTAGTCTGTTTCAATTTCAGTGGGGGGAAGCGCGACAGGCAACCCAAACCGATTTTCAAAAATAATCAAAGTGAATTCCTTGCCTTCTGCAAACGGCTCCACCACCACGCGCGTATCCATGCGCTTTGAAAAAAGTAGGTTTGCTTTCTCCAACGCTTCGCGCGCTGTTGATACGGAAAACACGCCAATGCTTGATCCGCCGCTTGCCGGCTTAACTATTGCGCGTGTTATTTTGTGCTCTTTAAAAAATTTCTCAAGAATTTGCTTATGATCAGAATGATAAATTTTTAACACGACAGACGGCAGAGTAAAAAAACCTTGTTGTCTGATATATTCATTAGCATTAAATTTATCAAAAACTTTTTTGCATGACGCGGAGCCTGAACCCACAAAAGGCAGATGGTACTTTTCCAAGAGAGATTGGATGCCACCGTCTTCTCCAAAAGGCCCGTGCATGGCAGGGAAAATAATATCTGCTGTTTTTAACAACGCGGCCAGTATTTTTTCATTTAACGGCGTCGCGGATTGTTGGAGTTTAAAGTCAAAATCCGATGGCGTATTGCTGTATAATTGAGCTTTTGAAATTCTATATGGCTTCTTTTTTGCATCAAAATAAATAGGAAGTATCTTTATTGCTTCGGATTCAAGGTGATCCAGCACAGAACGCGCGGAATTAAGGGAGATGCCCCTTTCAAGGGAAGGACCGCCGCATATAAGACCTACCGTAATTTTTGCAGAATTTTTACTCATAAATTATGCCGTAATAGTAACAAAAACGGAGCAAATAAGCAAATGCTTGTAGAATTTACAAAATCTTTGCAAATTTTTGGGGGAATTTAAAGGTCAAAAAAAATAAGCAGTCATTCTGATCGCTTATTTTTTAAAAATTCCGAACAAGTTACATTTGGTGCCCTTTGTTTGAAAATGCCCGAACCTTTTTTGAAGGAAAAATCACCGGCATTTCTTAAAATCATTGTACCAAAAATTTCTGAAAATAACTAATCACGGAACGCCTCCGCGCCCCGCCAAAGGTGGGGCTACGCCTCAATAAAATTTTCTTCTCCAATTTTTAGATTTCGCCCCCCAAAAAAAATTCAAACAAGGAAGAAGAAAATTTTGTTGAGGCGTTCTGCCCTATCGGGCAGGCGGAGGCGGGCTGACGCTCGCGGGCAAAAAGTTTCCCTCCCCCCATGCCCCCTTCCACTTTTTGCCCGCTCGCCAAAATGCGCGGTTGGTCTTATTGAAAACCCTGAATTAATGTGCTATTATACAGGTGTAATAAATATTATTCTTATGGAATGTATTTTCTGCAAAATCGCGAAAGGTGAGGCACCCGCGCACAAAATTTGGAAAAATGAAAAACATCTTGCCTTTCTTTCTATTTTTCCAAATACGGAAGGTTTTTCCGTGGTAATTACAAAGGAGCATTATCCGTCGTATGTGTTTGATTTACCAGAAGAGGTTCTGATCGGTTTAGTAAAAGCCACGAAACAAGTGGTAAAATTGCTCGATGCGAAATTAGAAGATGTTGGACGAACAGGTATGATTTTTGAAGGTTTTGGCGTTGATCATGTGCACTCAAAACTTTTTCCAATGCATGGCACGAAAATGTCAGAATGGAAACCACTCAAGTCAAAAGTTGATAAATACTTTGAAAAATATGAGGGGTATGTTTCTTCTCACGATTACAAACGAATGGATGACGAAAAGCTCGCTAAATTGGCGAGAAAAAGAAAGGAATAAGCAAATAAATTTATGGTTATCCACCAAATGAGGTTGAGCGCCAATCCTTTTAAAAAAGTTGCGAATGGCATGAAAACTATTGAATCCCGCATTTTTGATGAAAAACGCCGGAAGATAAATATTGACGACCAAATTGAATTTACTTGTATCGATAACCCGACAAGAAAAATCATCACTAATGTGGAGGCATTGTACCGGTACTCTAGCTTTGAAAATCTTTTCTCTGATTTTCCTCCAGAATATTTCGGCAGTTTTTCAAAAGGAGAACTACTTATGGAAATCGAAAAAATTTATTCAAAAGAAAAACAAGAAAAATACGGGGTTATCGGTATAAAGTTATCGTTGGTGAAATAAAGAAGCCCAGCTAGCATGCGCTAACTGGGCTTTGAGGAAGGTTTAGCTACTTCCCGATCTGAGCGAATTCGAATACAACAACGCCGAGCTTCTCCTTGTCCGCAGGGTAAATCTGCTTAAACAGGGCAAGCACTTCGTCATGTGACCTCGAGTCGGGAGCGATCCGTTCCCATGGCTCCACGCCGATCATCTCTTTGAAGGTCTGATATCGCCTGATATCGCTGACCTTTACTTCGAAACTTCCGGTGTGGGTCACGAGGCGGATACGCTCGCCGACTTGGATACGGTTGATCGAATCGTAGCCAACGCGCACTTCGAGGGTCTTCTTTCCTGACAGGATCAGGTCATAGAACCTCCGTTTGATTCTCATTGTTCTCATGGTTGTTTCTCCTATGTCCAAGCTCCATTGTTGCGTGACGACGTTTAGGTGATAGCCAGCAGGCATGGCCGCATCCAATTTCCAGCCGAGCTGCTGAAGCGATATGACCTCGTCTGCGGTTGGATTGATGTGGATGTACAACTTGTGTCCGTACGGCACCAACTGGTGCGGAATGTCTATCAGTAACGCCTCGAACGCAACCTGATTGGTGGCGATAAATGGCATCACTTTGATAGGACTTCCTTTCTTTGGTGTCGCTCCGGCCACGCCGACGACTCTGCCTGTGCTGTCAGTCGCAATGTAGATGAGCTTGTACTTGGCGTTGATGTCGAGCGTGTTTCTGCGGTTGTAACCGTCGAAAAGTCCACGCACCCAATCATCAGTAATGCCCTCGAATGAATCCCGCAGATTTTCGAGGAGTACTCGCCCAACCTGTTCTTTCATCTCCTCATTACTCTCATCGAGGGGCAACACCGAGACGTGAAGCTGATCAAGCGACATTATTTTACTCGCTCCGTACAAAGGTTTGTAGAGCATGGTTTCCGTCACGCCAGTTTTGTAGTGACTGTCGGAGCTTCCTGCCCTGATAAAACCTTTGCGGAGGAAGAACTGAAGCGCAACAACATTTTGCTCGGCCACGGTGCAGTAGAGTTGTCTGGCTTGTTGTCCTCTCGCATAGTTTTCAGCGTACGAGAGAAGGCGACTACCAAGACCATGGCTACCCTGAAATTCAGGTGCCACGATGAGCGGGCTGATCTTGTATGTTGATTGGCGTTTACCAACCACATGTATCATTCCCGCGCGTTCGCCGTTCACTTCCGCGATGAACATATGTTGCTCGAAAGAGAAGAAACCAAGACGATCAACGCCGCCACTAATGTGTGTATCAAAGATGCGCCTTGCATGAGCGCGATGATCGCCGCCGTAGTACGCTTCAAGAGCGTTCTGCATGAGATTCTCGACCCATGCGAAATCATCTTCACGTGCCTCTCGGATCAGTACGTTAGCGTCAGTCATTTTGAACTCCTTTGCCGAGCTACTACCTCGTTAGAAGTATGCGTAGCCCGAAGGTTTGGTTATTAAAGAGCACACCTTGAGACCATCCCAAGGAATACAATACCTTAGCATTTATGGGGGGAGCTTGTAAAGACCAACCGCGCATTTGTAAAGGCCAAGTTAAAATGTCATACCTGCTGGCAAAGTTAAAATGTCATACCTGCTGGCAAAGTTAAAATGTCATACCAACCGCGCATTTTGGCGAGCGGGCAAAAAGTGGAAGGGGGCATGGGGGGAGTGAAACTTTTTGCCCGCGAGCGTCAGCCCGCCTCCGCCTGCCCGATAGGGCAGAACGCCTCAACAAAATTTTCTTCTACATTTTTTTAATTTTTGCGCACCCTTTCCTTCTTCAATTAAGGAAAAAGAAAATTTTGTTGAGGCGTAGCCCCGCCTGTGGTGGGGCGCGGAGGCGTTGCGTTATTGGCGTTTTCCAAAAATTTTGATAAAATGAATTCAAGAAATGTCGCTGATTTTTCGCTCAAAAAAGGTTCGAGCATTTTCAAACAAAGGGCACCAAATGTAACTTGTTCGGAAATGACTGCTCCGCGCGGCGAGTACGCCGCGCTCCGCAGGGCAAAATCCGCTTTTGTTTTCGCCGTAAAATCCCAGAGTTCGCCCCAATAACAATATGAAGGAGCTCAAACCAAAATCTCAATGCGTTCTCTACGCTCGCAAGAGCACCGAGGAAGACGATAAGCAAGTGATGAGCATAGAAGCTCAACTATTTGAATTACGCGAATTTGCCGAGCGAGAACGCATTGAGATTGTAAAGGAATTTACCGAAGCGAAAAGCGCAAAGAAGCCCGGGCGAGACGCTTTTGCCAAAATGCTTACTATGATTGAAACAAGCAAGAAACCGCTCGGCATTTTGGCATGGCATCCGGATCGTCTCGCCCGCAATAGCGTGGACGGTGGCAAAATAATCTACTTATACACCCCACACTATGAAATCGGATTAGCTTGAAACCCAAGCAATGAATACGGAAACCGCGTCTCATTGAAATACTTCACCAATTCATCAGTCGCCACATCA
>Ga0209211_10000544_pt1 | contig 75888 bp, 76 predicted proteins | sample RifGroA2_FD_183992 | JGI IMG/M metagenome (GOLD analysis project Ga0209211, IMG submission 183992) | Groundwater microbial communities from Rifle, Colorado, USA - Groundwater A2 (SPAdes) (version 2) | ecosystem: Environmental > Aquatic > Deep subsurface > Groundwater | place: Rifle, Colorado... | reverse complement strand
AAGGTCGGCAAGCTGACCCGCAAGCAAGCGGAAGAAATCGCAACAACCAAGATGCCGGATCTGACCGCCGCCGACATGGACGCCGCAGTGCGCACCATCGCGGGCAGCGCGCGCAGCATGGGTATCACCGTGGAGGGCGTATAACATGTCCAAGCGTTATAAGGCAATTGCAGCCAAGGTCGATCGCAACAAGCTGTATCCGCTGGGCGATGCACTGAACCTAGTCAAGGAAAACGCCGTGGCCAAGTTCGACGAGTCCATCGACGTCGCAGTGAATCTGGGCGTGGATGCTCGCAAGTCGGACCAGCTGGTTCGCGGTTCTGTCGTGCTGCCGAAGGGCACCGGCAAGACCATGCGCGTCGCCGTGTTTGCTCAAGGCGCCAAGGCTGAAGAAGCCAAGGCTGCAGGCGCAGACATCGTCGGTTTCGACGATCTGGCCGAGTCCATCAAGGGCGGCAACCTGAACTTCGACGTGCTGATTGCTTCTCCGGACGCGATGCGTCTGGTCGGTCAATTGGGCCAGATCCTCGGCCCGCGCGGTTTGATGCCTAATCCGAAGGTGGGTACGGTGTCCGCCGATGTGGCTGGCGCGGTCAAGAACGCCAAGGCAGGTCAGGTTCAGTACCGTACCGACAAGAACGGCATCATTCAGTGCACCATCGGTCGCGCCTCGTTCGCTCCGGAAGCGCTGCGCGAGAACCTGCTGGCTCTGATCGATGCGCTGAACAAGGCCAAGCCGGCCGCTTCCAAGGGTGTTTACCTGAAGAAGATCTCGCTCTCCAGCACCATGGGTGCGGGTGTTCGCGTCGAACAGTCCAGCCTGACGGCCTGATTGTGTTGAATTCGCCGACGGATTTTTCCGTCGGCACAAGTTTTGGAATGCTGGCGTGTCTGCAGCATCCGAGACCGTAGGTGGCAGGGTGCAGTTTGCCTGAACTTAAATTTCCGGAGTGATCCGGAAGGCCCACGTAGATGGTGCGTCCGCGAGCGGGAATGATTGTTGTCCTGCCTCAAGGTCGCTGTTGTAACCGATGGAGCGTGCGCGTGCGCGTTCCGGATAATGGAGGAAGACTTGAGTCTCAATCTGCAGGAAAAACAGGCAGTGGTAGCAGAAGTCGGCGCACAAGTGGCGCAGGCTCAGACCATCGTCTTGGCAGAGTACCGTGGCATCGGAGTCGCCGACATCACCAAGCTGCGTGCTAATGCGCGTCAGTCCGGTGTGTATTTCCACGTGTTGAAGAACACGCTGGCTCGTCGTGCGGTGCAGGGTACTCCTTTCGAGGCGTTGGGCGACAAGATGGTCGGGCCGCTGGTTTACAGCATCAGCTCCGACGCAGTCGCTGCGGCAAAAGTGGTGTATGACTTCGCTAGGACCAATAACAAGCTGGTAATCAAGGCGGGTGCGTACAACGGCAAGATGCTGGATGAGGCGGGTGTGAACGCGCTGGCGACGGTTCCGAGCAAGGAAGTGCTGCTGGCCCAGTTGTGCGGCCTGTTGCAATCTCCGGTCTCTGGTTTGGCGCGTGTGCTGGTCGCCGTGGCCGAGCAAAAAACCGAAGCTGCTGCTTAACTTTCAACAATCTATTTAACCAAGGAAGAACAAAATGGCATTTGATAAAGACGCATTCTTGACATCGCTGGATGGCATGTCCGTGCTGGAACTGAACGAACTGGTCAAGGCAATCGAAGAGAAGTTCGGCGTGTCCGCCGCTGCGATGGCCGCTCCTGCTGCTGGCGGAGCTGCCGGTGGTGCTGCTGCCGCTGCTGAGCAAACCGAGTTCAACGTAATCCTGACCGGCGCTGGCGACAGCAAGGTCAACGTGATCAAGGTTGTTCGCGCGATCACTGGTCTGGGCCTGAAAGAAGCCAAGGATCTGGTTGACGGCGCACCGAAGGCGGTCAAGGAAGGCGTAAACAAGGCTGACGCTGATGCGATCGCCAAGCAGCTGATCGAAGCTGGCGCAACTGCCGAAATCAAGTAAGGCGGTACGTTGTTGAAAGGCTGGCGGTTTACCGTCAGCCTTTTGCCGCTTTAAGAAGTCAGCGGCCAGAGAGTATGCGCATGCTCTCTCCCCCCTGTCTTTTTAGTTACGGCATAACCTGATGGTTATGCTTGCACTGACGTGATTCATGCAGGCATTTCGCCGCAAGGCGAAAGCTCGCAAACTTTGTTTTACTCGATCGTGGAGATTTTATGAGCTACTCTTTTACCGAAAAAAAACGTATTCGTAAGAGTTTTGCCAAGCGCGTCGGCGCTCTGCCGGTGCCATTCCTGTTGTCCACTCAGCTGGAATCCTTTGCCGCGTTCCTGCAGGCGTACACGCCGCCGGAGCAGCGTAAGAACGAAGGCCTGCAGGCCGCGTTCAACGGTATTTTTCCGATCGAGAGCCATTCCAAAAATGCGCGTCTGGACTTCGTCAGTTATCAACTGGGCATGCCGCCCTTCGATGTGAAGGAATGCCAGCAGCGCGGCCTGACCTATGCTTCGCCGCTGCGCGCGCGCGTGCGCCTGACCATCATGGACAAGGAAGCGTCCAAGCCCACGGTCAAGGAAGTGAAAGAGCAGGAGGTCTACATGGGCGAGATCCCGCTGATGACCCATACCGGCTCGTTCGTTATCAACGGCACCGAGCGCGTCATCGTGTCGCAGTTGCACCGTTCGCCCGGCGTGTTTTTCGAGCATGACCGCGGCAAGACCCACTCGTCCGGCAAGCTGCTGTTTTCAGCGCGCATCATCCCTTACCGCGGTTCCTGGCTGGACTTCGAATTCGACGCGAAGGACTATGTGTACTTCCGTATCGATCGCCGCCGCAAGATGCCGGTCACCATCCTGTTGCGTTCGCTGGGCTATTCCAACGAAGACATGCTCAAGATGTTCTTCGACTTCGACGCCTTCCATATCGGCAAGAAGGGCATCCAGTTCGAAGTGGTGCCTGAGCGCCTGCGCGGCGACGTGGCCCGTTTCGACATCGTCGGCAAGGCCGGCAAGGTCATCGTCGCGAAGGACAAGCGCATCACCGTGCGTCACATCCGCGAGATGCAGGAATCCGGCATCGACAAGCTGGCGGTCGGCGAGGACTTCCTGATCGGCCGCGTGATCGCGAACAACATCATCGACAAGGACAGTGGCGAAGTCGTCGCCAACGCCAACGATGAGATCACCGAAGCCTTGCTGCGCAAGCTGCAGGCTGCTGGTATCGCCAAGATCCAGACTCTGTACACCAACGACCTGGATCACGGCGCGTTCATTTCGCAGACGCTGCGCACAGATGAGACCGTCGATCAGTGGACCGCGCGCGTCGCGATCTACCGCATGATGCGCCCCGGCGAGCCGCCGACCGAAGAAGCGGTCGAAGGCCTGTACCAGGGCCTGTTCTTCAGCGAAGAGCGCTATGACCTGTCCGCTGTCGGCCGCATGAAGTTCAACCGCCGTGTTGGTCGCGAAGAACTGACCGGCGCCGGCGTGCTGTCCCGCGAAGACATCGTCGAAGTGGTGAAAATCCTGGTCGAGTTGCGCAATGGTCGCGGCGAGATCGACGACATCGACCACTTGGGTAATCGTCGCGTGCGCGCCGTGGGCGAACTGGCCGAGAACCAGTTCCGCGCTGGTCTGGCGCGCGTCGAGCGCGCCGTCAAGGAGCGTCTGGGCCAGGCCGAGACCGACAACCTGATGCCGCACGACCTGATCAACGCCAAGCCGATCTCGGCTGCGGTGAAGGAGTTCTTCGGCTCCAGCCAGTTGTCGCAGTTCATGGACCAGACCAACCCGCTGTCGGAAGTGACGCACAAGCGCCGTATCTCCGCGCTGGGACCTGGCGGTCTGACGCGCGAGCGCGCAGGCTTCGAGGTGCGCGACGTGCACCCGACCCACTACGGCCGCGTGTGCCCTATCGAAACACCGGAAGGTCCGAACATCGGCCTGATCAACTCGCTGGCGCTGTATGCGCGCACCAACGAGTACGGCTTCATCGAGACACCGTACCGCAAGGTGACTAACAGCAAGGTTTCCGATGACGTGGATTACCTGTCCGCGATTGAGGAGGGCAAGTTCACCATCGCTCAGGCCAACGCCGAACTGGACAAGAAGGGCCACTTCACCAACGACATCGTGTCTGCGCGTCGGCACAACGAATTCGTGCTGGCCGAGCCGGACAAGCTGGAATACATGGACGTGTCGCCGTCGCAGGTGGTGTCGGTCGCTGCCTCGCTGATTCCGTTCCTGGAGCATGACGACGCGAACCGCGCGCTGATGGGTGCCAACATGCAACGTCAGGCCGTTCCCTGTCTGCGCGCCGAAAAGCCGCTGGTCGGCACCGGCATCGAGCGCACCGTGGCGGTCGACTCCGGTACGACCGTGCAGGCATGGCGCGGCGGTCGCATCGATTACGTCGATGCGGGCCGTATCGTGGTGCGCGTCAACGATGACGAAACCACCGCGGGCGAAGTGGGCGTGGACATCTACAACCTGACCAAGTACACCCGTTCCAACCAGAACACCAACATCAACCAGCGTCCGCTGGTGAAGGTGGGCGACCAGATCGGCCGCGGCGACGTGATCGCCGACGGTGCATCCACCGATATGGGTGAACTGGCGCTGGGCCAGAACATGCTGGTCGCGTTCATGCCGTGGAACGGCTACAACTACGAGGACTCGATCCTGATCTCCGAGCGCGTCTCGGCACAGGACCGTTTCACTTCGATCCACATCGAAGAGCTGACTGTCGCCGCGCGCGACACCAAGCTGGGACCTGAGGAAATCACCCGCGACATCCCGAATCTGGCGGAGGCGCAACTGGCCCGTCTGGACGAGTCCGGCATCGTGCACATCGGCGCCGAAGTCGGCCCCGGCGACGTGCTGGTCGGCAAGGTCACGCCCAAGGGCGAGACACAGCTGACGCCGGAAGAGAAGCTGCTGCGCGCGATCTTCGGCGAGAAGGCTTCCGACGTGAAGGACACTTCGTTGCGCGTTGACGCCGGCATCTCCGGCACCGTGATCGACGTGCAGGTGTTCACCCGCGAAGGTCTGCAGCGCGACAAGCGCGCCCAGCAGATCATCGACGACGAACTGGATCGCTACAAGAAGGATCTGGGCGACCAGATGCGTATCGTCGAGGCCGACGTGTTCTCGCGTCTGGAGAAGATGCTGCTGAACAAGGTCGCCAACGGCGGTCCGAAGAAGCTGGCCAAGGGTACGAAGCTGAGCAAGGATTACCTGTCCAGCGTCGAGCACCACCACTGGTTCGACATCCGCGTGGCCGACGACGAAATCGCCGCGCAGATGGAGCAGGTCAAGGAAAGCCTGGCGCAGAAGCGCATCGAATTCGATGCCGCGTTCGAACTGAAGAAGAAGAAGCTGACGCAAGGCGACGAATTGCAAGCCGGCGTGCAGAAGATGGTCAAGGTGTATGTGGCCGTGAAGCGCCGCTTGCAGCCAGGCGACAAGATGGCGGGTCGCCACGGTAACAAGGGTGTGGTATCGCGCATTGTGCCGGTGGAAGACATGCCGTACATGGCGGACGGTACGCCGGTCGACGTCGTGCTGAACCCGCTGGGTGTGCCGTCGCGTATGAACATCGGTCAGATTCTCGAAACGCACTTGGGCTGGGCCGCCAAGGGCTTGGGCAAGAAGATCGACGACATGCTGCAGGCCAACGCGAAAATCACCGAGATGCGCAAGTTCCTCGGCAAGATCTACAACCATCACAACGGTCAGACCGTGGATCTGGAATCGTTCACCGATGACGAGATCATCGAGTTGTGCCGCAACCTGACCAAGGGCGTGCCGTTCGCGACGCCGGTGTTCGACGGTGCCAGCGAAGAGGAGATCAAGTACATGCTGGAATTGGCGGAGCTGCCGAAGTCCGGACAGACCACGCTGTTCGACGGACGCACCGGCGAGGCATTCGACCGCCAGGTCACGGTCGGATACAAGCATGTGCTGAAGCTGCACCACCTGGTCGACGACAAGATGCACGCTCGTTCCACCGGCCCGTACTCGCTGGTGACCCAGCAACCGCTGGGCGGCAAGGCACAGTTCGGCGGTCAGCGCTTCGGTGAGATGGAAGTGTGGGCGCTGGAGGCATACGGTGCGGCTTACACGCTGCAGGAAATGCTGACCGTCAAGTCCGACGACGTGACCGGCCGTACCAAGGTCTACGAGAACATCGTCAAGGGCGACCACAAGATCGATGCCGGCATGCCCGAGTCGTTCAACGTGGTCATCAAGGAAATCCGTTCCTTGGGTATCGATATGGATTTGGTACGTAACTAAATGCAGGGAGTAGGAAGTAGGAAGTGGGAAGTTGGATTTCCCACTATCTACTCTCCACTTTCAACTCACCAGATTTAGGAGTCACAACATGAAATCATTGCTGGATTTGTTCAAGCAGGTCACACAAAAAGAGGAATTCGACGCGATCAAGATCGGGTTGGCCTCGCCGGAGAAAATCCGTTCCTGGTCCTACGGCGAAGTGAAGAAGCCGGAAACCATCAACTACCGTACCTTCAAGCCTGAGCGCGACGGTCTGTTCTGCGCGAAGATTTTCGGACCGGTCAAGGATTACGAGTGCCTGTGCGGCAAGTACAAGCGCCTGAAGCACCGCGGCGTGATCTGCGAGAAGTGCGGCGTCGAAGTGACCTTGTCCAAGGTGCGCCGCGAGCGCATGGGCCACATCGAACTGGCCTCGCCGGTCGCGCACATCTGGTTCCTGAAGTCGCTGCCGTCCCGTCTGGGTATGGTGCTGGACATGACGCTGCGCGATATCGAGCGCGTGCTGTACTTTGAAGCCTACGTGGTGACCGAGCCGGGCATGACCCCGCTGAACCGTGGCCAGCTGCTGTCCGAAGACGACTACCTCGCCAAGACCGAAGAATACGGCGACGAGTTCGTCGCGATGATGGGTGCGGAAGGTGTGCGCGCCTTGCTGTCCAATCTGGATGTGACCAGCGAGATCGAGACCATCCGCGCCGATCTGGCCGCGACCGGTTCCGAGACCAAGATCAAGAAATACGCCAAGCGCCTGAAGGTGCTGGAGGCGTTCAATGCGTCCGGCATCAAGCCGCAATGGATGGTGCTGGAAGTGCTGCCGGTGCTGCCGCCGGAACTGCGTCCGCTGGTGCCGCTGGACGGAGGCCGCTTCGCGACCTCCGACCTGAACGACCTGTATCGTCGCGTGATCAACCGTAACAACCGTCTGCGTCGCCTGCTGGAACTGAAGGCACCGGACATCATCGTGCGCAACGAAAAGCGCATGCTGCAGGAAGCGGTGGACTCGCTGCTGGACAACGGTCGTCGCGGCAAGGCCATGACCGGCGCGAACAAGCGCCAGTTGAAGTCGCTGGCCGACATGATCAAGGGCAAGAGCGGCCGCTTCCGCCAGAACTTGCTGGGCAAGCGCGTCGACTATTCCGGCCGTTCCGTCATCGTGGTGGGCCCGCAGCTCAGACTGCACCAGTGCGGCCTGCCGAAGAAGATGGCGCTGGAGCTGTTCAAGCCGTTCATTTTCAGTCGTCTCGAGGCGATGGGGCTGGCGACCACGATCAAGGCATCCAAGCGCATGGTCGAGGCCGAAGAGCCGGTGGTGTGGGACATCCTCGAAGAGGTGATTCGCGAACATCCGATTCTGCTGAACCGCGCACCGACTCTGCACCGTCTGGGTATCCAGGCGTTCGAACCTATCCTGATCGAAGGCAAGGCGATCCAGTTGCATCCGCTGGTCTGTTCCGCGTTCAACGCCGACTTCGACGGCGACCAGATGGCCGTTCACGTGCCGCTGTCGCTGGAAGCACAGATGGAATGCCGTACCTTGATGCTGGCATCGAACAACGTGCTATCGCCCGCTAACGGCGAGCCTATCATCGTTCCGTCGCAGGATATCGTGTTGGGTCTGTACTACATGACCCGCGAGAAGATCGGCGCATTGGGCGAAGGCTCGATGTTTGCGAACATCGCCGAAGTGTCTCGTGCCTACGAGTCGCGCGAAGTCGAGCTGCAGGCGAAGATCACCGTCCGCCTGAAGATCGTCGAGAAGGACGAGAATGGCCAGCCGTTCGAGAAGCCGACCCGCTTCGAGACCACGGTCGGCCGCGCGCTGCTGTCCGAGGTGTTGCCTGCCGGACTGCCGTTCGCGCTGATCAACAAGTCGCTGAAGAAGAAGGAAATCTCGCGCCTGATCAACGCCAGCTTCCGCCTGTGCGGTCTGCGCGACACCGTGATCATGGCCGACAAGCTGATGTATACCGGTTTCACCTATGCGACCCGTGCCGGTATCTCGATCTGCGTGGACGACATGCTGATGCCTCCGCAGAAGAACGAACTGATCGGCGCAGCCGAGAAGGAAGTGCACGAGATCCACACGCAGTACACCTCCGGTCTGGTGACCGATGGCGAGCGTTACAATAAGGTGGTGGATATCTGGGGCCGCACCGGCGACATCGTGGCTAAGGCCATGATGGAGCAGTTGGGCAGCGAGCCGGTGATCGATCGCTTGACCGGCGAGCAGCGCAAGGAAAACGGCAAGGTGGTGATGCAGGAGTCGTTCAACTCCATCTACATGATGGCTGACTCCGGCGCCCGCGGTTCTGCGGCGCAGATTCGCCAGCTGGCTGGCATGCGCGGCCTGATGGCCAAGCCGGATGGTTCCATCATCGAGACCCCGATTACCGCGAACTTCCGCGAAGGTCTGAACATGTTGCAGTACTTCATTTCCACCCACGGTGCCCGTAAGGGTCTGGCGGATACGGCGTTGAAGACAGCGAACTCCGGTTACCTGACTCGCCGTCTGGTGGACGTCACGCAGGATCTGGTGGTGATCGAGGACGATTGCGGCACCGAAAATGGCACCGGTATGAAGGCGATCGTCGAGGGCGGCGAGGTAATCGAGCCGTTGCGCGAACGTATTCTGGGTCGTGTGGTTAGCGCCGATGTGGTCGACCCGGAAACGGCAGAGACTGTCTACGAAGCCGGCGTCCTGCTGGACGAGACTGCCGTGGAGCGCATCGAGGCGCTGGGCATCGACGAAGTGCGCGTGCGCACTCCGCTGAATTGCGAAACCCGCTTCGGTCTGTGCGCCAAGTGTTACGGCCGCGACTTGGGCCGCGGCGGTCAGGTGAATGTGGGCGAAGCGGTCGGCGTGATCGCCGCCCAGTCCATCGGCGAACCGGGCACCCAGCTGACCATGCGTACCTTCCACATTGGTGGCGCGGCATCGCGTACCGTGGTGGCTAGCCAGATCGAAAGCAAGTCTAACGGCGTGCTGAAGTTCAGCCCGAACATGCGCGTGGTTTCCACCGAGCGCGGCGAGCTGATCGTCGTGGCGCGTAGTGCCGAGCTGATCATTGCCGACGACTACGGTCGTGAGCGCGAGCGTCACAAAGTTCCTTACGGTGCAGCCTTGACGGGCAAGCAGGACGACGTGATCCGTGCCGGCGTGGTGCTGGCTACCTGGGATCCGCACACCCGTCCTATCGTTACGGAGTACACCGGCAAGGTGCGCTTCCAGAACGTCGAAGAGGGCGTGACGGTCGCCAAGCAGATCGACGAAGTGACCGGTCTGTCCACGCTGGTTGTGATTGACCCGAAACAGCGCGCGGGTACGCAGAGCAAGACCGTCGTTCGTCCGATGGTGCGCCTGGTCGACGAAACGGGCAACGAGGTGAAGTTGGCGGGAACGGAGACATCGGTCAGCGTGACGCTGCAAACCGGTTCCATCATCACCGTCGAAGACGGTCAGCATGTGGGCGTCGGCGATGTGCTGGCGCGTATCCCTCAGGAATCCTCGAAGACCCGCGACATTACCGGCGGTCTGCCGCGCGTGGCCGAGCTGTTCGAAGCGCGTATTCCTAAGGATGCGGGCATGCTGGCGGAAGTCACCGGCATCGTCTCGTTCGGCAAGGACACCAAGGGCAAGCAACGCCTGGTGATCACCGACGTGGACGGCATTGCGCACGAATTCCTGATTCCGAAGGAAAAACACGTGTTGGCGCACGACGGCCAGGTGGTCAACCAGGGCGAGATGATCGTGGACGGCCCGGCCGATCCGCACGATATCCTGCGTCTGCTCGGCGTCGCGGCATTGGCGCGCTACATCACCGACGAAGTGCAGGAGGTTTATCGCTTGCAGGGTGTGAAGATCAGCGACAAGCATATCGAGGTGATCGTGCGCCAGATGCTGCGTCGCGTACAAGTCAGCGATGTTGGCGACACCCGTTTTATCACGGGCGAACAAGTCGAGCGCGCGGATTTGCTGGAAGAGAACGAGCGCATGGCTGCCGAAGGCAAGAATCCGGCCAGCTTCGAATACATGTTGCTGGGTATCACCAAGGCATCCTTGTCCACCGACTCGTTCATCTCCGCGGCGTCCTTCCAGGAAACCACGCGCGTGCTGACCGAAGCGGCGATTATGGGCAAGCGCGACGATCTGCGCGGACTGAAGGAGAACGTCATCGTGGGTCGATTGATCCCGGCCGGCACCGGTCTGGCGTATCACACCACGCGCCGCAAGCAGGCTTTGGGTCTGGATCTGGGCGAGGGGCGCGAGTTGCAGGAGGCCGAATTGGTCGTATCGGATGAATCGCTTGACACGCCGAGTGTTTCTCCATAGAATTCGCAACCTTTTTTCTGCCGCAGCAGACGGACTGAGTCCTGCTGCGGCAGAGTGTTTTTTGTTAACAAATTGATTTTTAAACGATCTTCGAAAATTATTTAGGGTGTAAAGACAATGCCAACCATTAACCAGTTGATCCGCAAACCGCGTGTTGCAATCGTAGAAAAGAGCAAGGTGCCGGCCCTCGAGGGGTCTCCGCAGAAGCGCGGTGTGTGTACTCGTGTGTACACCACGACTCCGAAGAAGCCGAACTCTGCGCTGCGTAAGGTGGCCAAGGTGCGTCTGACCAACGGTTTCGAGGTTATTTCGTACATCGGCGGCGAAGGTCACAACCTGCAGGAGCACTCGGTGGTTCTGCTGCGCGGTGGTCGTGTGAAGGACTTGCCGGGTGTGCGTTACCACATGGTTCGCGGCAGTCTGGATACGGCTGGTGTGAAGGATCGTAAGCAGTCTCGTTCCAAGTATGGTGCGAAGCGCGCCAAGAAGTAATTTTTTAAACAAGCGTAATCATTAGCAATTATTCGAGGTTGATATGCCAAGACGTAGAGAAGTCCCCAAGCGCGAAGTACTGCCTGATCCGAAATTCGGCAATCAGGATCTGTCCAAGTTCGTGAACGTATTGATGACGGCCGGCAAGAAGTCGGTGGCCGAGCGTATCCTGTACGGCGCGCTGGAGCAGGTCGGCAAGAAGACTGGCAAGGATGCGATCGAGGTGTTCAATCTGGCTTTGAATAATGCCAAGCCGCAGGTGGAAGTCAAGAGCCGTCGCGTCGGCGGTGCAAACTATCAGGTGCCGGTTGAAGTGCGTCCGTCGCGCCGCATGGCTTTGTCGATGCGCTGGTTGCGCGAAGCTGCGCGCAAGCGTGGCGAAAAGTCGATGGGTATGCGTTTGGCTGGTGAATTGATCGATGCGTCCGAAGGTCGCGGCGGTGCAGTGAAGAAGCGTGAAGAAGTTCACCGTATGGCTGAGGCTAACAAGGCCTTCTCGCATTTCCGTTTCTAAATCAGATCAAGTTAGGTATCTACCGTGGCACGTAAAACACCCATTAGCCGTTACCGCAACATCGGCATTAGCGCGCACATCGATGCGGGCAAGACTACGACGACTGAGCGTATCCTGTTCTACACCGGCGTAAGCCACAAGATTGGTGAAGTGCATGATGGCGCGGCTACCATGGACTGGATGGAGCAAGAGCAGGAGCGTGGTATCACCATCACTTCCGCTGCAACGACTTGCTTCTGGAAGGGCATGGAGAATCAGTATCCTGAGCATCGCTTCAACATCATCGACACCCCGGGGCACGTGGACTTCACCATCGAGGTGGAGCGTTCCATGCGTGTGCTGGATGGTGCGTGCATGGTGTACTGTGCGGTGGGTGGTGTGCAGCCTCAATCCGAGACGGTTTGGCGTCAGGCCAACAAGTACAAGGTTCCGCGTCTGGCGTTCGTCAACAAGATGGACCGTTCCGGTGCGAACTTCTTCAAGGTCGTCGAGCAAATGCAGCTTCGCCTGAAGGCGAGCCCGGTTCCTATCGTGATTCCAATCGGCGCGGAAGATACTTTCGTCGGCGTCGTCGATCTGCTGAAGATGAAGGCGATTTACTGGGACGAAGCGTCGCAAGGCATGAAGTTCGACTATCGGGAAATTCCGGCTGAGCTATTGGCGACAGCCAAGGAGTGGCGCGAAAAGATGGTCGAATCCGCGGCAGAGGCCTCTGAAGATCTGATGAATCAGTATCTTGAGAATGGCGAGTTGACGGAAGAGCAGATCATTGCAGGTCTGCGTGCCCGTACGCTGGCGTGCGAGATTCAGCCTATGCTGTGCGGCTCCGCGTTCAAGAACAAGGGCGTGCAGCGTATGCTGGATGCGGTGATCATGTTGCTGCCATCGCCTACCGATATCCCCGATGTGACTGGCGAAAGTGAAGAGGGTGAGCCTCTTACTCGCAAGGCGGATGATGCTGAAGCTTTCTCCGCGCTGGCATTCAAGCTGATGACTGACCCGTTCGTGGGGCAGTTGACCTTCGTGCGCGTTTATTCCGGCGTATTGAAGAAGGGTGACACGGTATACAACCCGATTCGCGGCAAGAAAGAGCGCATCGGTCGTATTGTGCAGATGCACGCGAACGAGCGTCTGGAAGTGGATGAGATTCTGGCTGGTGATATCGCCGCTTGTATCGGTTTGAAGGACGTGACTACCGGTGAATCGCTGTGTGACGTCAATAAGCCGATCATCCTCGAGCGCATGGTATTCCCGGAGCCGGTGATACACGTGGCTGTCGAGCCTAAGACCAAGGTCGACCAGGAAAAGATGGGTATCGCGCTGGGTCGTCTGGCGGCAGAAGATCCTTCTTTCCGCATACGTACCGATGAAGAGTCTGGTCAGACAATTATGTCCGGCATGGGCGAGTTGCACCTGGAAATTCTGGTCGATCGCATGAAACGCGAATTCGGCGTGGAAGCGAACGTGGGTGCGCCTCAAGTGGCATACCGCGAAGCGATCCGCAAGCCGGTTGAGGTCGAAGGCAAGTATGCCAAGCAGACCGGCGGTCGCGGTCAGTACGGCCATGTGTGGATCAAGATGGAGCCGAGCGAGGCGGGCAAGGGCTTCGAGTTCGTCGACGCGATCAAGGGCGGTACCGTCCCTCGCGAATTCATCCCGGCTGTCGAGAAGGGTTTGCGCGAATCGTTGCCGAGTGGCGTACTGGCCGGATTCCCGGTTGTGGATGTCAAGGTCACGCTGTTTGACGGTTCCTATCACGATGTGGACTCGAACGAAAATGCGTTCAAGATGGCTGCATCCATGGCGTTTAAAGACGGTATGCGCAAGGCCAGTCCGGTCCTGCTGGAGCCGATGATGTCCGTCGAAGTGGAAACGCCGGAAGACTATGCCGGTACGGTGATGGGTGATCTTTCTTCGCGTCGCGGTATGGTGCAGGGTATGGAAGACATGATGGGTGGCGGTAAGTCCATCAAGGCCGAAGTGCCGTTGTCCGAGATGTTCGGTTACTCCACTTCGTTGCGTTCCGCGACCCAGGGTCGTGCGACATACACGATGGAATTCAAGCATTACGCAGAAGCGCCGCGCAACGTCGCCGAAGCGATCATGAACAAGAAATAATTTTTGATTTAAGGGGCGATATCATGGCAAAGAGCAAATTTGAACGTACGAAACCGCACGTAAACGTAGGCACGATCGGTCACGTTGACCACGGCAAGACCACGCTGACAGCAGCGATCACCATGGTGCTGTCGAAGAAGTTTGGTGGCGAAGCCAAGGCCTACGACCAGATCGACGCAGCGCCGGAAGAAAAGGCGCGCGGCATTACCATCAATACCGCCCACGTTGAGTATGAGACTGCGACTCGTCACTACGCTCACGTTGACTGCCCGGGCCACGCCGACTACGTCAAGAACATGATCACCGGCGCCGCCCAGATGGACGGCGCGATCCTGGTTGTGTCCGCAGCCGACGGCCCGATGCCTCAGACTCGCGAGCACATCCTGCTGGCGCGTCAGGTTGGCGTTCCTTACATCATCGTGTTCATGAACAAGTGCGACATGGTCGACGACGAAGAGTTGCTCGAGCTGGTCGAAATGGAAGTTCGCGAGCTGCTGTCCAAGTACGACTTCCCTGGCGACGACATCCCTATCATCAAGGGCTCCGCCATGCTGGCAGTCAAGGGTGATCAGTCCGAGATCGGCGAACCTGCCATCTTCCGTCTGGCCGACGCACTGGACAGCTACATCCCGACACCGGAGCGCGCCATCGACGGCGCCTTCCTGATGCCTGTTGAAGACGTGTTCTCCATCTCCGGTCGCGGCACCGTGGTGACTGGCCGTATCGAGCGCGGCATCGTCAAGGTTGGCGAAGAGCTGGAAATCGTCGGTATCAAGCCGACCCTGAAGACCACCTGCACCGGCGTGGAAATGTTCCGCAAGCTGCTGGATCAAGGTCAGGCTGGCGACAACGTCGGCGTGCTGCTGCGCGGCACCAAGCGCGAAGAAGTCGAGCGCGGCCAAGTGCTGTGCAAGCCGGGCTCCATCAAGCCGCACACCAAGTTTACTGCCGAGATCTACGTGCTGGGCAAGGATGAAGGCGGTCGTCACACCCCGTTCTTCCAGGGTTATCGTCCGCAGTTCTACTTCCGCACCACCGACGTGACCGGTGCGGTTGAACTGCCGGCAGGCACCGAAATGGTTATGCCTGGCGATAACGTCAGCATCACCGTGAATCTGATCAACCCGATCGCTATGGAGGAAGGTCTGCGTTTCGCGATTCGCGAAGGCGGTCGCACTGTCGGCGCTGGCGTGGTTGCAAAGATCATCGAGTAAAGATACAATGCGCGCCCTCGCGTGGCTCAGCCTGCTGGTCTGAGTCACGCGATTTCGTTCTTTAATTAGCGGCATTGCCGCATACATGCAAGAGAATATTATGCAAAGTCAAAAAATTCGCATTCGCCTCAAGGCGTTTGACTATCGCTTGATTGACCAGTCGGCTGCGCAGATCGTTGATACTGCGAAGCGTACTGGTGCTGTGGTGAACGGTCCGGTGCCGTTGCCTACCAAGATCGAGCGTTTCGATGTGCTGCGTTCCCCGCACGTCAACAAGACTTCTCGCGATCAATTCGAGATTCGCACCCATTTGCGCCTGATGGACATCGTCGATCCGACCGATAAAACGGTTGATGCATTGATGAAGCTGGATCTGCCGGCTGGCGTGGATGTTGAAATCAAGTTGCAGTAATTGTTGTATCGGGCAGTAAAAGAATCGGCTGACCAATTGTAGTCGGCCCCTTAACAAGAGGAAATAAAATGAGCTTAGGACTTGTCGGTCGCAAGATTGGCATGACCCGCGTTTTCACCGAGGACGGTTCGTCGTTGCCGGTGACAGTGCTGGAAGTGTCCAATAATCGTGTCACTCAGGTTAAATCCGTGGATACCGATGGCTATACCGCTGTGCAAGTTGCGCATGGTGTTCGCCGTCCGGGTCGCGTGACCAAGGCAGCTGCCGGGCATTATGCCAAGGCGGGTGTCGAAGCCGGAAGTGTACTCAAGGAATTCATCGTAACCCCTGAACAGTTGTCTGGCCTGCAGGCTGGCTCCACTATCAGTGTGGAGATTTTCCAGTCGGGACAGCTCGTCGATGTGACGGGTATCTCCAAGGGTAAGGGTTACGCCGGTACTATCAAGCGTCACAACTTCAAATCCGGTCGCGCTACGCACGGTAACTCCAAGTCGCACAATGTTCCGGGCTCTATCGGTATGGCGCAGGATCCGGGTCGCGTGTTTCCAGGTAAGCGCATGACGGGTCATCTGGGTGATGTGCAGAAGACTGTGCAGAATCTGGAGATCGTGCGCGTCGATGTTGCGCGTCAATTGTTGTTGGTCAAGGGTGCCGTTCCCGGCGCACAGAACGGCAGCATTATCGTTCGTCCGGCAGTTAAGGCAGGTGCGTAATGGAACTTAAAGTCATTAACGATAAGGGTCAGGCGACCGCGAATCTGAATGCGTCCGATGAGTTTTTCGGTCGCGAATATAACGAAGATCTGGTGCATCAGGTTGTTACTGCCTACATGGCGAACGCCCGTGCGTCCAATAGCAAGCAGAAGGGACGCAGCGAGATCGCCAAGTCCACCAAGAAGCCGTTCGCCCAGAAGGGCACTGGCCGCGCTCGCGCCGGTATGGCTTCCAGCCCGCTGTGGCGTGGTGGTGGCAAGATTTTCCCGAACACCGGCGAAGAGAACTACACCCACAAGGTAAATCGCAAGATGTATCGCGCGGGTCTGGCGTCGATCTTCTCCAGGCTGGTTAGCGAGAATCGCTTGGTGGTGGTTGACGATCTGACTGTCGACGCGCCGAAGACCAAGCTGCTGGCGCAGAAGATCAAGGGTATGGGGCTGGATGGCCGCCTGTTGATCATCACCGACAATCTGAGCGAGAACCTGTATCTGTCTTCGCGCAACCTGCCGAACGTGCTGGTGCTGGAAGCCAATCAGGCCGACCCGGTAAGTCTGGTTCGTTTCCCGAGCGTGGTGGTGACCCGCAGCGCCGTGGCTAAAATCGAGGAGATGTTCGCATGAGTAACCAACAATTCAGTCAAGAGCGTCTGATGAAGGTTTTGCTCGCTCCGCAGATATCTGAAAAGGCGACCCAGGTTGCCGAGAAGAACGAGCAAGTGATCTTCCGCGTTGTTCCCGATGCAACCAAGCCGGAAATCAAGGCTGCCGTCGAGATGATGTTCAAGGTTAGCGTGGACAGTGTGCAAGTGGCCAATGTCAAGGGCAAGGTCAAGCGCATGGGTCGTTACGTCGGCCGCCGCAACAACTGGAAGAAGGCTTATGTATGTCTGGCTTCCGGTCAGGAGATCAATTTTGCCGCTAGCGAGCAAGGATAACCATCATGGCACTGATTAAACTGAAACCAACAACTCCAGGTCAGCGTGCAGTAGTGCGCGTCGTGAACCGTGAGTTGCACAAGGGCAAGCCGGTTGCTTCCCTGCTGGAAAAGAAGACGAAGACCGCCGGTCGTAACAACAACGGTCACATTACCACTCGTCATATGGGTGGCGGCCACAAGCAGCACTACCGTCTGGTGGATTTCAAGCGCAACAAGGACGGTATCCCGGCCACGGTTGAGCATCTGGAATACGATCCGAACCGCAGTGCGCACCTGGCGTTGTTGTGCTACGCCGACGGCGAGCGTCGTTACATCATCGCTCCGAAGGGTGTTTCCGCCGGTGCTACGCTGGTGAGCGGCTCCGAGGCTCCGATCAAGGCCGGTAATGCATTGCCGCTGCGCAACATTCCGGTCGGTTCGACGATCCATTGCATCGAGATGCTGCCGGGCAAGGGAGCTCAGCTGGCGCGTTCCGCAGGCACTTCCGTGCAGCTGCTGGCGCGTGATGGCAGCTACGCTCAGTTGCGTCTGCGTTCCGGCGAGATCCGCAAGGTTCACGTCGATTGCAAGGCAACGCTGGGCGAAGTCGGCAACTCAGAGCACAGCCTGCGTTCCATCGGCAAGGCCGGTGCGATGCGTTGGCGCGGTGTTCGTCCGACCGTTCGCGGTGTGGTGATGAATCCGGTCGATCACCCGCACGGTGGCGGCGAGGGCAAGACTGCAGCGGGACGTCATCCGGTCAGCCCGTGGGGTACTCCGGCTAAGGGCTTCCGTACTCGTCGCAACAAGCGTACTAGCGGCATGATTGTGCGCCGTCGCTTTCAGGTTTAAGGGGTAGGTAAATATGGCACGTTCCGTTAAAAAAGGTCCATTTGTCGACGCGCACTTGATCAAGAAGATCGAGACTGTGCGTGCGACCAACGATAAGCGCCCGGTTAAGACCTGGTCGCGTCGCTCTACCGTGCTGCCTGAGTTCGTCGGTCTGACGATCGCTGTGCACAACGGCAAGCAGCACATTCCGGTGTATGTCTCCGAGAACATGGTCGGGCACAAGTTGGGCGAGTTCTCCCTGACTCGTACCTTCAAGGGTCATGCGGCCGACAAGAAAGCGAAGAAGTAAGGAGCCATGATGAAAACGACTACTGCAGTTGCAAAGAACATTCATCTCTCCGCACAGAAAGGCCGTTTGGTCGCCGACCAGATCCGCGGTCTGCCGGTTGCGCAGGCGCTGAACATCCTGGCTTTCAGCCCGAAGAAGGGTGCAGGCATCATCAAGAAGGCTCTGGAGTCCGCGATTGCGAACGCCGAGCATAACGATGGCGCAGACATCGACGAGTTGAAAGTGACGACCATCTATGTCGACAAGGCTGCTTCGCTGAAGCGATTCATGGCGCGCGCCAAAGGCCGTGGCAATCGCATCGAAAAGCAAACTTGCCACATCACGGTCAGCGTCGGGAGCAAAGGATAATCATGGGACAGAAAATTCATCCAACCGGTTTCCGGTTGAGCGTTCGTAAAAACTGGGATTCCAAGTGGTATGCCAACAGCAGCAATTTTGCTGACCTGCTGCACAAGGATATCGAGGTTCGTGCATTCCTGAAGAAGAAGCTGGCTTCCGCCGGCGTTTCCAAGGTGATCATCGAGCGTCCGGCCAAGAACGCCAAAGTGACGATCTACACTGCGCGTCCTGGCATGGTGATCGGCAAGAAGGGCGAAGACATCGAGGCGTTGCGCGCAGAGTTGCGCAAGCGCATGGGTCTGCAGGCCGTCGATCTGGCGATCGAAGAAGTTCGCAAGCCGGAAATCGATGCGCAACTGATCGCCGACAGCATCACCGCGCAACTGGAAAAGCGCATCATGTTCCGCCGCGCAATGAAGCGCGCGATGCAGAACGCGATGCGTCTGGGTGCTCAGGGCATCAAGATCATGAGCGCGGGCCGTCTGAACGGTATCGAAATCGCCCGTACTGAGTGGTATCGCGAAGGTCGTGTGCCGTTGCACACACTGCGCGCCGATATCGACTACGGCACCTCCGAGGCGAAAACTACATACGGCATCATCGGTGTGAAAGTTTGGGTGTTCAAGGGTGAGATCACTGGGCAGGAATCCGCTGCTCCGGTCGCCGCTGAACCGGAAAAGAAAGTAAGAAAGTCGGGAGCAAAGCATGCTACAGCCAGCTAGAAGGAAATTCCGCAAGGAACAAAAGGGCCGCAATACCGGTGTCGCCACACGCGGTAACAAGGTGAGCTTCGGTGAGTTCGGTCTGAAGGCGGTCGCCCGCGGCCGTCTGACAGCGCGTCAAATCGAAGCGGCGCGCCGTGCGATGACTCGTCATATCAAGCGCGGTGGCCGTATCTGGATCCGTATTTTCCCGGACAAGCCGATCTCCAAGAAGCCGGCCGAAGTTCGTATGGGTAACGGTAAGGGCAATCCGGAGTACTACGTCGCCGAGATCCAGCCGGGCAAAATGCTGTACGAAATGGATGGCGTGGATGAGACATTGGCCCGCGAAGCTTTCAAGCTGGCTTCCGCAAAGTTGCCGATCGCGACTACGTTCGTTGTTAGACAGGTAGGTGAATAACATGAAGGCGAGTGAACTGAAGACCAAGTCTGCTGCAGATCTGCAGCAGGAACTGCTGTCCTTGACCAAGGCGCAATTCGGTCTGCGTATGCAGGTTGCAACGCAGCAGATGACCAATACCAGCGAGCTGCGCAAAGTGCGTCGCGACATTGCCCGCGTGAAGACTGTATTGAAAGAGAAGGGTGCCCAGAAATGAGCGAATCAAAGACACTGAAACGTACCCTCACCGGTACCGTAGTTAGCGACAAGATGGACAAGACCGTGACGGTCCTGGTCGAGCGCAAGGTCAAGCATCCGTTGCTGGGCAAGATCATTCGCGTGTCCAAGAAGTATCATGCTCACGATGAAGCCAATGAGTTTCATACTGGCGACGTGGTGATGATCGAGGAATGCCGTCCTCTGGCCAAGACCAAGGCATGGCGTGTAGCCAAGCGGGTAGAAAAGGCTGCGGCTTAACCGAAATTTCGCTTGCGTCTTTTCAAAATTCGAATATAATGCGCGGCTTCGTTTCATCGCCGCTTGCGGCGACCTAACCCGAACGGGTTCCAAAACTGGCCGCTGCAGGCGGAATAAGTTGGAGATTAAATAATGATACAAATGCAGTCTGTTTTAGATGTGGCTGACAATACCGGTGCACGCTCCGTAATGTGCATCAAGGTGTTGGGCGGCTCCAAGCGTCGCTATGCTTCCGTTGGTGATGTTATCAAGGTTAGCATCAGGGATGCGGCTCCGCGTGGTCGTGTGAAGAAGGGTGAAGTTTACAACGCCGTGGTGGTTCGCACTGCCAAGGGCGTGCGTCGCACCGATGGTTCTCTGGTTAAGTTTGACGGCAATGCTGCGGTGCTGCTGAATGCGAAGCTGGAGCCGATCGGTACGCGTATCTTCGGGCCGGTGACGCGCGAGTTGCGTACCGAGAAGTTCATGAAGATCGTTTCGCTGGCACCGGAAGTGCTGTAAGCGTCTACGGATCGAGTCGAGGAAAATCATGCGCAAGATCAAGAAGAATGATGACGTCATCGTCATCACTGGAAAAGACAAGGGTAGTCGCGGCAGTGTGCAGCAAGTGCTGGGCGAATACCTGTTGGTGGGCGGTATCAATAAGGTCAAGAAGCACCAGAAGCCGAATCCGGTGAAGGGCTTGAGTGGCGGTATCGTTGAAAAAGAGCTGCCGATCCATATCTCGAATGTGGCGATTTACAACGCTGCCGCCAAAAAAGGCGATCGAGTCGGGATCAAAACGCTGGAGGACGGGCGCAAGGTGCGCGTGTTCAAGTCCAGCGGCGAAATGATTGACGCTTAAGGGGTAAGGGCATGGCTCGTTTGTACGAATTTTACAAAGACAAGGTCGCCAGCGATCTGATGAAACAGTTTGGCTACAAGTCCGTCATGGAAGTGCCGCGCATCGAAAAGATCACGCTGAATATGGGTGTGGGTGAAGCGGTTGCCGACAAGAAGGTGATGGAGTTTGCAGTTGGCGATATGCAGAAGATCGCTGGCCAGAAGCCGGTTGTGACGCTGTCCAAGAAGTCCATCGCGGGCTTCAAGATCCGAGAGGGTTATCCGGTCGGTTGCAAGGTGACGCTGCGCAAGGAGCGTATGTATGAATTTTTGGATCGCCTGATCTCTGTTGCGATTCCGCGTATTCGCGACTTCCGTGGTATCTCCGGCAAGTCTTTCGACGGTCGCGGCAACTACAACATGGGTGTCAAAGAGCAGATTATTTTCCCGGAAATCGAGTACGAGAAGATTGATGCGCTGCGTGGTATGAATATCACGATCACCACTTCGGCGAAGACCGATGAGGAAGCTAAGGCGCTTCTGTTGGCTTTCAAACTCCCATTAAAGAAATGAGGGAATACTAATGGCTAAGATGGCATTGATTAACCGTGAGCAGAAGCGTCGCGCTACCGTCGAGAAGTTTGCGGCAAAGCGTGCGGAGCTGCTGGCAGCGATTTCCAATATGAGTCTGAGCGATGAAGAGCGTGCCGCTGCACGTTTGAAGTTCCAGGCGCTGCCCCGTAATGCAAGTCCGGTTCGTTTGCGCAATCGTTGCGCATTGACAGGGCGTCCGCGCGGCACTTTCAGGAAGTTTGGTTTGGGGCGTATCAAGGTTCGTGAATTTGCGATGCGCGGTGAGATTCCCGGTGTTGTTAAGGCAAGCTGGTAGGAGCTATTAAATGAGTATGAGTGATCCAATCTCCGATATGCTGACGCGCGTACGCAATGCGCAGCTTGCGGAAAAAGCCACGGTCGCAATGCCTTCTTCCAAGTTGAAGGTGGCAATCGCCGACGTGTTGAAAGAAGAAGGTTATATCGACGGTTACAGCGTCGTCTCCGCCGAAGGGGGCAAGGCGACTCTGGAGATCGGCCTGAAGTACTACAGCGGCCGTCCGGTAATCGAGAAGATCCAGCGCGTGAGCCGTCCAGGTCTGCGTGTCTACAAGGGATCCAGTGATATTCCGAAGGTGATGAACGGGCTGGGTATCGCCATCGTTTCGACATCCAAGGGTTTGATGACTGACCGCAAGGCCCGCGCCAATGGTATTGGCGGCGAAGTCCTCTGCGTAGTCGCGTAGCGAGGTAAAGCATGTCTAGAGTTGCCAAGAATCCTGTAGCAGTGCCGGCTGGTGTTGAAGTCGCAGTGTCTGCAAATGAGATCTCGATCAAGGGCCCGCTGGGCACCATGAAGCAGGCATTGTCTGCGGACGTGAGCGTTGTGCGTGAGGGCGACAGCCTGCTGTGCAAGGCGGAAAACGACTCCAAGCACGCTGTTGCGATGTCGGGTACGATCCGTGCGTTGTTGGCCAATATGGTCGAGGGCGTGAGCAAGGGTTTCGAGCGTAAGCTGACCCTGGTTGGCGTGGGTTATCGTGCCCAGGCTGCCGGCGATGCGCTCAACCTGACGCTGGGCTTTTCGCATCCGGTTGTCTACAAGATGCCGGCCGGTATCAAGGTCGAGACGCCGACGCAGACTGAGGTTGTGCTGAAGGGCGCCGACAAGCAGCGCGTCGGTCAGGTTGCCGCCGAGATTCGTGCTTTCCGTGAGCCAGAGCCTTACAAGGGCAAGGGCGTGCGCTATAGCGACGAAGTGGTGGTTCTGAAAGAAACCAAGAAGAAATAATTGAGGCGGATATGTTGAACAAGAAAGAGTCGCGTCAGCGCAGAGCACGCAAAACCCGTGCACGTATCGCTGAGAAGAAAACAGTACGTCTGGCCATTCATCGCACCAATCTGCATATTTATGCCCAGGTTATTTCCGCTTGCGGCAGCAAGGTGTTGGCAAGTGCTTCCACTCTGGAAGTTGACGTTCGCAAGGATCTGGCGAATGGCGGCAACAAGGCTGCCGCCGTAGTGGTCGGTCAGCGTATCGCCGAGAAGGCGAAGAGCGCAGGCATCACCCAGGTCGCATTCGATCGTTCCGGCAATCGATATCATGGTCGTGTCAAGGCGCTGGCTGATGCAGCGCGCGAGCACGGTCTGCAGTTCTAATTGGAGTTGAGTGATGGCTAAGCCGCAAGGAAAAATGCAGCAACAGGAAGCGCGCGATGACGGCATGATCGAAAAAATGATCTCCGTGAATCGCGTCACCAAGGTGGTCAAGGGTGGTCGCATCATGGGTTTCGCAGCGCTGACCGTGGTTGGTGATGGCGATGGTCGCATCGCGATGGGCAAGGGTAAGTCCAAGGAAGTGCCGGTTGCTGTGCAAAAGGCAATGGACGAAGCGCGTCGCAATATGGTCAAGGTGAGCCTGAAGAATGGCACGCTGCACCACACTGTCGTCGGCAAGCATGGCGCAGCGAAGGTGCTGATGCAGCCGGCTTCCGAAGGTACGGGCATTATCGCCGGCGGCGCGATGCGCGCCGTGTTTGAAGCGGTCGGCGTGAAGGATGTGCTGGCGAAGTGTATCGGCTCCAGCAATCCGTACAACGTGGTTCGCGCTACGTTGAACGGCCTGAAGGCGCTGAATTCTCCGTCCGAGATCGCTGCGAAGCGCGGGAAGAGCGTTGATGAGATTCTGGGGTAAAACATGACACAAGCCAAAACGATCAAAGTGACTCAGGTCAAAAGCCTGATCGGTACCAAGCAGTCTCATCGCGACACGATCCGTGGGTTGGGCCTGCGTCGTATCAACCACACCGTGCAACTGGAGGACACTCCTTGCGTGCGCGGCATGATTAACAAGGTGTTCTACCTGGTCAAGTGCGAGGCATAAAGATGCAACTCAATAACATTCAACCAGCGCAAGGCGCTAAGCACTCCAAGCGTCGCGTCGGTCGCGGCATTGGCTCCGGCCTGGGCAAAACTTGCGGTCGCGGTCACAAGGGGCAGAAGTCCCGTGCCGGCGGTTTCCATAAGGTCGGTTTCGAAGGCGGTCAGATGCCTTTGCAGCGCCGTCTGCCGAAGCGTGGTTTCGTTTCGATGACTCGCAACGACACAGCTCAAGTGCGTCTGTCCGACCTGCAGAATATGCCCGTCGACAGCATCGATCTGCTGGCGCTGAAGCAGGCTGGCGTGGTGCATGCGAATGCGCTGTCGGCCAAGGTGATTCTGTGCGGTGAGTTGACTCGTGCCGTCAAGCTGCAGGGTTTGCTCGCAACCAAGGGTGCGCGTGCTGCAGTCGAAGCTGCCGGCGGCAGCCTCGCAGAGTAGGTTAGTGCGTGAATACTGTCGCTAACGGAGCAATCAAGGGCAAGTACGGCGATCTCGGTCGTCGTCTCTGGTTCTTGTTGGGTGCCTTGATCGTATTCCGTATCGGCGCGCATATCCCGGTTCCGGGTATCGATCCGACCGTACTGGCCGAGCTGTTCAAGTCGCAGAAGGATGGCATCCTGGGCATGTTCAACATGTTCTCGGGCGGTGCGCTGGAGCGTTTTACGATCTTCGCGCTGGGTATCATGCCGTACATCTCGGCGTCGATCATCATGCAACTGGCTTCGATAGCGGTTCCGCATCTTGAGCAGTTGAAGAAAGAGGGTGAGGCCGGGCGTCGCAAGATTACTCAGTACACCCGTTACGGTACGCTGGTGCTGGCGTTATTTCAGGCTTTCGGCATTTCGGTTGCGCTGCAGGCGCAACCGGGACTGGTGCCCAATCCGGGGACGATGTTCCAGCTGACTTCGGTGATCACGCTGGTGACCGGAACGATGTTCCTGATGTGGCTGGGTGAGCAGATTACCGAGCGCGGTCTGGGTAACGGTATCTCGCTGATCATCTTCGCGGGTATCGCGGCCGGCTTGCCGAGTGCGATCGGTAGCACGCTGGAACTGGCGCGTACCGGAGCGTTCTCGATTCCGCTGGTGCTGTTGCTGTTCTTCGGCGCGATTGCGGTGACTGCTTTGGTGGTATTTGTGGAGCGCGGTCAACGCAAGATACTGGTGAACTACGCCAAGCGTCAGGTAGGTAACAAGGTGTATGCCGGTCAGAGCTCGCATCTGCCGTTGAAGCTGAATATGGCTGGCGTGATTCCGCCGATCTTCGCTTCCAGTATCATCTTGTTCCCGGCGACGATTGCCGGCTGGTTTGGTAGCGGTCAGGGCATGACCTGGTTGAAGGATGTCAGCGATATGCTGTCTCCCGGTCAGCCGATTTATGTGTTGGTGTACGCTGCGGCGATTGTGTTCTTCTGTTTCTTCTATACGGCGCTGGTATTCAGTCCGAAGGAGACGGCGGACAACTTGAAGAAGAGCGGTGCATTTTTGCCGGGTATTCGTCCGGGTGATCAGACTGCACGCTATGTCGAGAAGATCATGCTGCGGTTGACTATGGTTGGTGCGGTGTACATTACGCTGGTCTGCCTGTTGCCGGAGTTTCTGGTGGTGAAGTGGAACGTGCCGTTCTACTTCGGCGGCACCTCGTTGTTGATTCTGGTAGTGGTGACCATGGATTTCATGGCGCAAGTTCAGTCTTATCTGATGACGCATCAGTACGAGAGCTTGCTGAAGAAGGCCAATTTCAAGGGCGGTTTGGCACGCTGAAACCAAAAGCAGATTCAAAATGGCAAAAGAAGATGTTATTCAGATGCAGGGTGAGATCGAGGAGTCGTTGCCGAATGCGACCTTCCGGATCAAGCTGGAAAACGGTCATGTAGTGTTGGGCCATATCTCCGGGAAGATGCGCATGCATTACATACGCATCCTGCCGGGCGACAAGGTGACGGTCGAACTGACCCCGTACGATTTGAGCAAGGCGCGAATTGTGTTCCGCGCTAAATAGTTGAGCGAGTAAGGAGAAGCAAATGAGAGTGCAAGCATCAGTAAAGAAGATCTGCCGTAACTGCAAGATCATCCGTCGCAACCGCATCGTGCGCGTAATCTGCACGGAGCCGCGACACAAGCAACGCCAAGGCTAATTGAATAAAGCAGCCTGTAGGTGATATAATTTTCGTCTTTCAAATAATAGGGTAGCTGCATGGCACGTATTGCAGGGGTCAACATCCCCAACCATCAACACGCTGTGATTGCCTTGACTGCAATCTACGGCATCGGTCGTACTCGTTCGCAAAGCATTTGTGTGGCGGCGGGTGTTAATACCTCCACCAAGATGAAGGACCTGACCGACGCAGAGGTTGAGAAGCTGCGCGAAGAGGTCGCCAAGTTTACGGTCGAGGGTGATCTGCGTCGCGAAACGACAATGAACATCAAGCGTCTGATGGACTTGGGCTGCTATCGTGGCTTGCGTCATCGTCGCGGTTTGCCGTGCCGTGGTCAGCGCACTCGCACCAATGCCCGTACCCGCAAGGGGCCGCGTAAGGCGATTGCGGGCGCGAAGAAGTAAGTTTGCTATAACGCTTTAGAGGATTAGATTATGGCTAAGCCAAGCACGAAAGTGCGCAAGAAGGTCAAGAAGAATGTCGCTGAAGGCGTCGCGCACGTCCACGCGTCTTTCAACAACACCATCATCACCATCACCGACCGTCAGGGCAATGCGCTGGCTTGGTCCACCAGCGGTGCGCAGGGCTTCAAGGGGTCTCGCAAGAGTACGCCTTTTGCTGCTCAGGTTGCTGCCGAAGTGGCGGGCAAGTCCGCTCAGGAATGTGGTGTCAAGAACATCGAAGTTCGCATCAAGGGACCCGGCCCCGGCCGTGAGTCCGCCGTGCGCGCCTTGAATGCTGCTGGTTTCAAAATCACCAGCATCTCCGACATCACACCGGTGCCGCATAACGGCTGCCGTCCGCCTAAAAAGCGTCGTATCTAATTGGGAGTGAATCTTGGCTAGAAATCTGGATCCAAAGTGCCGTCAGTGCCGCCGCGAAGGCGAAAAGCTGTTCCTGAAGGGCGAAAAATGTTTTACCGATAAGTGTGCCGTTGAGCGCAGGGCATATGCGCCAGGCCAGCACGGTCAGAAGAAGAACACCCGTCTGTCCGAATACGGCGGTCAGCTGCGCGAAAAGCAGAAGGTTCGCCGTATCTATGGCGTGCTGGAGCGTCAGTTCCGTCTGACCTACAAGGCGGCGGAAAGCCAGCGCGGTATCACCGGTGAGAATCTGTTGCAGAATCTGGAATGCCGTCTGGACAACGTGTCCTACCGCATGGGTTTTGGCGCTTCGCGCGCCGAGGCTCGTCAGGTGGTGCGCCACAACGGCGTTCTGGTCAATGGCAAGCGCGTCAACATCCCGTCTTACCTGGTTCGTCCTGGTGATGTCGTCGAAGTGGCGGAAAAGTCCAAGGCTCAGTTGCGCATCAAGGCTGCCATTGCGGCAGCCGAGCAGCGCGGCTTTCCGGAGTGGCTGGAGATGGATGCCAAGGGTCTTAAGGGCACCTTCAAGGCCAAGCCGCAACGTTCCGAATTGCCTGCGTCCATCAACGAGCATCTCGTGGTTGAGTTGTATTCCAAGTAATCCACGCGGAGTAGCGTATGCCTAAGAACGAATTTTTGAAGCCTCGCATCATCGATGTGCAAAAGATCTCCGCCACCCAGGCTAAGGTGGTAATGGAGCCTTTCGAGCGCGGTTACGGCCACACGCTGGGCAACGCCTTGCGTCGTATCCTGTTGTCTTCGATGCCGGGTGCAGCACCGACCGAAGTGAAGATGGCTGGCGTGTTGCATGAATATGCGACCATCGACGGCGTGCAGGAAGATGTCGTCGATATCTTGTTGAACCTGAAGGGTGTGGTTCTGCGTCTGCATAATGTGCCGGAAGTCGTGCTGACCATCAAGAAAGATGGCGCTGGCGTTGTAACGGCGGCGGATATCAGCGGCAATGCCGATGTCGAAATCGTAAATCCCGAGCATGTGATCGCGCATCTGACTGCCGGCGGCAAGTTGGACATGCAGATCAAAGTCGAACAGGGACGCGGCTATGTGTCGGCGATTTCGCGCCAGACTCCCGGCGAGACTCGTACTGTCGGACAGATCGCACTGGATGCTTCGTTCAGCCCGGTTAGTCGTGTCAGCTATGCAGTCGAGAGCGCTCGTGTAGAACAGCGTACCGATCTGGACAAACTGGTGATGAGCATCGAGACCAACGGTGCGATCGATCCGGAGCAGGCGATCCGCAATGCAGCGCGTATCCTGGTTGACCAGTTCTCCGTGTTCGCTGCGCTGGAAGGCACAGAGCCGGTCGTCGAGAAGGTTCAGGCGCCGAAGGTTGATCCTATCCTGTTGCGTCCGGTGGACGATCTGGAGTTGACTCCACGTTCCTCGAACTGCCTCAAGGCACAGAGCATCCATTACATCGGCGATCTGATCCAGTACACCGAGAATGATCTGTTGCGCACCCCGAACCTGGGCCGCAAGTCGTTGAACGAAATCAAGCAGGTTCTTGCCGAGCACAACTTGTCGCTGGGCATGAAGCTGGAAAACTGGCCTGTCACTGCGGCTTAACGCAGTGCAGCATTAGAACAAGAGAGGCAAATCATGCGTCACCGTTTAGGCTTAAGAAAACTCAACCGCACCAGCAGTCACCGTCTGGCGATGTTCCGCAACATGACCGTGTCGCTGTTGCGTCATGAAGTCATCAAGACTACCTTGCCGAAGGCGAAGGAACTGCGTCGCGTCGCGGAACCCATCCTGACGCTGGGCAAGAACCCAAGCTTGGCCAACAAGCGTCTGGCGTTTGCCCGCCTGCGTGATCGCGAAATGGTCGTCAAGCTGTTCGACGAGCTGGGCCCACGCTATGCAGCCCGTAACGGCGGCTACCTGCGAGTGCTGAAATTCGGTTTCCGTCAGGGCGACAATGCACCTATGGCATTGGTCGAGTTGATGGATCGTCCGGCAGATGCAGCCGTGGTTGACGCAGAGTAATCTGCGTAAACGTTGTCGATATAAAAAGCCGGGTTCTCCCGGCTTTTTGTTTGCCGTCGATTTGCCGAATGCGGTTTTTTGACAGGTGTTTTTGGCGCGCAAATGCCGATATTTCGGTAGTATTGCGGTTTTCGTGCCAAGAGTAGTGCGCGATATGTTCAATCTATATTCATCATGAAAATTCACGAATATCAAGGTAAGGAAATCCTGCGCCAGTTCGATGTGCCGACCCCGCGCGGAATCGCTTGTTTCAGCGTCGAAGAGGCCGTTGCGGCCGCACAGCAACTAGGCGGTGCCGTCTGGGTAGTGAAGGCGCAGATCCATGCTGGTGGTCGCGGCAAGGGCGGCGGCGTCAAGGTGGCGAAATCGCTGGACGAGCTGCGCAGCTTTGCGCAGCAGATACTCGGTATGCAACTGGTTACACACCAGACCGGCCCGGAAGGGCAGAAGGTGCGCCGTTTGCTGATCGAGCAAGGCGCGGCAATTGCCAAGGAATTCTATGTTGGCATGGTGGTGGATCGCGCGGCGCAGTGCGTAACGTTGCTGGCTTCCAGCGAGGGTGGAATGGAGATCGAAGAGGTCGCCAAACATAGTCCGGAAAAAATCCATACCGTGCGTATCGATCCCGTTGCCGGATTGGGCGATGCCGATGCGGCGCGAGTCGCGCGCGATATCGGTATCCCAGACGTGGCGAGCGCGGAAGCGGTAAAGGTGTTGCAGGGCTTGTATCGTTCCTTCGTGGAGAAGGATGCGATGCTGGCGGAAATCAATCCGCTGGTGCTGACTGCGGACGACCGCATCATCGCGCTGGATGCAAAATTCAACTTCGATTCGAATGCCTTGTATCGCCATCCTGAACTCGTCGATCTGCGCGACCTCGACGAAGAAGATCCTGCTGAGATTGAGGCATCGAAATTCGACCTGTCCTACATTTCGCTGGACGGCGACATCGGCTGTCTGGTGAACGGCGCGGGGCTGGCGATGGCGACCATGGATATCATCAAGCTGTACGGCGGCAGTCCGGCAAACTTCCTTGATGTCGGCGGCGGTGCAACCACCGAGAAAGTGACCGAGGCGTTCAAGCTGATGCTGAAGAACCCGCATCTCAAAGCGATCCTGGTCAACATCTTCGGCGGAATCATGAAGTGCGACGTGATCGCCGAAGGCGTGGTTGCAGCGGCGCGCGAGGTGCAACTCAACGTGCCGCTGGTGGTGCGACTGGAAGGCACCAACGTCGAGCTCGGCAAGAAGATACTGGCGGAATCCGGCTTGCCCATCATCTCCGGCAACGATATGGCAGACGCGGCGCAGAAAGTCGTCGCAGCGGCGAAAGGTTAATCATGTCCATACTTATTAATAAAGACACCCGAGTCATCACTCAGGGCATGACCGGCAAGGTCGGCCAGTTTCACACCCTGCAATGCACGGCCTATGCGAACGGCGCGAACTGTTTCGTCGCCGGCGTGAATCCGAAGAAGGCGGGCGAGGAATTCGAAGGTATCCCGGTGTACGCTTCCGTGCGCGATGCGAAAGCCGCGACGGGTGCTACCGTGTCGGTGATCTACGTGCCGCCTTCGGGCGCGGCGGCGGCCATCGACGAAGCGGTGGAGGCCGAGCTCGATCTGGTGATCTGCATCACCGAGGGTATTCCGGTGCATGACATGATCCGGACGCGCTACAAAATGCAGGGCAAGAAGACGCTGCTGATTGGGCCTAACTGCCCCGGCCTGATTACCCCAGACGAAATCAAGATCGGCATCATGCCCGGTCACATCCACAAGAAAGGCCGCATCGGCGTGGTGTCGCGCTCCGGTACATTGACTTACGAGGCCGTCGGCCAGTTGACCGCACTGGGCTATGGTCAATCCTCCTGCGTCGGCATCGGCGGCGACCCGATCAACGGCTTGAAGCATATCGATGTGATGCGCATGTTCAACGACGATCCGGACACCGACGCGGTGATCATGGTCGGCGAGATCGGCGGCAGCGACGAGGAAGAATGCGCGCGCTGGATCAAGGCCAATATGCAGAAACCAGTGGTTGGTTTCATCGCAGGAATCACCGCGCCGGAAGGCAAGCGTATGGGCCATGCCGGGGCGATCATTTCCGGCGGGCAGGGCGGCGCCGAGGATAAGCTGGCGGTGATGGAAGAATGCGGCATCCATATCACGCGCAATCCAGCGGAGATGGGGCGCACGATGCAGAAGATATTGGGAAGTGGTAAGTAGATAGTGGGTGGTAGTGGGTAGGCGCGGCGGCTCTCCGACTTCCCACTTTCCACTTCCTAAAACTGAAAGGTTAGCAATGCTGGAAATGCTGCAAACCCCCCAATTCTGGGTGGACGTATTCAAGATCATCATGATCGACTTGCTGTTGTCCGGTGACAACGCGGTGGTGATCGCGCTGGCCTGTCGCAACCTGCCGGCGGCGCAGCGCAAGAAGGGCATCATGTACGGCGTGGGCGGTGCGATCGGCCTGCGCGTGGTGCTGACGTTCTTCGCGGTCAGCTTGCTGGCGCTACCCTATCTCAAGCTGATTGGTGCGCTGCTGCTGTTGTGGATAGGCATTAAACTGCTCCTGCCGGAAGACGAGGAACACGGCGAAGGCAAGATCAAGGCCGAGGCGAACCTGTGGGGCGCAGTAAAGACCATCATCGTCGCCGACTTTGTGATGAGCCTGGACAACGTGCTGGGCGTGGCGGCGGTGGCGCACGGCAACGTGTGGCTGCTGGTGTTCGGCCTGCTGGTCAGCATCCCGATGATCGCCTGGAGCAGCCAGTTGGTACTCAAGCTGATCGACCGTTATCCGTTCATCATCTATGCCGGCGGTGCGCTGTTGGGCTATGTCGCGGGCGAGATGCTGGTGACCGAGGCTTTGTTCAAGGAGTGGGCCGAGGCGAATCATTACTTGCACTGGCTGGTTCCTGCCGTGTGCGCCATATTCGTGCTGGCGATGGGCTGGTGGTTGGCGATGCGCAAGGCGGTTGCCGTCAAGACAGTCGATCTCGTGGACGTCAAGGTCGCGGCGAGATCGGAAGGTCAGTCGTCCGATTCGGATAACAAGGCATAAGAGGAGCGGTGATGAAAATATTGATTCCGGTGGATGGTTCGGCTAACGCGCTGCGTGCGGTCCAGTATGCGATTGCCCATGCCGCCGCATTGAAGGAAGCGCCGCAACTGCTGTTGCTTAACGTGCAGTGGAATGTGGCGACCGGCAACGTCAAGTTGTTCATCGACCAGAAAACCATAGACGATTATTACCGCGAGCAAGGGATGGCTGCGTTGCAATCGGCGCGCACCGCGCTGGATGCCGCCGCGTTGCCTTATCAGTATCACGTCAGTGTCGGCACGCCGGCCGAGGGAATTGCGCAATATGCCGGCGAGCAGGCTGTCGATCAGATCGTCATGGGGCGGCAGGGCCAGGGCGGTTTGCAGTCGCTGCTGCTGGGATCGGTTGTGAACAAGGTTCTGCATCTGGCGAGTTGCCCGGTATCGCTGGTCAAGTAGTCGCTACGCGGAGGCGTGGTGTGCAGTGCGCGAAGTTGGTAGGTTCTTGGCATTGCTTTATATGCCGCCGCATGACCCGTTCCGGGTGAATGTCAGGGAGTGACGATGGACAAGCTGTTCTGGAAGAAAGATTGGTTTGTTGGTTTGGCGGTCGCATTGTTGTTTATGGTCGGCGCGCGTAGCGACCTGATCCAGAGTCTGGAGCGTAAGGCCTACGATCTCGGGGTGCAGGCCTCTTCGCGTGTGCCGAGCGACAAGGTCGCGGTGATCGCGATCGACGACGAGAGCATCGCCAACCTCGGGCGCTGGCCGTGGCCGCGCGAGATCCATGCGCAGATGCTGGACATCCTGGCCGCGGGACATGTCAAGGTCGTCGGCCATACCGCCTTCTTCTTCGAACCGCAGGTCGATGCAGGCTTGGGCTACATCCACCGGATCGCCGGGTTGCTCGGCAGATCCTCGTTGCTGGAGAGTGTGCCCGTCGCCGGAGAGCCGGCCAGCATGGTAGCCGCGGTCAGCGCGGTGGATGCTGCAAGTGCAGTGCTTGCAGCCGAGGCGGTGCCGCTGGATCCTCTCGATGAATTGTTGCTCGAAGCGGTGCAGAATCTCGACAACGACAAGAAGCTCAGCGACAGCATGTCCAAGGCGAACGATGTGCTGCTGGCGATGTTCTTCGAACTGGGCGAGCCGCAGGGCAATCCGGACAGCCCATTGCCGGACTATGTGTTGCGCAACAACCTGACCAATGTGCAAGACGCCGGCTTGGGCGCACATCCGCTGGTTTCGCGCGGGGTGCTTGCGCCGATCCCGGCGCTGGGCAGCAAGGCGTTGGCCATTGGCCACCTGAACGGCTTCCCCGATGTCGATGGCGCGGTGCGCACCGAGCCGCTGGTCGTCGGCTATTACGATCAGCTCTATCCGTCGTTGTCGTTGATGCTCGCCGCCAAGAGTCTCAATCTGGAGCCCGCGAATATTCAGGTCGATCTGGGCGAGGGAGTTCGTCTGGGCAACCGGCATATCGTCACCGACCCGGCGCTGCAAATGCACACCTATTTCTACAAGGATGTGAACGGTCGCCCGGCATTCCCGGTGGATTCTTTCTACGACGTGCTCACCGGCAAGATCCCGGCGGACAAATATCGCGACAAGATCGTGCTGATCGGCGCATCGGCCGCCGGCGTCGGTTCGTTGCAGGTGACGCCGGTCTCGTCCGGCATGGCCCCGGTGGTGACGCTCGCGCATTCGGTGTCCAGCATCTTGCAGGGCGATTTCTTTATCGTGCCGGGCTGGGCGCTGTGGGCCGAACTGGGCGTATTTCTGGTCGTTGCGCTGTATCTGATCCTGCTGCTGCCGCGTCTGGGCGCGGCGGTTGGCGCAGTAGTCACAGTCGTGCTGCTGGCGTCGTTGCTGGGCACGCATTTCGCGTTGATGACGACCCAGGCGATGTGGCTGCAACTGATGCTGTCGGCGGCGTTGCTGCTGGTCGGACACGCCTTGCTGACCACCAAGCGTTTCCTGGTGACCGAGCAGGGCAAGCAGAAGTCGGATGCCGACTCGGCGGAGAGCAACCGCATGCTCGGCCTCGCGTTCCAGGGACAGGGGCAGCTCGACATCGCGTTCGACAAGTTCCGCAAGGTACCGATGGACGACAGCCTGATGGAGGTGCTGTACAACCTCGGGTTGGACTTCGAGCGCAAGCGCCAGTTCAACAAGGCGGAATCGGTGTTCCGCTACATGTCCGAATACAATCCCAAATTCCGCGACCTCGCGCAACGCCTGAACCAGGCGCGAGAGATGTCGGAGACTGTCATCCTCGGCGGTGGCGGCGGGCACACAAGTACCAGCAGCACAATGGCGCTGGGCAAGGAGGGCATGTCCAAACCCATGCTGGGTCGCTACGAGATCGAGAAGGAACTGGGCAAAGGCGCGATGGGTGTGGTGTATCAGGGCAAGGATCCCAAGATCGGCCGCGTCGTGGCGATCAAGACCATGGCCTTGTCGCAGGAGTTCGAAGGCGACGAGTTGCAGGAGGTCAAGGAACGTTTCTTCCGCGAGGCGGAGACCGCAGGTCGCCTGAATCATCCTAACATCGTATCCATTTACGATGCCGGCGAAGAGCACGACCTGGCTTACATCGCGATGGAATTCCTCAAGGGCAAGGATCTGGTGCCGTACACCAAGCCGGACAACCTGCTGCCGCTGCCCAAGGTGATGAACATCATTGCGCGCGTGGCAGACGCGCTGGATTACGCGCACAAACAGCATGTGGTGCACCGCGACATCAAGCCGGCGAACATCATGTACGATCCGGAGGCGGACATGCCCAAGGTCACCGACTTCGGCATCGCGCGCATCACCGATTCGTCCAAGACCAAAACCGGCATGGTGCTGGGTACGCCCTCGTATATGTCGCCGGAACAACTGGCCGGCAAGAAGATCGGAGGGGGCTCCGACCTGTTCTCGCTGGGCGTCAGCTTGTATCAACTGGCTTGTGGTAAGCTCCCGTTCGAAGGGGATTCCATGGCTCAGTTGATGTATCGGATTTCCGCCGAAGCGCCGACTGACATCCGCAGCGTCAGGGCGGATATTCCGCCGTGTCTCGCGGCGATCATCGACAAGTCGCTGGCCAAGGACAATGAAAGCCGTTATGCCAGCGGGGCGGAGATGGCTGAGGCACTGCGCCAGTGCGCTTCGAAATTGCAGGGGTAGACATGAGAATTGATGATGCGCTGGAGATAATCAGCCTGACCAATCCGGGCATGGTGAGATCGCACAACGAGGACAGTGTGGCGTGCGACGCCGCCTGCGGCTTGGTGGTGTTGGCCGACGGCATGGGCGGCTACAACGCCGGCGAGGTCGCCAGCGGCATCGCGGTCTCGGTCGTCGCGACCGAGATCTGCCAGCGCCTTCAGGAGGCAAATCCGATCGACCGCGACGAGGCGAGCGGAGATGAGCTTGGCGTCGCGTTGTTGCGCGACAATATCCGCAAGGCCAATCTCTCGATCTATCAGGCGGCACAGAGCCAGCCGCAGTACTCGGGCATGGGCACGACCATCGTCGCCGGCCTGTTCTACGACAACAGTGTGGTGGCCGGACATGTCGGCGATTCGCGCATGTATCGTTTGCGCGACGGCGTGCTGGAAACGATCACTCGCGATCACTCGTTGCTGCAGGAACAGATCGACAGCGGCATGATCAGTATCGAAGATGCTCGCCAGTCGAAGAACAAGAATCTGGTGACGCGCGCGGTGGGCATTGATGCCGATGTGGAGCCGGAGATTCATGTGCACGAAGTGCGCATCGGCGATATCTACCTGCTCTGCTCGGATGGCTTGAACGATATGGTCGAGGACGAGGATATTCAGTCCACGCTGTACGCGATGCAGGGCAATTTGCCGCTGGCGGTGGATCAGTTGATTCAGTTGGCCAATGACAATGGCGGACGCGACAATGTCTCCGTCATTCTGGTCAAGGTGAAAGGCGAGTTTGCCGCATCGCGCGGCTGGCTGGCAAAATTGCTCAATTGGTTTGGGAAATAAAAAAGGATCACGACTATGGCTGCAAAACTGATACTCAGCATGGATGGCGCGGTACTTAAAGAGTATCCGCTGAACAAGGAGCGCATGACCATCGGGCGCAAGGCGCATAACGACATCGTCATCGACAATCTGGCAATCAGCGGCGAACACGCCGCCATCGTCACCATCCTGCACGACTCGTTCCTTGAGGATCTGGACAGCACCAATGGGCTTGAAGTGAACGGCGTGCAGACTAAAAAGCATTTCCTGCAGAACAACGATCTGATCGAGATCGGCAAATACAAGTTGAAATACCTCAACGACCAGGTCAGCCAGACCAACGCTGCGGATTTCGAGAAGACCATGGTGCTGCGCGCGCCGGTGCGTCCGGAGGCTCCGGCGGGAGAAATCAAGCTCAGTCAGACGCAAGTCAACCCCAGCATGGCTGCGGAAATCGAGAAGACCGGACGGTTCGGCATGCAGCCGCCGGCAGCGCCCGTAGCGGAAGTCGAGGCATCACCCGCGGCTCAGCCAGCAGCTACGGCTCCTCAGGTTGCGGCTCCCCAGGCGGCCGTGGTGCAGATACTGACCGGGCCGAATGCCGGCAAGGAACTGGAACTGGTCAAGAACCTGACCACGCTGGGCAAGCCCGGCGTGCAGGTGGCCGTGCTGACCCGCCGTCCGCACGGATTCTTTATCACCCATGTCGAGGGCGCCGTTCACCCTTCGGTGAATGGGCAGACGCTGGGCGATCAACCTCACCCGTTGCAGGATCACGATGTGATCGAACTGGCGGGTATCAAAATGGAATTTTATTTCAAGGGTTGACCTGTCTGTCTGGCAAAAGCCTGGGTGCGTTCGGCCTGAGCGTTTATTGTGAAACTCGCGCAGCGATTCGTTCGCTTGGCTGCGCCCCCCTCGCTACGCTCTCCCCGCTTGCGGGATAAGAGAGCGACGCGAGGAGTCGAGGAGAGGGTGCGGGCATGGCAAATTCTTTATCCGGGGTGGCACAGTTGCCGTGCCCGCGTGGCCCACTTATGAAGGGGATGGCGTGAGGAAGAACGCAATCTTGATCGGACTGGGACTGCTGATAGTCCTGATCTTTGTCGGCAATGTCGCCAATTTCTACCGGATCGGCTTTGTCGATCGCATTTCGGCCATTCTGTACGATTACCGTTTGAGCCTGACCATGCCGAGCACGGTGGACGAGCGCATCGTCATCCTCGATATCGACGAAAAGAGCCTCAAGGAAGAAGGCCGCTGGCCATGGAGCCGTGACCGGCTGGGCGACTTGATGGACAAACTGTTTGATCGCCATGGCATCGCGGTGGTTGGATTCGACGTTGTATTCGCCGAGAAGGACGAGAGTTCTGGGCTCAGGGTGTTGCAGAAGCTGGGACAGAACCAGCTCCGGGACAATGCGGCGTTCCATTCCACGCTTGCGCAGGTTCGGCCGCAACTCGAATACGACCAGCTATTCGCCGACAAGATCAGGGATCGCAATGTCGTGCTTGGTTATTACCTGAGCAGTACGGAGAATACCTCAGGCATGCTTCCCGAGCCGTCTTTCCCGGCCGGCGCTTTCAAAGGACGGCCGATCATGTTCACCAGCTGGAGCGGTTATGGGGCCAACCTGCCCGAATTGCAGCAGGCCGCTGCCGCTGCCGGACACTTCACTCCGGTAGTGGATAGCGACGGCGTGGTGCGGCGCGTGCCGATACTGGCGGAATATAACGGCGCTTATTACGAATCGTTGTCGCTGGCGATGGTGCGTAACCTGCTCGGCAAGCCGCCGCTGTTGCCGGGTTTTGCCGAGGGGCGCAGCGAAGGATACGGCGGACTGGAATGGCTGGAACTGGATACGCCGGCCGGCGTGCTGAAGATCCCGGTGGACGACAGCGTGGCCACGCTCGTGCCCTATCGCGGCGGGCAGGGAAGCTTCCGCTATATCTCCATCGCCGATGTGCTGCATGACCGGGTTGCGCCGGAACTGCTCAAGGACAAGATCGTCCTGGTCGGCACGACCGCGCCGGGCTTGCTGGATATGCGCGCCACGCCGGTGGCGGAGGTTTATCCGGGGGTGGAGGTGCATGCCAACATGATCGCCGGCATCCTCGACCAGAACCTGAAGGAAAAACCGCCCTACATGCTGGGGGCGGAGGTAGTCTGGCTGTTGCTGATCGGTATCGCGTTGAGCTTCCTGTTACCGACGCTAAGTCCGGTCAAGGCCATATTGGTCTCGGCGTTGATGTTCGCCACGACCATGGGGTTGAGCCTGGCAGCCTGGCATTACGGCAACATTCTGATGCCAGCGGCAAATAGCCTGATGATGATCGCGCTGATATTCGCGCTGGATATGTCCTATGGCTATTTCATCGAATCCCGCACCAAACGACAGATAACCGGTTTGTTCGGCCAGTACGTGCCGGGCGAACTGGTTGAAGAGATGGCCGAACATCCGGAGAGCGTCTCGATGGAGGGCGACAGTCGCGAGATGACCATTCTGTTCTCGGATGTGCGCGGGTTCACTACGATTTCCGAGGGACTGGAGCCGAAGGAACTGACGCTGCTGATGAACGAGTTCCTGACGCCGTTGTCGCGCGTCGTCTACAAGCATAGAGGCACGATAGACAAGTACATGGGCGATTGCATCATGGCGTTCTGGGGCGCACCGCTGCCGGATGCCGAACATGCGCGGCATGCGATTTTGGCCGGCATCGAGATGCAGGCGACACTGAAAGCCCGGCAGCCCTATTTCAAGGAGCGCGGCTGGCCGGAGATACACATCGGCGTCGGCATCAACACCGGTCGGGTCAGTGTCGGCAACATGGGCTCCGAAGTGCGCGTGGCCTATACCGTGATGGGCGATGCGGTGAACCTGGCTTCCCGCCTCGAAGGGATTACCAAGCAATACGGTGTCGGGATCATCGTCGGCGAGAATACCCGCCACACCGTCGCCGACTTCGTCTATCGCGAGCTTGACCATGTGCGGGTAAAAGGTAAAGATAAGCCTGTGGCGATCTACGAGCCGATCGGACTGAGCGGCGCGGTCGCCAAAGAATTGCAGGACGAAATCAACCTGTTCCATGAGGTTCGCCGCTTGTATCGCAAACAGGATTGGGATCTGGCCGAGTTGCAATTGGTGAACCTGCAACGCATGTCGCCGGATACCGCGCTGTACAGAATCTATGCCGAGCGCGTGACCTATTTCCGCAACAACCCGCCCGGGGACGACTGGGATGGCGTGTTCGTATTTCAAACCAAGTAGTTCGCATTGACAAAAAATGACAAAGGCTAGCGGGATATGAAGCTCAGAGTTTTGGGGTGCAGCGGCGGGATCGGCGGGAATCTGCGCACTACTTCTTTCCTGCTCGACCATGATGTGCTGATCGATGCGGGCACCGGTATGAACGAACTCAGCCTCACCGAGCTGAGCGTGATCGATCATATATTCATCACGCACTCCCATCTCGATCATATCGCCTGCATGCCGTTGCTGATCGACAGCGTCGGTTTCATGCGCGACCATCCGCTGACCATCTACGTCACGGAGGAGACGCTGGAGATCCTGCGGGCGCATGTGTTCAACTGGAAAGTATGGCCCGATTTCACCCAGATACCGAATGCGCGGAATCCGTACATGCGCTTCCAGACTATCGCGATCGGCGAAACGGTCGACCTGGGCGGACGCAGGATTACCCCGATTCCCGCAGTGCATACCGTTCCCGCAGTCGGTTTTCATCTCGACAGCGGCAGCGCCAGCCTGATTTTCAGCGGCGACACGACGGCCAACGATGCGTTATGGGATACGGCGAACAGGATAGAGAATCTGCGTTATCTGATCATCGAGACCGCGTTTTCCGACAACGAGAAAAAGGTCGCAATATTGTCCAAGCATCTTTTTCCCAGCATGCTGGCGGAAGAGCTGCTGAAGTTTCGCGGGGACGCGGAGGTCTTCATCACTCACCTGAAACCGGGAGAGGTGGAGCTGACAATGCGCCAGATCGAAAAGGCCGTCCATGGCCGCGCCCCGAAGATGTTGCTGAACAACCAGGAATTCGAGTTCTAGACCGACGATGGTTCGCGCGCTTGATGTCAAAGTACTGGCAGGGCTGGAACCGATCTCCACATTCGGTCCGGCACGGCTGCGCGAACTGCTGGATTATTGCCGGGTAGAGACCGTCCCCGAGGGAAGCGATCCGTTCCGCACTCACGGGCTGGAAGGGCAGTCCGTTTATCTGGTGGACGGCGAGATCGAACTGGTCTATCAGGATGGCAACCGGGTGGTGGTCGATGCCCGTTCGGAATGGGCGAAACATCCTCTGGGCAAGCGGCAACCGGATATCGTTGCCGCGCGGGCGTTGCGCGAAAGCCAGTTGTTGCGTGTCGACGACGAGTTGCTGGACCGCATGGTGACGCTGGATCAGATATCGCGGCACGAGAATGTTCATGCGGCTTCGCAGCAGGCGGAGGGAAATGCGGAGGTGCCGTCCAACCTCAGGCACCTGCTCAATTCGCGGATGTTCAATGCGGACCAGTTGCGGAACGGTCCGTTGGCGCATGTGCCGATGGCCAATATCGGCACATTGCTGCAGCGCTTCGAGGCCGTGGTCGTATGGGCAGGCGATGTGATTATCCGCGAGGGGGACGAGGGCGATTTTTACTATCTGATCGATAGCGGACGCGCCGAGGTAGTCCGTCATGTCGGCGGAGTGGATGTGTTGCTGGCGGAGCTGAAGGCGGGCGACGTGTTCGGCGAGGAGGCTCTGGTTTCCGGCGCCAGACGCAACGCCACTATCACGATGAAGACTAACGGCGTGTTGTTGCGTCTGGGCAGGCCGGATTTCCTGGCGCTGATGCAGGAGCCATTGCTGCACCGCATAGGCTACGAGCAGGCGTGCCGGGCAGTGGCGGAAGGCGCGGCATGGATCGATGTCAGGCATCCGTCCGAGTATCGCTACGACAAGCTGCCGGGCGCGATGAACGTGCCGTTGAACGACGTGCGAAACGCGATCGGCGTACTGGATAGCAGCAAGAAATATATCGCCTATTGCCAGAGCGGACGGCGTAGCGCTGCGGCCGCTTTCATTTTGGCGCAGGCGGGATACGACATACAGGTGCTGGACGGCGGTTTGTGGTCGGTGCCGAAATCGAAACAGCAGTAGCGTGAACAGGGGAGCAGGAATGGGTATGGAAATGCTGGGCGGAGGAGCGATGGACAAGGACGAGCTGATGAGACTCAAGCTTGAGTTCACCAAGAACCTCAATCACGTCACGAACAAGATACACGCGACCAGCAACATCGACGAGATCATGCTGGATGTCAGCAAGGACATCTGTACGCTGTTCAACGCCGATCGCCTGACCATCTACGTGGTCGGGGACGACAACATCTCGCTGATCTCCAAGGTCAAGACGGGGCTGAATTCGTTCAAGGACCTCAAGCTGCCGATCGCCGAGCAGAGCGTCGCCGGCTATGCGGCGATGCACAAAAAACTGCTCAATATCAAGGATGTCTACGACGAGAAAGAGCTGGCGAGCTACAGCTCCAATTTGCGTTTCCTGCAGGAAGTGGACAAGCGCACCGGCTATCGCACCAAGCAAATGCTGGTTGCGCCTATTCTGGAGACGAGTTCCGGCGAACTGGTCGGCGTCATCCAGGTCATCAACAACAAGGCGGGGATATCGTTCACGGCACTGGTCGAGGAAGGCGTGCAGGAACTGGCGCAGACCATGGCGGTGGCCCTGCGCCAGCGCCAGCAGAATACGACGGTCAAAACCAAGTACGATTACCTGGTCGCCGATGCGGTGTTGTCTGCCGCAGAGTTCGATCTGGCGACGCGCACCGCGAGGCGCAAGGGCGTCGATATCGAGGAGGTGTTGATCGACGAGTTCCAGGTCAGCATTCCGCAGTTGGGGCAGGCGCTGTCGCGTTTCTTCGGCGTACCCTACGAGCCCTATAAGTCGGATCGCATCAAGCCGTCCGACCTGCTAAAGAACCTCAAGCGAGAGTACATCGAGAGCAGCCTGTGGCTGCCCATCGAGGAAAATCAGGACGGTCTGGTGATACTGACCACCGATCCCGAGCGCATTCAGGCATCGCGGGTCGTCAATAACATCTTCCCCAAGCACCGGCTGGTTTACAAGGTTTGTTCGCATCGCGAATTCAAGCAGTCGCTGGACCTGTTCTACGGGGGCGGCGGGGCTTCCGACAGTACCGGCGGCTTTACGATGGACGATTCGTCGGTGGACGATCTTCTCTCCAATCTCGGCGGAGACGAGGAGGAGTTGGGCGGCGTCAGCCAGGACGACGTCAATGCCGCGGCCGATAACGAACTGGTCAAGCTGGTCAACAAGATCATCGTCGATGCGTATCGCATGGGGGCATCGGATATCCACATTGAGCCGGGGCCGGGCAAGATGAAGACCCAGATTCGAGTGCGCAAGGACGGCTCGCTGATGAATTACATCGAGGTGCCATCGACTTATCGCAATGCGCTGGTGACCCGTCTCAAGATCATGTGCGATCTCGACATCTCCGAGAAGCGCAAGCCGCAGGACGGCAAGATCAAGTTCAAGAAATACGGGCCGCTGGATATCGAGCTGCGCGTCGCGACCATTCCGTCGCAGGGCGGTGTCGAAGACGTGGTGATGCGTATTCTCGCTTCCGGCGAACCGTTGCCGCTGGAGAAGATGGGCTTCTCGGCGCGCAACAACGAGTTGATCAAGTCCACAATCAGCAAGCCCTACGGCCTGTTCTTTGTGTGCGGCCCGACCGGCTCCGGCAAGACCACCACGCTGCATTCCATTCTCAAGTACATCAATACGCCCGACACCAAGATATGGACTGCCGAAGATCCGGTGGAAATCACCCAGAAGGGCTTGCGCCAGGTGCAGATCAACAAGAAGGCCGGTCTGGATTTTGCGACCATCATGCGCGCCTTCCTGCGCGCCGATCCGGACGTGATCATGGTCGGCGAAATGCGCGACAAGGAAACCGTGTCCATCGGCATCGAAGCCTCGCTGACCGGCCACTTGGTGTTCGCCACGCTGCACACCAACAGCGCGCCGGAATCCATCAACCGCTTGCTTGACATGGGCATGGACCCGTTCAACTTCGCCGACGCGCTGCTGGGCATTCTGGCGCAACGTCTGGGCAAGCGTTTGTGCGGCGATTGCAAGAAGCCGCATATCGCCACTGCCGAGGAAATGAAGGCGTTGCTGGTTGAGTACAGCGCGGAACTGCTCAATACCGCAGCCTGGAAGATTGACCAAGCGGGAGAGACCAAAAAGTTGTACGCCGAGTGGGTCAAGCTGTTCGCTAACGAGCAGGGGCAGTTCACGCTTTACGAGCCGGTCGGTTGCGACAAGTGTTCCGGCACCGGATATCGCGGTCGGGTGGGCTTGCACGAACTGTTGATCGGCACCGATGCGGTCAAGAAGGCGATTCAGGAACATGCGCGCGTTGCCGAACTGTTGGCCATCTGTCTGGAGGACGGCATGCATACCCTGAAGCAGGACGGCATGGAGAAGGTGATGCAAGGCATCACCGACATGCACCAGATACGCGCCGTCTGCATCAAGTAAACGCACATGCAATCCGCCGAACATCTGCTGGTACGACTCAAGGAGCTCAATGAGATCGGTATCGCGCTGTCCAGGCAGCGCGACATCAACAGCCTGCTGGAAACGATACTGGAAGCGGCCAAGCGCATCACCCATGCCGATGCCGGCACGTTATACCTGCTCGAACCGGATCAGCAGCAACTGCGCTTCGAGATCATGCGCACCGATTCGCTCAACATCGCGATGGGCGGCACCAGCGGGGTGCCGATCACGTTTTACCCGATCCGTCTTTACGATCTGGAAGGCAAGCCCATCCATGCGATGGTGGTGAGCCATTCCGCGTTGACCGGCGAAACGGTCAACATTCCGGATGCATACACCGCCGAAGGTTACGATTTTTCCGGCACGAAGAAATTCGATGCAAAGAGCGGCTATCGCTCCAAGTCCTTCCTCACGGTTCCGATGCGCAACCACGAAGACGAAGTCATCGGCGTACTGCAACTGATCAATGCGCTCGACCGGCAAACCGGCGAGATCATTTCATTCTCGGCGGACGACCAGCAGCTTTTGGAATCGCTCGCTTCTCAGGCCGCGATCGCGCTGACCAACCGGCGCCTGATCGAACAGATGGAAGAACTGTTCGAGGCTTTCGTCCAGTTGATCAACACCGCGATCGACGACAAGTCCCCCTATACCGGCGGTCATTGCGCCCGCGTGCCCGAACTCACGATGATGCTGGCCGAGGCGGTCAACCGCACCACCGAGGGGCCGCTGAAGGGTTTCGTGATGACGGAGAAGGATCGGCGCGAATTGAAAATCGCCGGTCTTTTGCACGACTGCGGCAAGATCACCACGCCCGTGCATGTGGTGGACAAGTCAACCAAGCTGCATACCCTGTTCGACCGCATCCAGTTGGTGGACACGCGTTTCGAAGTGCTCAAGCGCGATGCCGAAATCGCGATGCTGCACAAGCTACATGACGAAAAGGGCGGAGATGCCGGCGTCGTTCGAGCGGAATACGAGGCAAAGGTCAGGCAATTGGACGAAGACCGGGGATTTCTGCGCCGATGCAATATCGGCAGCGAGGCGATGTCCGACGACGACATGCTGCGCGTGCGGCAGATCGCCGGATACCGCTGGCGCGATCCCGACGGCAGGGAGTCCGCGTTCCTCAGTGACAACGAGATCGAGAATCTCACGATACGCGCCGGCACGTTGACGGCTGCCGAGCGTCAGATCATCAATCACCACATCGTGGTCACCATCAAGATGCTCGAATCGTTGCCCTGGCCAAAGCACTTGAAGAGCGTGCCGGAATACGCAGGCGGCCACCACGAACGCATGGACGGCAAGGGCTATCCGCGCGGCCTGACGCGCGAGCAGATGTCGGTGCAGGCGCGGGTGATGGGCATCGCCGATATCTTCGAGGCGCTGACCGCGAAGGACAGACCCTACAAGGTGGGCAAGACCCTCACCGAATCGCTGACGATACTCGGCAAACTCAAACTGGGCGGACATATCGATCCGGATCTGTTCGATGTGTTCATCCGGGAGAAGGTCTATCTCGACTATGCGAAACAGTTCCTTGCGCCGGAACAGATAGACGAAGTGGATTTGAGCAAGATTCCGGGCGTGAATCTCTAGTCAGCCGGAAGACGTAAGTTAACTTCTCACATCGATCAGAACAACGATATCAACTTACGACTTACGTCTAGTGTCTAGTGTTTATCAGACCCGTTCCAGCACTGCCGCAAAGAAGCCATCTGTCGCATGCAACTGCGGGCGTAGTTCCAGATAGTCGCCCATCTCCAGCGGTATCTTCTGTTGTTGCAGCACCTCGCCGGCTGGCTTCAGGACGAAGTCGGGATGCGCGGCGAGGAAGGCTTCGACGATGCGCTGGTTCTCTTCCGGCAGGATGCTGCAGGTCGCGTACACCAGGCGGCCGCCTTTCTTCAGCAGCCGGCTGGCGGAGGCGAGGATCGCAGCCTGCTTCTGCGTGAGCTCTTCGATGCTGCCGGGCGATTGGCGGAACTTCAGGTCGGGGTTGCGGCGTAGCGTGCCGAGGCCGCTGCAGGGCGCATCGACCAGCACGCGGTCGATCTTGCCAGCGAGGCGTTTCACCTTGAGGTCGTTCTCGTGCGCGATCAGCATGGGCTGGATGTTGCTCGCACCCGAGCGCTTCAGGCGCGGCTTGAGGTTGGCGAGGCGCTTCTCGGAAACGTCCATCGCATACAAGCGACCCTGCGAATTCATCTGCGCGGACAGCATCAGCGTCTTGCCGCCCGCACCGGCGCAGAAATCCACCACCATGTCGTTGCGCTTCGGCGCGAGCAGCAGGCCGAGCAACTGGCTGCCTTCGTCCTGCACTTCCACCTTGCCTTCGGTGAACAGCGCGTCCTTATTCAGCGGAATCTTATCCTTGAGGCGGATGCCGAGCGGCGAATACGGCGTGATGGCCGCTTCGATTTTCTTCGCGTGCAGTTGCTCCAGCACCTCGTCGCGCTTGGCGAGCAGGGTGTTGACGCGAATGTCCAGCGGCGCGCCTTGCTGCATCGCGCGACCGATGTCGAGGATGTCGGCGTCGGAATAAGATGCGCGCATTTTTTCGATCAGCCAGTCAGGCAGTTCTGCTTGCACCGACAACGGCAGGTCTTCTGCTTTAACGCCCTTCACCGTGGCCAGCCACTCCTTTTCGTCGCGCTTCAGCACCGGCTCGATTTCGCGCAGGTTGTAGCCGCCGAAGCGCACCATGTGGGCCAGCGCCATGCGGCGCGGCGTGGCCTGGCCGTTGTTCGCGGTGCAGGCATGTTCCAGCAGCAGGCGATGACGCAGCACGCCGAACACGGTCTCGGCGACCAGCGCGCGTTCGTTGGAGCCGATGCGGTTTTCCTGGAAGAAGTAGCGCAGCGTGGTGTCGGCGGGGTGGGCCAGCGGCAGGATGGCACGCATCGCCAGGATGACGAGCTCTAAACGGTATTCGGTAATCAGCATGGTAATGGCCTTATTTTTCAGGCGCGCAGTTTAACAGGGTTGCGGACGGGATACCGGTGAAGCACAGATTCGTGAAGAAATATATAGGCCGAAATATATAGGCCTTTCGGCATATTGTGTATTTTCGCAACAGGGCTAGAGTGGCGTCATCTGCTTAAACATGACGGAGGTTGCGATGGAACTGCAATGGTCGGATAGCTTGAGTGTGAGCAATGCGCAGATGGACTCGGATCACCGGAATCTGCTCGGCATGCTGTGCACCGTCGAGCATGCGCTCCGGTCGGGTAACGGAGAGATATTGTCGCAGGCCTTCCAGCGACTGGTCGTCGGTGTGGGCATCCACTTCGCCAACGAGGAGAAGCTGGTGCAGGCGATAAACCTGGATTCTGACAATCACAAAAAGCTGAACCTGTATTTGCAGCAGGAACTGGAGCATATGCGGGTCGAGCTGGATGCCAAGAGCGGCATCTGGACGGAGGGGGCGATCGAGCACTTCTCGCACAGCCTGAGGAACTGGATGGCCGCGCACATCGGCAGGGACGCGCGCTTGCTGAAACCGGTTTTTTCGGCGCAACCTTACGATCTCAAGCCCTGAGTGCGATTTCAGGCACTCATCATTCGTCGGAAACGAGTATTTCCGAGATTACCATCTCGCCGGCAGTCTTGCCGCTGCGGTCGATCTGGCGGATCTTGATCGGCAGCAGCCGGTATTCCAGCCCCAGCCAGACGTCCAGTCCTTCCTCACCCGGCCCGTGGAGCTTGCGCAACGGCAGTGCGCGCAGCTTGCCGAGCGGCGTCTGGATTTCCTCCTCCTCCCCGATTTTCAGCTCGTAGTACTCCAGTTTCTTGCCGTTGCTGATATGCATCGGCAGGATATCCCGGCCGGACATGGGCAATTGCGACAACTGGTAGAGGAAGCTGACGATATCCTGCCCCTGTTCCGGCAGCGCGGCCTCGCCGCCGTGCGAAAAATGCAGCTTGCGTCCGTCCCAGTCGAATGCCGCGCTCAGGCTCTGCTTGCCGCTTGATAGCGCCTTCTCTTCGCTGTAAGACAGCGGCCGCAATCCTTGCGCATTGGCCAGACCCCGGCTGGACTGGGTCAGTAGGTAGGTCTTGAACAGACTGGCGATCCCGGTGGTCAGCGTCACCGTCTCCAGTACATATTGTCCTTGTTCGATCTCTAGCCGGTGGGTCGCTTCGCCCAGCTTAAGGCCGCCCTCGCCCTGATAGGCGGAGAAGGTCAGCCGCGCGTGTCTGGGGAGTGCGGGCCTGGCCTGGGCCTCTTTCTCGGGCGCGGGCTCTTCCACTGGCGCGTCGTCCGCGGCAGGCTGTGGCTCGTCGTCGATCTGCGGCGCCTCTTCCTCGACGGCCGGAGCCGGCATCTCTTTCGCCGGCGTGCCCTGTGTCGGCATGTCGGGCGGCTTCGTTTCGGTACGCTTGGGCTTGGGCTTTTTCGGCGGGGCGGGGGCGATTTTCGGCAGCGGCTCCAGTTTGGCCGTGAGCGGGGGGAGTGGTGCCTCGGTCTTCGGCAGCTCGATCAGCGGCGAGAACAACGCGACGGAATGCAGCAACAAAGAGAGGCCGATAGCCAGCGAGATGCGTGCAGTGGCGGTCTGCGGCAGGAGGCTCACGGCTTGACGGATATCTCGCTCAGTATCTGGATCAGCCGGTCGCCGTTGGCTTCGGTGATGACCATCTTGCAAGGCAGATGGTGTCGCTGCTGGGCCAGCCAGATCTCGGTGCGTCGCTCGCCCGGCTTGGGCTGGCTGTCCAGATACAGCGTCCCGAACTTGCCGGCGGGCGTATCGAGGTTCGGGCCGCGCGCGACCGCATAGTGATAGCTGTCCAGCTTGTGCCCGTTGGTCATCGTGAAGTCCAGCGCGCCATCTTTCAGCGGCAGGAACATGAACTGGTACATCGCGCTGAGGCGATCCTGCGTGCCCTGCGGCAGCGCCAGCGTCTCGCGCTGCGCCTGATGGATCAGCGCGATCTTCCCGTCCTGCCAGTCGAATTCCGCGTCGCTATCTTTGGCGGCATCGTTCTCGCGCCGGTGACTGAACGACAGCGGTTGCAAACCGTTTTTGCCGATCACGCCGCTGCTGCGGACGAACACCTTCTCCGGCTTGAACAGCGCCAGCAAACCGGTGGGCGTGGTGGTGCTGGTCAGTGTGTAGCGGTCGCCATCGCGCGCGTAGCTCTCCTCGATCTTGCCGATCCGGATGCTGTCCTTGTACAGATCATAGACGGCGCGGATGTGCACCGGCGGCGCGGCGAGCGCGGCCAAGGGGGCGCATAGCGCGAGCCATGCGAGCACGAGATACGACAGTTTTTTCACGAGATTACTCCAGTGACGGCGAGATCAGGGCATAACCGATCTGTTTATGGCGACGGAGTAAGACCCGGCCATCCTCCATCAGTTCAATCTGGTCCGCGCACAGCCAACGGATAGCCTGCGGATAGATGCGATGTTCTTCGTGCAATACGCGTTGCGCCAGAGTCTGGGGAGTGTCGTGGTACAGCACCGGCACCGCAGCCTGGATGATGATAGGGCCGTGGTCGAGATCGGGCGTGACGAAGTGCACCGTGCAGCCGTGTATCTTCACGCCGTCCTTCAGCGCGCGTTCGTGGGTGTCGAGGCCGCCGTAGGCCGGCAGCAGCGAGGGATGGATGTTGATCAGCCGGCCCTTGTAGCGGTTCACGAAATCCGCGGTGAGGATGCGCATGAAGCCGGCCAGAATCACGAAGTCCGCATGGAAGTCGTCGATGACCTGCGCCAGTGCCGTGTCGAAGCTGGCGCGGTCCGGATGGTCGCGGTGCGACACGACCGCAGTCGGAATGCAGTGTTGTCGCGCGATGTCCAATCCCCCGGCATCCGCCTTGTTGCTGATCACCGCCGCGATGCGGCAGGGCAGCTCGGCTTCGAGCAGTGCCTGCATATTGCTGCCGCGCCCGGAAATGAGGATGACGATGTTTTTCATGTTCTTATCTGGGGAGTGGTGAGTAGTTAGTGGTGAGTGGGTGCGGGAAGTCTGTTCCCGCCCCCACTTTCTACTACCTAACTTGCGTCTGGTGCTCTTCGCCGTTGCGCGCGCGTATCTTGCCGATCACCGCAGCGGTCTCGCCGCTCGCCTTCAGTTGCGCCAGCGCCGCGTCCGCATCTGCGGAGGCGACGATCACCACCATGCCGATGCCGCAGTTGAAGGTGCGGAACATCTCTTGCGCCTCGACGTTGCCGCCTTCTTGCAGCCAGTGGAACAGCTTGGGCATTTGCCAGGTCTTGCTGTCGATGTCGGCGACGACGTTGGCGGGCAGCACGCGCGGAACGTTTTCGGTGATGCCGCCGCCGGTGATGTGGGCCATGCCCTTGACGGCGATGCTCTGCATCAGGCTCAGCAGCGGCTTCACGTACAAACGGGTCGGGGCCATGATGCAGTCGGCCAGCGTGCGGTCGCCGTCGAATTTCGCATCGAGATCGGGCTTGCTGCGCTCGATGATCTTGCGCACCAGCGAGTAGCCGTTGGAGTGCGCGCCGTTGGAGGCGAGGCCGATCACCGCGTCGCCCGCGACGATGGAATCGCCGGTGATGATCTTGGATTTTTCCACCACGCCGACCGCGAAGCCCGCGAGGTCGTATTCGCCGACCGGGTACATGCCCGGCATCTCGGCGGTCTCGCCGCCGATCAACGCGCAGCCGGACTGTTCGCAGCCGTAGGCGATGCCCTTGATGACTTCGGTCGCGGCGGGTACGTCCAGCTTGCCGCAGGCGAAGTAGTCAAGGAAGAACAGCGGCTCCGCGCCCTGCACCAGAATGTCGTTGACGCTCATCGCGACGAGGTCGATGCCGACGGTGTCGTGGCGGTTCAATTCGAATGCGAGCTTCAGCTTGGTGCCGACGCCGTCGGTGCCGGAGACCAGCACCGGTTCCTTGTACTTTTTCGAGATCTCGACCAGTCCGCCGAAGCCGCCGATGCCGGACAGCACTTCGGGGCGCATCGTGCGCTTGGCGTAAGGCTTGATGTTTTCGACCAGTTGGTCGCCCGCGTCGATATCGACACCGGCATCGCGGTAGGAGAGGGAGTCATTCTGGCTCAAGTTGAGTTCTCGCTTTCTTAAAGGTAAAGTGCAGCACGTTTTTTCCCGCGAATTTTACCCGAAATGACCTTATCCCGCTTTGCCGCTGTGCAATGGCTGTCGGTGGTCGTCGTTGCCGCCCTGTTGATGTACCTGCTCGGGCCCATCCTGACGCCCTTCGTCGCGGCTGCCATTCTGGCCTATATCTGCAATCCGCTGGTGCGGCGGCTGTGTCGCTGGAAGCTGTCGCGCACGCTGGCGGTGACGCTGGTGATGGCGGGCCTGCTGTTGCTGTTCGTACTGCTGTTGCTGATTATCTTGCCGCTACTGGAGAAAGAAATCGCTCTGTTTCTGGCGCGCTTGCCGGACTGGATCGAAGCGGTGCGCGTGCATCTGCTGCCCTGGTTGCAGCAATGGTTCGGCGCGGAGCTGAAATGGGATAGCGCGGCGGTGAAGAGCGCGCTGCTGAACCACTGGCAGAGCGCAGACGGCGTTGCCGGGGAGCTGCTGCCCTGGCTCGGGGATAGCGGCGGCGCGCTGGTCGCGCTGCTGGCCAACCTGGTGCTGATTCCGGTGGCGATGTTCTATTTTCTGCGCGACTGGGAAGCGATGGTCGCCCGTCTGGATGAGCTGGTTCCCCGCCAGTGGCATGCCAAGGTGAGCGAGATTTTCACCGATGTGGATCGCGTGCTGGCGGAATTCCTGCGCGGGCAAATCTCCGTGATGCTGCTGATCAGCGTGTATTACGTGGTGGCGCTGTGGCTGGTCGGACTGGAGTTTGCGCTGCCCATCGGCATCGTCGCCGGCATGCTGGTGTTCGTGCCCTACCTCGGTATGATCCTCGGCCTGTTGCTGGCGACGCTTGCGGCCGCGATGCAGTTCACCTCGTTCGGCGGCGTGTTGCTGGTGTGGTTAATGTTCGGGATCGGCCAGTTCATCGAAGGTTTCGTCATCACCCCATGGCTGGTCGGCGACCGCATCGGTCTGCATCCGCTCGCGGTGGTGTTCGCGCTGATGGCGTTCGGCCAGTTGTTCGGCTTCTTCGGCATACTGCTTGCATTGCCCATGGCCGCGATCTTGCTGGTCGCATTGCGCCATGCGAAGGCCGCTTACCTCGATAGCGAGATGTACCAGAAACCATGAGTCAACTCGTCCTCGATATCTCGCCGGGGAATACGCCCACCCTGGAAACCTTCGTCGCGGGAAGCAATCTCGAATTGCTCTCTGCGCTGCGCCACGCGCTCGCTGGCGGTAGCGAACGCAGCATCTACCTGTGGGGTGATGAGGGCAGCGGCAAGAGCCATCTGTTGCAGGCCTGCGCGAACGCCGCGCAGGCGGTGCGCGCGGTTTATGCCCGCGGCAGCGTGCCAATCATGACGGAGGGCATCGCCGACATGGTCGCGGTGGACGATGTCGAACTGCTGGACAATGCCGCGCAGATCGAATTGTTCGACCTCTACAACCGCATGCGCGACAGCGGCGGCCTGCTGCTGGTCAGCGGCAAGGCGTCGCCGCTGCATCTCAATCTGCGCGATGATTTGCGCACGCGCTTGGGCTGGGGGCTGGTGTACCAGGTGCATGGCCTGAGCGAAGAAGAGAAGGCGCAGGCGCTGCGGCAGCACGCGCAATCGCGCGGCTTCGCACTGCCGCCGGAAGTTATCCAGTATTTGCTGCGTCACGGCCGTCGCGACCTGCCCAGCCTGATGGCGACGCTGGACGCACTGGACGAACACTCGCTACGCCTGCATCGCGCGCCGTCGGTGCCGCTGCTGAAGGATGTGATGCAACAAGAGTTGAAATGAATTGAAATGTCCCCTCCCCCTTGCAGGGGGAGGGCTAGGGAGGGGGTAGAAACGTGGGATATGCAGAAACTTCTACCCCCATCCTGACCTTCCCCCTGCAAGGGGGGAGGAATGAGCCGCACCGGCGAAATCTTGCAATGATTATTGGAGTTGAAGTGAAATTAGCCTTATTCGATCTGGACAACACCCTGCTCAACGGCGACAGCGATTTCGAGTGGTCGCAATTCCTGATCACCATCGGCGTGCTCGACCGCGAACTGTTCGAGGCCAAGAACCTCGCCTTTTATGAGCACTACAAGGCGGGCACACTGGACATCCACGAGTTCCTCGACTTCCAGTTGAAGCCGCTGTCGCGCCATGCGCGCAAGACGCTGGACGAGTGGCACCAGCAGTTCATGCGCGACAAGGTGATGCCGATGATCACGCCGCAGTCGCGCGAACTGGTCGCGAAACACAAGGCGGCGGGCGACATCTGCGTCATCATCACCGCGACCAACAGCTTCGTCACCGCGCCGATCGCGCGCGAGTTCGGCATCGAGCACCTGATCGCCACCGACCCGGAACACAAGGACGGCGAATTCACCGGCCGCGTCGCCGGCGTGCCGTCGTTTCGCGAAGGCAAGATCACGCGCTTGGATAACTGGTTGAGTGAACGCGGCTGGACGCTGGACAGCTTCGCCGACAGCACTTTCTACAGCGACTCGCACAACGACCTGCCGCTGATGTGCAAGGTCAAACATCCGGTCGCCGCGAATCCAGACGCCACGTTGCGCGCCCACGCCGAACAGCACGGCTGGCCTATCGTCAGCCTGCGCTAGGAATGTCCGGGTTCGTTCTCTACGGCACCACGTATTGCCACCTGTGCGAAGAGGCGGACGTCGTGCTCCATGAGGTGGGCGTATCCGCGGTTTACATCGACATTGCCGATGACGATGGATTGATCGAGTGCTACGGCACGCGAATTCCGGTGCTGCGGCGAAGCGACAACTGCGCGGAACTTGGATGGCCGTTCGATGCGGAGGCGTTGGCGCGGTTCGTGGCTTGAGCCGCTCCGTACTCCTACTTCTTCAGCACCTGCTTCAGGTATTTCCCCGTCACGCTGTTCTTGTTCTTCGCGAGGGCTTCCGGCGCGCCTTCGGCGATGATGCGGCCGCCGCCGTCGCCGCCTTCGGGGCCGAGGTCTATCACCCAGTCTGCGGTCTTGATCACGTCGAGGTTGTGCTCGATTACCACCACGGTGTTGCCCTGTTCGCGCAGCTTGTGGATCACCTTCAGCAGCAGCGCGATGTCGTGGAAGTGCAGGCCGGTGGTCGGCTCGTCGAGGATGTACAGCGTGCGCCCGGTGTCGCGCTTGGACAGTTCCAGCGAGAGCTTCACGCGCTGCGCTTCGCCGCCGGAGAGCGTGGTCGCGGATTGGCCCAGCGTGATGTAGCCCAAGCCCACGTCCAGCAGCGTTTGCAGCTTGCGCGCGATCACCGGCACCACCGCGAAGAATTCGTGCGCATGCTCGACGGTCATCTGCAATATCTGGTGGATGTTCTTGCCCTTGTATTGCACCTCCAGCGTCTCGCGGTTGTAACGCTGGCCGTGGCACACGTCGCAAGGCACGTACACGTCCGGCAGGAAGTGCATCTCGACCTTGATCACGCCGTCGCCCTGGCAGGATTCGCAGCGGCCGCCCTTGACGTTGAACGAGAAGCGTCCCGGCCCGTAGCCGCGTTCGCGCGCCGAGGGCACGCCTGCGAACAGCTCGCGGATCGGCGTGAACAGGCCGGTGTAGGTCGCCGGGTTCGAACGCGGCGTGCGGCCGATGGGGCTCTGGTCGACGTTGATGACCTTGTCGAAAAATTCTAGTCCCTGTATCTCCGCATGGGGCGCGGGCTCGGTGCTGCTGCCGTACAGGTGCTGCGCCACCGCCGGATACAGCGTGTCGTTGATCAGCGTGGACTTGCCCGAGCCGGACACGCCGGTGACGCACACCAGCAGGCCGACCGGCAGGTTCAGCGTGATGTCCTTCAGGTTGTTGCCGGATGCGCCGACGATGGTCAGCATGCGCTCCGGATCGGGCGTTAAGTGTTCCTTCGGCATCGGGATGCGGCGGCGGCCAGAGAGATAGTCGCCGGTGAGCGATTTTTCGTTCGCGAGGATCTGCTTCGGCGTGCCTTCCGCGACCACCAGTCCGCCATGCTCGCCCGCGCCCGGCCCCATGTCCACGACATAGTCCGCATGCAGGATCGCATCTTCGTCGTGCTCGACCACGATCACGCTGTTGCCCATGTCGCGCAGCATCTTCAGCGTGTCCAGCAGTCTGTCGTTGTCGCGCTGATGCAGGCCGATGGAAGGTTCGTCCAGCACATACATCACGCCGGTCAGGCCGGAGCCGATCTGCGACGCCAGCCGAATGCGCTGCGCCTCGCCGCCGGACAGCGTCTCGGCGGAACGTTCCAGCGACAGGTAATCGAGGCCGACGTTATTCAGGAAGCGCAACCGGCTGGAAATCTCCAGCACGATCTTTTCTGCAATCGCCTGCTTCTGGCCGGCCAGCGTCAGTCCGTCGAAGAAAACCTGCGCCTGCTTCAGCGGCAGCGCGCTCAGCTCGTGCAGATTCTTCTCGGCGATGCGCACGTTGCGCGCCTCCAGCCGCAGCCGCGCGCCCTGGCATTCCGGGCAGGTGCAACTGTTCAGGTATTTCGCCAGTTCCTCGCGCACGGAGGGAGAATCGGTCTCCTTGTAGCGCCGCTCCAGATTGTTGACGATGCCCTCGAAGCTGTGTTCGCGCAGCGTCATCTTGCCGCGCTCGTTCAGGTAGTTGAACGGAATCTCCACGCGGCCCGAGCCGTACAGGATCACTTGCTGAATATTCTCCGGCAGGCTCTCGAACGACTGCTCCAGGTCGAAGCCGTAATGCTTCGCGAGGCTGGCGAGCATCTGGTGGTAGAACTGGTTGCGCCGGTCCCAGCCCTTGATCGCGCCCGAACTCAGGGACAGCGTAGGGAAGGCGACGATGCACTTCGGGTCGAAAAAGCTGATGACGCCCAAGCCGTCGCACTTCGGGCATGCGCCCATCGGGTTATTGAACGAGAACAGCCGAGGCTCCAGTTCCGGCAACGAGTAGTTGCAGATCGGGCAGGCGAACTTCGCCGAGAACAGATGCTCTTTGCCGGTGTCCATCTCCACCGCCAGCGCGCGCCCCTCGGCGTGGCGCAGCGCGGTCTCGAACGACTCGGCCAGACGCTGCTTGGATTCCACGTTGACCTTCAGCCGGTCCACGACGATCTCGATGGTGTGCTTCTTGTTCTTCTCCAGCTTGGGCAGCGCATCGATCTCATGCACCTTGCCATTCACACGCAGCCGCGTGAAGCCTTGCGCGCGCAGCTCGTCGAACAGGTCCAGCTGCTCGCCCTTGCGCTCCACAACCAGCGGAGAAAGGATCATCACCTTCGTGCCCTCGGGCAACTCCAGCACATGGTCCACCATCTGCCCGACCGACTGCGCCTCCAGCACCAGATCGTGCTGCGGGCAATAAGGATCGCCCGCACGCGCGAACAGCAGGCGCAGGTAATCGTGTATCTCGGTGACAGTGCCGACGGTGGAGCGCGGGTTGTGCGAGGTGGCTTTCTGCTCGATCGCGATGGCCGGCGACAGGCCTTCGATCAGGTCCACGTCCGGCTTCTCCATCAACTGCAAAAACTGCCGCGCGTAGGCCGACAGCGATTCCACATAGCGCCGCTGCCCCTCGGCATACAGCGTGTCGAACGCCAGAGAAGACTTGCCCGAGCCGGAAAGCCCGGTGATCACCACCAGCTTGTGGCGCGGCAGATCGAGGCTGATGTTCTTCAGGTTGTGGGTGCGAGCACCGCGGATTTTGATGTATTCCATGCTTGAGTGCGATTCGGAAAAACGACCGGGGAATATACGCGAAAACTCAGGCTTGCCCAATCGGGGGATTCCGACACGTTGTGATGAGTTCATCGCTGAACTGGATTTGCTGTTTACCGGAATCTGAAGAGCATATTTAAAAAACGAATTTCGTCATTCCGGCGAAAGCCGGAATCCAGTGTTTTTAATCAACTGGGCACCGGCCTTCGCCGGTGCGACGAATTATTAGAGCTTCCCTGTGGTGAGCATCGTAGCGTCGGCTCTCGGCGGAGGGGAATCCGAGTCCTGAAAATGCAACTGGCCAAGATTACGCAGTCACGACCCGGGTGAATTCCTGTGTGAAATCGTCGCTTGCAGGTGCGATGCCGAGATTGGTCGAGCAGTTCGCAAGAAGCCGTGCGGCTATCCCGTATAGCATCGGCCTCAAGTCGTGCAAGGTGTTGAAGTGATCCGCGATGACCGCGTATTCGGTTTCGTAATCATGCGCCGCAAGATTGCGGGCAGTGCGGCAGAGTTGCCACGAAGAAACCGATTCGATGACCCCGTTCTTTTCATACAGGGCCAGCACCTTGAGGAAACTGTCCGAAGGCTCGCCCATCAACAGGGCGGAATGCCTCATCGCGGCGCCCAAGGTGTCTTGCAGTTTCGCGAAACGTTCGTTGATGGCGGACAGCGACTCGAACAATTGCTCATCCTTTTTTCGGGTCTTGAGCACTTCCGTATTCAAAGGCCAGACGATCTTGCTGTCGGAGGCGTGCAGGAAATATACGCAACGCTGGATTGCCTCAAGCAGGCTGGAGAGGTATAGCCGTTCCGCATCGAGAATATGGTTGCTCATCATGCGTCGTCCAGCGGAATGCCCGTTGCCAGTGCAATGCGCTGAAAGGCCGTGGGTGCGGCACCGCGTTTGATGCCGATCACATCGACAGGCATGGACAGCGAAGATTCCAGCGCCAGCTTGACGCTGGCGCGCTGTAACGTGGATGGCAAAGCATTGCTTTCAATCAGCAGATCGAGATCGCCGCCGCGCGCATCGTCCTTGCAACGCGAACCAAACAGCCATACGCGCGCATCCGCGCCGACCTGGGCAGTGACCGTTTCGCAGATAGTGCGTTGCTGGAGTGGAGTGAGTCGCATGCGCCGAATAATAACAGGCTACAGGAGGGCGGAAAACCGGGTTTTTCAGGGCCGGAAGCGAGGCCTAGGCCCTTGGTCTGGAACCTGTTTGCCGGGATTTGATCGCATCGTTTCGATAGGGTCGGGAGTTTCGAATCTGGCACATCGAATGTGGCGGCTTGCCTCATCCCCGCCGTTTAAGCGAAGTCCACTCCGCTCTTAATTTCTACCGAGCACTATCGAACTGTGAAATACCCTATGAAAGGGTTGAGGCATTGGCCCTTCCGCCAAAAATATATAGGCCTTTCGGCATATGCCAATATTTTTCTTGCTGTGCTAACCTCCGGCCTCGCGCAATAGTCATAAAGCACAACAAAACCGGTGAAAAATCACCTTATTACTTCCCATCAAAGCCAATACTACGCTTGGTTGCTAACGCGTCGAGCCGAAGGCGGCTCGGTTGAATCGCTGGCTTCTTCCTTGGTGGATTCGCAGGTTGACCTCAATCCGCATCAGGTCGAGGCCGCTTTGTTTGCCTGCAAAAATCCGCTTTCGCGCGGAGTCATACTTGCCGATGAAGTCGGCTTGGGCAAAACCATCGAGGCCGGCCTGGTCATTTCGCAGCGCTGGGCAGAGCGCCGCCGCCGCATCCTGATTATTGTTCCCGCCAACTTGCGCAAACAGTGGCATCAGGAACTGCAAGACAAATTCAGCCTGCAAGGACTTATTCTCGAAGCGAAGAACTACAACGCCATCCGCAAGCAGGAACAGCGCAACCCGTTTGAATTCCAGGGGCCGATCATTTGTTCTTATCAGTTTGCCAAGGCCAAAGCTGACGACATCAAGAAAATTGATTGGGATCTTGTGGTGCTTGATGAAGCGCATCGGTTGCGCAACGTTTACAAGACCAGCAACGTGATTGCCCGGACGATCAAAGAAGCTTTGGCGCGCGTTCACTCCAAAGTGCTACTCACCGCAACGCCCCTGCAAAATTCGCTTCTCGAACTGTATGGGCTGGTAAGCGTGATCGACGACCGCGTTTTTGGCGACCTCGACAGCTTTCGCACCCAATTCGGAGGACAAGGCAAGGAGGGGGCTTTCAATAGTCTGAAAGCCCGGCTTGCGCCGGTGTGCAAACGCACCTTGCGCGCCCATGTTCAGCCCTATGTGTCATACACGGCGAGAAGGGCAATCGTTCAGGAATTCACCCCGACAGACGAAGAGCGCGAACTTTCCACTTTGGTTGCCGACTACCTGCGCAGACCCAACCTCAAAGCGCTGCCGGACAGTCAGCGCCAACTGATTTCTCTGGTTCTCTGGAAGCTGCTCGCCTCCTCTACGCATGCGATTGCGGGTGCATTGGGGACGATGGCAAATCGGCTGCAAGGCATACTCGACAAAGCGCCGGAAGTGGCCGATCTTGCCGAGGAACTGGATGAAGACTACGAATCCCTTGATGAAACTGCCGACGAGTGGAATGGAGAGAGTGGCGGTGTCGAAGCACTGAGGCCGGACGAACGAGACGCTATCGCACAGGAAATTCGTGAACTCCAGCACTTCAAGGCGCTGGCTGCCGGCGTCCGCGAAAATGCCAAAGGCAAGGCGTTGCTGATCGCGCTGGATCGTGCCTTTGAAGAACTCGATCGACTGGGCGCAGCCAAAAAAGCCATCATCTTCACCGAATCAAGACGCACACAGGACTACCTCCTGTCCTTGCTGGCCGATACTTCATATGGGGACGGCATCGTCCTGTTTAACGGCACCAACAGCGATGCCCGCGCACAGGCCACCTACAAAGACTGGCTGCAACGCCACGAAGGCACCGACCGGATCAGCGGCTCCAAAACCGCCGACACACGCGCAGCACTGGTCGAACACTTCAAGGATCGTGGAACGGTGATGATCGCCACCGAGGCGGGAGCCGAAGGCATCAACCTCCAATTCTGCTCGCTGGTCATCAATTACGACTTGCCCTGGAACCCGCAGCGCATCGAGCAACGCATCGGACGCTGTCATCGTTATGGGCAAAAGCATGACGTGGTGGTCGTCAACTTTGTCGATCTCGGCAACGAAGCAGACAAGCGTGTCTACGAATTGCTGCGCGACAAATTCCAGTTGTTCGAAGGCGTTTTCGGCGCCAGCGATGAAGTGCTCGGCGCAATTGGCGCGGGGGTGGATTTCGAGCGACGCATCGCCGAGATATACCAAAACTGCCGCGACCCGGCTGCCATCAAGAGCAGCTTCGAGCAACTGCAATGCGACCTCTCCGGCGAAATCAACGAAGCGATGGTCAAGACGCGCCAACTGCTGCTGGAAAACTTCGACGAAGAAGTGCAGGAAAAACTGCGTGTCCGCGCCGAAGACAGCCGCAACACCCGTGGCCGCTACGAGCGCATGCTGATGGACCTGACGCAGGCAGAGTTGAAAGATTGTGCCGAATTCGATGACGAAGGTTTCCATCTCCGCAAATTGCCAGCGGAAGGTATTGATGGCGTTGATCTCGGACGCTACGAACTCCCCCGGCGCACCGGCGAAGCCCACCTCTACCGCCTCGGCCATCCCCTCGCCGAATGGGTGACCGGGCAAGCCAAAATCAGGCAATTGCCCGTCGCCCGCCTTGTTTTCGATTACGAAGCCTACGGCGCACCCGTCAGCACGCTAAAGCCTTATCGCGGAAAATCGGGCTGGCTTTCCGTCTCGCTGATTACCGTCGAAGCATTGGGCAATCAGGAACAACACCTGATCGTGTCCGCCTGCACCGATAACGGAGAATGCCTGTTCGAGGGCGACCCGGAAAAACTCCTGCGCCTCCCCGCGACTCAGTTCCCCTCTCCCGCGAGCGGGGGAGAGGGAAGCGAACCTCCTGCACTAACTTCAGAGCGCGAAGCGCGCAAACAGCAGCGCCTCCGTGAAATCGGGCAACGCAACTTGGGCTACTTCGAGCAAGAAGTTGAAAAGCTGGACGCGTGGGCGGACGACTTGAAGCTTGGGCTGGAGCAAGAGATCAAGGAGCTTGATCGAGAAATCAAAGAAATGCGCCGCACGGCATCATTTGCTCCTACCTTGGAAGAGAAAGTTGGACTGCAAAAGCGACAGCGCAATCTCGAACAGGCTCGCACACGTAAACGACACGAAATGTTCCTTCGCCAGGATGAAATAGATCAGCAGCGTGGACAACTTATCGAAGAACTGGAATTGAGACTCGAACAAAAAATAACGGACACTTTGCTTTTTCGTATTTACTGGGAACTGGTTTAGGGAATTGAAAGGGGAATTCATGGCATCGCCGAACTCGCAGTTAACAGCAATTATTCTTAGTCGCTTGTTACAAGAAAAAGTACTTACTCAAGCATACGCCGAGAAATTGAAGGCCAATCTGGAAAACGGAAAACTAAAACAAGAGGATTGGCTTTCCGCTATTGAGCTGTCTGTCGAGAAGGAGGGCGGCCATGGCCAAGGTAACGCTTAAACGACTGACTGTGGCTGCGCTACGCGGTGCAGTCCTGCCATTCTCAATTAACTTTGAGGCAAACAAGAATCTTGCCTTGATATATGGTGAAAACGGTACGGGAAAAACCACCCTGTGCGATGCACTTGACTTGATTGGAAATGGGAAAGTCGGGTCACTGGAAAATCGGGGGCTGGGTGGCGCTCTTTCAAGCTATTGGGCATCAGTCGGAAAGAGCAAAGCAGACATCAAGGTTGAGGTCGAAACCAGCGGCGGGACATGGGCGGCAACTGTTGGCGCGAAGGGGGCGGTTGTTACGCCTGCGGCAAGCCAGCTTCAGGTGGAAGTGTTGAGGCGTAGTCAGTTGACCCAGCTTGTCCAGCATGCGCCAAGTGATCGCTACGAGGTAATACGGCCTTTTGTGGATATTAGCGGCGTGGAGGCCTCGGAAAATCAACTGCGGGATTTAATCCGTGAAAAGAAAAAACAACTGACAGAAGCCAGTGCGGTTATTGCCGAAAATCAGGCTGCCATAGAAGATATGTGGAAACTCGCTGGAGTCCCGACTTCGGGTGCGATTGTTTGGGCTCGCGCCGAAACGAAGAAGGATCATGCTGCATTGGCCGACACATCAGACAAACTGCGAGCAGCCGTAACATCGCTTAGTCTGCTTGAGCAGCAAATCGAACAATTGGGTGCGTCAGCGACGCTGTTGGATTCGGAAAGAACAAGGCTGGCACAAGCTGAGTCTTTGCTCGCAAAGACTCAAACAACCGCGTTGGATGACAGCAGTATTGTTGGGATACTCATGGCGGCCAAGATACATTTCGAGACGGATGGAAAAGATCATCCCGAAAAATGTCCGTTGTGTCACAGCTCTGAATTTGCCGCCAATCTCCCCGCCAATGTTGATGAACGCCTGAGTTTGCTTAATGCCCTTAAGGAGGCGATGCAGGAGAAATCCGCAGCAGAAAAAAAGCTCGGGGCTGCCGAGTCGGCGCACCATCTAAATGCCCAGACGCTTCACGATAATATTGCCAAAGCTATGGTTGCATTGGACGAACTGAATGGCGAAGCTGATGTGGCGGCAGCCATATCGTCGAGTGGATGGATGGAGATGAGTCAGGCAGGGGGAAGCAATACCGCTGGCTTATTGGTTGCCGTTCAGGAGTTGCAAGCTGCATTGAAGGAGATTAGTGCTCGCAAAGAACAGGCGCGTGCTCAATTTGCTCACTTGCGGCTCGCACTTCAGCGCTACGAAGCCAATATGGCATCTCAGCAAGAGCTTGCCGTGGTCATGCCCTTCCTGGAACGTGCGTTGGTAATATGCGAGCAAGAGCGCAAGAAATTTGTCGATGGATTGCTTGCCCAGATTGCTAATGATGTGGGGCTATTGTACGAAGGCCTGCATCCCGGCGAAGGGTTGAACAAGATCAGTCTTAAATTGCATCCCACTCGGCGTGCTTCACTTGAGTTGGGGGCTAAATTTCTTAGTCTCCCGGAAGTCCCGCCACATGCCTATTTCAGCGAATCCCATCTTGATTCCCTCGGGCTTTGCATCTTTCTGGCCTTGGCGCGGCTTAAAGGGGCAAGTGAAACCATCTTGGTGCTGGATGACGTATTGGGCAGCATTGATGAGCCTCATGTCGATCGTTTGATTCATCTTCTTTACGATGAAGCCGCTAACTTCCAGCATTGTATTGTTACCACCCACTACCGGCCTTGGAAAGAAAAATTCCGCTGGGGATGGCTCAAGAATGGCCAATGTCAGCTCATTGAACTGAAGGGATGGAACTCTCAGCAAGGGTTGATGGTTTCCCAAGGAATCGCTACGCCCATTGCCGAATTGGGCGGATTGCTCGCAGTTTCTCCGCCTAGTCCTCAACTCGCATGTGGCAGTGCGGGAGTGGTTCTGGAAGCTGTTTGTGACTTCCTTGTGGATCGATACGAATGCTCGGTTCCTCGGCGCAAGGGAAAATTAACGTTGGGAGACCTTCTGCCGGCGATCGACAAAAAATTGAAACCATCCTTGCGTGTTGAGTGCAAACAATCTGATGGCAGTTATCAGTCTATAGGGCTCGGAGATAAATTCGATGAGCTTCAGCAAATGGCAAGTCTTCGGAATATCTTCGGATGTCACTTCAACGATATGGCGAACCATCTCCCGGAACAGGATGCTATCCGCTTCGCACAAATTGTCCACGAAGTGGCAAGCGCGCTAGTCTGCCCTGATGAGGGCTGGCCGGCATCGGATAAATCGGGATCATGGTGGGCAACGAGAAGTGACTCCCGCCGCCTCCATCCATTGAAAAGGCCAGGCTGAATATGGCAGCACTCGAACCACACTTCATGGCGATCCTGAAAAAGGTGTTGTCGGAGCGCTTTGTTCCATATCTGCCAACACTTCAGAAGAGCGATAAGCAAGCTGATGAGCAAGCAGCCAAGCAGCTTTCGCGGGCTTTCAGTGCGTTCGCACTGCATAAGCTGTTTGACTTATCCCCGCAGGACGCCGCCAAAGCCGTCGTCGATGATTTTCATGACAAGGGGCTGGACGCTATTTATTACGATGCCAAGACGGAAACGCTCTATTTATTGCAGACCAAGCTGAAAGAATCGGAACAGTTCAAGCAAGAGGATGCCTTGCCATTTTGTGAAGGAGTGCGCCTTCTACTCAAGCCGGACTTGAGTAATTTCAATCAGAATGTGCTGGATCGAAAGGCGGAGATTGAAGGTTATCTCGATACGTGTACACATATATGTCTGCTGGTTCCTTACACTGGGGATGGTGTTTCGAAGACTGCCAGCGATGCATTGGAATCATTATTGAACGATACTGATTTGGATGAGGAACGTCTTGAAAAAATAGTTCAGTATTACTGCGCGGCAGATATCACGCGAGACTTATTGGCTGAGAAAGCATATAAGCCGGTGCACGCTGACATTTTCTTGCATAAACATCAAAAAGTTGAATCGCCGAAAGCAACTTATTATGGAGTGGCGAAACTGGCAGACTTGGTGGCCCTTCATCAAGTGCATGGCAAGGCGCTGTATGAGCGCAATATTCGTTACTTTTTGGGTAGTGGCAAGTCTGATGTCAATAAATCCATCAAAGCTACGTTGCAAGATAGTCCTGAGAATTTCTTTTACCTGAACAATGGCGTTACTGCCGTTTGTGAGCAAATTGAGCCCAAGGGGAGGAATCAAAGTATCGGCGTCCGAAAGTTCAAAGTGCGCGGGTTTTCCATCATCAACGGTGCGCAGACAGTGGCATCTGCCGCCGAATTCGTTAAAGAATACCCAGCCAGACAGATTGATGATGCCAAAGTGATGCTTACCTTGATCAATGCGGCATCGGATAGCGGCTTCGGTAAACAGATTACGAAGGCGCGGAATCATCAAAACCCGGTACAAACGGCCAACTTTGCATCTCTCGATGAAAACCAGGAGCGGTTGCGCCAAGAGATTGCATACTTGGGGTGGCAATATCACTACCGGCCAGAATTGGCTCCGACAAATAGCATCGGAGTTATAAAATTGGATGAGGCGGTGCGGGCGCTTGCGCTACTGCAGCACAACATTCGGTATCCGGTGCTGCTAAAAAAAGATGCCTCTCGATTGAGCGACCCGAATTCCGAGGAATACAAAGCAATATTTCTTCCAAAGTTAACAGGAAGCAGCTTAATTAATGCAGTTCTGCTAGATAGGGATATTCGACGGCTGCTACAAGTGAATGATAATCCGGGCGAAATGGATCGTCTGACATATCGACATGGAGCTTTGGCGATTGCATCTGTGATGATGAAGCGACTTCGCAGGAAGATTGATAGTGGGGTTGTATTGGCAGAAAAGGATATATCCCTGTTGATTAGCCACCCATTTGATGACCTAAGGCAGAAGGCGGCCGATCTTGCACGAACGAGATTGTTTGGTATAGGCCCATTAGCATTCTTCCGTAATTTTGATCGCGCAATTCCTTATCAAGTTGAGCTGATGAAACAGGCATATGGGTTAGCCCATTTTCAACTGACGACATCGCCAGAAGGATTGCATCGGCTAGCACAAGAGAAGAAAACTCCAGAGCAAGATTTGGCGGAGCGGCTCGCAAAGTCAGCGCCTCAATTATGAAGAGACAAGTATGAGCAAACAAAAACTAGAACTCACCTGGATCGGCAAGGAGAAGCGGCCCAAGCTGGAGCCGCGCATTTTGCTGGAAGAATCGGCGCGGTCTTATCACGCGAAGCATCGGGTGACGGAGGGCGATCTTTTCGACAATCGGCTGATCTTCGGCGACAACCTGTTGGCGCTGAAGGCGTTGGAGGCGGAGTTTGCGGGGAAGGTGAAGTGCGTGTTCATCGACCCGCCGTACAACACGGGCAGCGCATTCACGCATTACGACGACGGGCTGGAGCATTCGATCTGGCTGGGGCTGATGCGCGACCGGCTGGAGATTATCCGGCGTTTGATGGCGGAGGATGGTTCGCTGTGGATCACCATCGACGACAACGAGGCGCATTACCTGAAGGTGTTGTGCGATGAGGTGTTTGGGCGCACTAACTTCGTTGCTAACGCGGTATGGCAAAAAAAGTATTCAAAGCAGAACGATGCGAAATGGCTCAGTATCAGCCACGACCATATCCTGATATACGCCAGGTCAAAAGACTTGTGGAAACCGAATCAGGTCGAACGAAGTGATGAACAGTTGAAGGGATATAAGAATCTTGACAATGACCCTCGTGGCGTGTGGCAGTCAGTGGTTTACACATGTGCCAAGACTAGAACAGAACGCCCTAACCTCTACTATGGAATCAAGCACCCTAAGACAAACGAGCTAGTTTTTCCAAGTGAAAGTCGCGTCTGGGCTTACGACCAAAAGCGGCACGAGGAGCACGTAAGGGACAACTTGATTTGGTGGGGTGAAAATCAGGAAAAGGACAAACCACGGCTCAAGTCGTTCTTGCATAAAGTGGGCACAGGTCTTGTGCCGGATACGCTTTGGTTGCGTGATGATTGTGGGGACAATCAAGATGCAAAGCGTGAGATGCTGGCATTGAACGAGCAAGATATTTTCCCGACACCGAAGCCGGAAAAATTATTGTCGAAGATTCTCCAGATTGCCACCAACCCCGGCGACCTCGTCCTCGACTCCTTCGCCGGTTCCGGTACCACTGGCGCAGTGGCGCACAAGATGGGCCGCCGCTGGATCATGATCGAGTTGGGCGAGCATTGCCACACGCACGTCATTCCGCGCCTGAAGAAGGTGATCGATGGCGAGGATAAAGGCGGCATCACCGAGGCAGTGGGCTGGCAGGGCGGCGGCGGGTTTCGTTATTACCGCATCGCGCCCAGCCTGATCGTGAACGACCGCTGGGGCAATCCGGTCATCAATCCCGAATACAACGCGGCGCAACTGGCCGAGGCGTTGGCGAAGCTGGAGGGCTTCACTTATGCGCCTTCGGAGGTGCGCTGGTGGCAGCACGGGCATTCCAGCGAGCGCGATTTTATTTATGTGACGACGCAGGGCCTTTCTGCCGAGCAGTTGCAGGCGCTCTCCGACGAGGTCGGTTCGGAGCAGAGTTTGCTGGTGTGCTGTTCTGCTTTTCGTGGCGTGACGGCGGCGCAGGCTTCCGGGCGTTGGCCCAACCTGACGTTGAAGAAGATTCCCAAGATGGTGCTGGCGCGCTGCGAATGGGGGCATGACGATTACAGTTTGAATGTGATGAATTTGCCGATGGCGGCCCCCTCACCCCCGGCCCCTCTCCCGCAAGGGGGCGAGGGGAGAAAATCCGTTAAGGGCAGGAATGCGGCGCAGGGCGGGTTGTTTGATGAAACCCCTAGCCATTCGACTAAGCCCGCAAGCGGGCAAGTCGCTGGTTACGATGAGGGGGGGGCATGAGCGACCGAAAAGACTCTTCTCATCCGGCGTCAGCGTCGCAAGCGACTTTCAAGGGCGGCGAGTTTCTGTTGTATCAGACCGAGGATGCCCGGACATACATTCAGGTGCGCTTTCAGGAGGGCGGCTTGTGGTTGACCCAACAGCAACTGGCTGACCTGTATCAAAGCACGCCACAAAACATGACCCAGCATATCCGCGCCATTTACCAGACGGGGGAATTGCGGGAGGAGGCAACTTGTAAGCCGTACTTACAAGTTCGGGATGAGCGCGGGCGGCAGGTCAGTCGCAGCCTGAAGCATTACAACCTGGAGATGGTGCTGGCGATCGGCTACCGGGTGAAGTCGCATCGGGGCACGCAGTTTCGCCGCTGGGCCACGGAACAGTTGCGCGGTTATCTGGAAAAAGGATTTTTGCTGGACGACGAGCGCTTCAAGGGCGGGCAAGACAGCGGCTACTTCGAGGAGCTGCTGGCGCGCATCCGCGACATCCGTTCCTCGGAAAAGGTGTTCTGGCGCAAGGTGCTGGATATTTACGCCTCCAGCATTGATTACGACCCGAATACGGAAACCTCGCAGCTGTTCTTTGCCACGGTGCAAAACAAGATGCACTGGGCGGCGCACGGGCACACCGCCGCCGAACTGATCGCGCTGCGTGCCGATGCGCGGTCACCGAACATGGGGCTGACCAATTGGGCCGGGGCCGGCAAGGGCGCGCCGGTGCGCAAGGCGGATGTGGGCATCGCCAAGAATTACCTCAACGCCGAGGAGATGGAGACGCTCAACCGCATCGTCACGGCCTACATCGAAGTGGCCGAGTTGCAGGCTCGCGCGCAGCAGGCAATGACGATGCAGGACTGGGCCGCAGAGCTGGACAACTTTCTTCGCTTGACGCGCAAGGACATACTGACCCATGCGGGCAAAGTTTCTGCCGAAGCGGCCTTGACCAAGGCGCAGGAGGCATATGCGCGATACCAGCAGCAGACGCGCAACCTGCCTTCGCGGGTAGAAAAGGATTTTGAAGATGCGATTGCCAAGCCGGTCAAGCAGCTTGCCAGTAACAGGCAACAGCTTCCCCGTTCGAAAACGAAAAAAGGAAAAGAACAATGAATGCGCGCGTCCAGAATCATGTGATCGGGCGGCTTTCGTTGCGTCCGCCGCAGTCGGAATCGCTTGCCCGCTTGATCCGCGCCATAGATGCCGTGCCCGAATTGCTGCAACAGGAGCGCGATGGTTCGGCGACGCTGGCCAGCCTGAAAGCGGTGTTCCCCGCGCTGGAGGATTTCGAGCGCGAGTTTCCGTCGCTGTGTTTTTCGCTGGCGACCGGGGTGGGCAAGACGCGCTTGATGGGGGCATTCATCGCCTATCTGCATCTGGCGCATGGCATCAATAACTTCTTCGTGCTCGCGCCGAATCTGACGATCTACAACAAGCTGATTGCCGACTTCACGCCGAATATGCCCAAGTATGTGTTCAAGGGCATCGCGGAGTTTGCGCAGCAACCACCGGAAATCATCACCGGCGACAACTACGAGCAGCGCGGCAGTTCGCTGGGGCTGCTGAGTCCGGTGACGATCAATATCTTCAATATTTCGAAGATCAATTCGGAAGTGCGCGGCGGCAAGGAGCCGCGCATCAAGCGCATGCGCGAGGTGCTGGGCGATAGCTATTTCAACTATCTGGCGAATCTGGATGACTTGGTGTTGCTGATGGATGAGTCGCATCGTTATCGCGCCAGCGCGGGTGTGCGTTCCATCAACGAACTGAAGCCCTTGTTCGGGCTGGAAGTCACGGCGACGCCGTTTGTGGAATCTGCGCGCGGGCCGGTGCCGTTCAAAAATGTGGTGATGGATTACCCGCTGGCGCGGGCGATGGAAGACGGTTTTGTGAAAGAGCCTGCCGTCGTCACCCAGCGCAACTTCGACACCAAGGCGCATACGCCGGAAGAGGTGGAGCGGATCAAGCTGGAAGATGGCGTGCGCCTGCACGAGAACACCAAAGTGGAGTTGCTGACATATGCGCGCGAGAACGGCGTAAAGGCGGTCAAGCCGTTCATGCTGGTGATTGCGCGGGACATTACGCATGCGGCGAAGTTGAAGACTTTGGTCGAGGAGCAGCTTTTCGAGGGGCGCTATCGCGGCAAGGTGATCCAGGTGGATTCCAGCCGCACCGGCGCGGAAGAGGAGGAGATGATTACGCGCCTGCTTGCTGTCGAGAGCGTGGACGAGCCGACCGAAATCGTGATTCACGTCAACATGCTGAAAGAGGGTTGGGATGTGACCAACCTCTATACCATCGTGCCGCTGCGCGCCGCCAATGCGCGCACCTTGATCGAGCAATCCATCGGGCGCGGTTTGCGTCTGCCGTATGGCAAGCGCACGGGTGTGGACGCGGTGGACCGCCTGAACATCGTCGCGCACGACAAGTTTCAGGAGATCATCGACGAAGCGAATCGCGGCGACTCGCCGATTCGTTTGAAGCAGGTCATCCTCGAAGCACCGGACATGGACGACAAGAAGGTCAGCGTGCAAGTGGAGTCCGGGGCGATGACTCGTTTGGGGCTGGCCGACGCACATGCCTTCTCTCCCAGCTCTTCCGATGAATCTGCCAGCCATTCGACTGCGCCTGCAAGCGGGCGAGATGAGCCGTTCGCGCCGGTCTTCACCACCGATGCAGAGCGGCAAGCGGCGCGCGTCGTGATGGAGGTAATCGGCAAATATGAAGTTCAGCGCGATCTGGCGCCGACCAGCAGCGCGTTGCTGAATGCCGATGTGCAGGAAAAAATATTGGCCGAAGTGACCGAGCGCATGAGGCCGATACAAGACAACTTGTTAGCGGATGCCGCGGGGGCGGCGCTTGATTTGTCGGCAGTGGTGGCAAAGACCACTGAAATCGTGGTGCAACAAACCATCGATATTCCACGCATCGCGGTGGTGCCGACGGGAGAAGTGACAACCGGATTTCATCCGTTCAAGTTGGGCGATTTGCCGAATTTTCAGCCGGGACAACGCGAAATCGTGGGGCAGGAATTACGCACCAACCAGCAGTTCACGCTGAGTTCGGGTAGCGGTGTACGCGAACAGCGCTTCGAAGACTACATCGTCCGCAAGCTGGTCGATTACGATGACATCGATTACTTCACTCAAGCCGAACTTCTTTACGATTTGGCCGGGCAGGCGGTCGAACACTACCGTCAACAAGGCTATTCGGAGAGTGAACTTCACGATGTGCTGGGGACTTATAACGGCGAATTGGCGCGGCTGATACACGCGGAAATGGCGACCCATTTCTGGGAAGAAGCAACCGCATATGAGGTGCAGGTCAGCAGAGGATTTACCGAGCTGAAATCCTGTAACTACACGGCTGCCGCAGGACAAACGGCGCATCATTTCCGCGAAACGCTCGTTGAAACCGGCCGCATCAAGCAGATGCTGTTCGGCGGTTTCCAGAAGTGTCTTTATCCTTTACAGAAATTCGATTCGGATACCGAGCGACGCTTCTCCATCATTCTGGAGCGGGATGCCTCGAAGTGGATCAAGCCCGCCAAGGGGCAGTTCCAGATTTACTACAAGCTGGGAACCGAGCAACCGGAATACATCCCGGATTTTGTGGCCGAAACGGATTCGATGATTTTCATGGTGGAGACGAAAGCGCGCTCCGATATCGAGTCACAAGACGTGCAGGCCAAAGCCGGTTCCGCATCGAATTGGTGTAAGCACGCATCCGATCATGCGGCGACAGTGGGAGGAAAACCATGGAAATATTTGCTGTTGCCACACGATGAAGTCGTGGAGTCGAAGCGACTGGCGGATTACTTGCGTTTCGAGGTAAAGCCGAATTGAGCGGGGGCTTGCCCCGGGGGGGGGGAGATTTCTTTCCAGTGAATCGAGATAGAGGAAACCTCGCCATGCTGTCCGCGTGTGAAATCCCCGGGCCTTCTCACTTCGGCGCGTGACACACCGCCTCGATGTTGTGCCCATCCGGGTCGAATACGAACGCGGCATAGTAGGTGGGGGAGTAGTCCTCGCGGATTCCCGGCGGTCCGTTGTCCTTGCCGCCGGCCTTGAGCGCGGCGGCGTGGAACTTGTCGACCTGCGAGCGTTTGCTGCACTGGAAGGCGACGTGGACTTTGGGTTTGGTGGCCTTGCCCTGGCTGATCCAGAAATCCGGGTTGCCGGCTGCGCCCAGGCCCGCCGTTTCGCCGTATTCGGCAATCACTTTATAACCCAGCGGCGAGAGCGCCGATGCGTAAAACTGTTTGCTGTGCTGATAGTCGCTGACGTCAATGCCGATGTGGTCGATCATGCGATTTCTCCCGAATGGTTTGCTGGGTGCGCCATCGCGCATCGCTCGCGTGAAACTGTATCGGGATTTGGAATGCGCAGGGATGCGGAGGAGTCTGTATTTCGGGTGAGGGAATCAGCGCAGTTTCGCAGGCCGGGTTCGCGTAACCCGGCGTTTATCCCGCAAATATATTCGTCGGGTTACGGCCTGCGGGGGAGCGATACCGATGGTCATGCCGATTGCATGGAAAATATGTCGTCCCGCACAAGAGGGTATCGCGCCCAGATAACAGCGAAGCCCGCACTGCGGGCTTCGTCAGGCACTCAGCAATTATGGCGTCGTTCAATTTTCCGGCAGGCCGGATTACAGCCCTACCATCATCGCCTCGGGATCGACTTTGCGCACCATCTGCAATATCTCCATCCCCTCGACGGCGTCGGGGTCATATTTCACCAATATCGAATGGGTTTGCGAATTATGGTCGAACTCCGCGCAATCGATGCCGATACGGCCAGACAGCGACTTTTCCAGTTCGGTTCTGCTTGCCGCGTCCAGCTCCTGATGCATGTGGATCATCATGTCTGCAGTATTCATGATCGTCTCCTTTATTCAAGATGAGTATATGAGACTCCTGCTCATCCGGACGGTTCATTCTATGGGAGAGAGATAAAACTGGTGCTGGCAGGGTTGTTTCTGGCTGGCATGCGCATCGAACGAGTCACCGCTGTATCATTGAAGCGTTCTCGTCCCGCCCATGATGGATTTGTTTCTCCATCGCCAGCGTTTAATTCAAATGCACGAATCAAGAAAGAATCTCATGACCACTGAAGCCGAAGTCATCGCCGCCACCCAGTTGTGGCTGGAAAAAGCCGTCATCGGGCTCAATCTGTGTCCCTTCGCCAAGGCGGTGCACGTCAAGAAGCAGATACGTTATGTGGTGAGTGCGGCCACCACGGCGGATGCTTTGCTGGAGGAACTGATGACCGAGTTGCGCAAGTTGCAGGACACGTCCCCGGAAGAGATCGATACCACGCTGTTGATCCATCCCTATGTGCTCACCGACTTCCTCGACTTCAACGATTTTCTGGATACGGTCGATATCGCCGTGGCCGAGCCGGAGTTCGGCGATGAATTCCAGGTCGCGAGCCTGCATCCGCAGTATCAATTCGCCGGAACGGCGGTGGACGATATCGAGAATTACTCCAACCGTTCGCCTTACCCGACCCTGCACCTGCTGCGCGAAGCGAGTGTGGATCGCGCGGTGGATGCCTTCCCCGATGCGGACCGGATTCCCGACACGAATATCGAGACGTTGGAACGACTGGGACACGAAGGCTGGGCGAAGCTGGGGCTGTCGAAATAAGGGAAACATTGAAATTCGTCGCACCGGCGAAAGCCGGTGCCCAGATATTTAAAAACACTGGATTCCGGCCTTCGCCGGAATGACGATATTCGAACGATTAGAGACGCTCTAAAGTTTCATAGGTCGGGTTACGGCCTTGCCGGCCTAACCCGACCTACTGCTTGTTGAAGTCGCGTCCCTCGGCCATGAAGCCAGCCGGAAAGCTGGCAAACGCGCCGGCCACCCCCGCCAGACTGTCGCGACAAATTGGGCGTATCACCAGTGCGTCGCCTTCGCGTGCGATGTCCACATCCTGATCTTCTTCGAAGAACTTCTTGGGGATGCGCACTGCCAGAGAATTGCCGCGTTTGAATATCTTGGTCAGCATGGGAATCTCCTTGTGTGATTGCAGTATATACATGCGCTATGAGGGCTAAGCGGGGGATCGAGTGTTCTGTTGGCTGTCGATAGTTGGGCACGGCGCGCCGTGCCCCTACACGCCGCTATCAGCATAGCCTCCCGGTCGATTCTGTTGCGGTTGCCTAGAACTCAGCGAGCCTGGGCGCGGGCGATGTTGTCGCTGAGGGGCAGGGGTTTGCCGTAGAGCCAGCCTTGGCCGAACTCGCATCCCAGCGCGGCTAGCTTTGCGCTGACCGCTTCGGTTTCCACGCCTTCCGCGACGACGTTCATGCCCAGGGTGTGCGCGAGTTCGATGGAGGAGCGCACGATTTCCAGGCTTTGCGGAGCGTCGAGCATCGGGGCGATGAAGGCGCGGTCGAGTTTGAGGGTGCCGATGGGATAGCGCTGCAGGTGATCCAGCCCGGAATAGCCGGTGCCGTAGTCGTCCAGCGCCAGATGGCTGCCCAGCTCCATCAGCCGATTCAGGATGTCCTCCGCCAGTTCGGGCTGCTTGACCATGACGGTTTCCGTGAGTTCAAGCTTCAGCTGCGCAGGTGGCATCTGGTAGCGGGCAATGATGGAGCGGACATCGTCGACGAGGGTGGCGCCGGTGAGTTGCATGGCCGACAGGTTGACGCTGACGAAGGGGGCCGGGTAGTCGGTGCATAATCTGAGTTCGGGCCAGTCCCGGCAGGCGCGTTCCAGCGTCCACAGGCCGAGCTCGCGGATCAGGCCGGTCTGCTCGGCGATCCAGAGAAACTCCAGCGGGGGGATCAGGCCTTCGGTGGGGTGATGCCAGCGGATCAGCGCCTCGAATCCGGCAATGCGCCTGTCGGTCAGACTGCAGATCGGCTGGTAGTAGAGTTCGAATTCGTTCTGCGCCAATGCGCGGGTGATGCCGTGTGCGAGCGCGAGTTTCTGCGTGGCCTCGCCCTTCAGGGCGTTGCGCTGCGAGGTGCGCAGGGCGTCGGGGGGTGTTGCGTCATGGTGATTCTGGTTGATCCGGTAACGTTCCAGTATCGTCAGCAGCAGGTGACGCAGGATGGGGTCGCTTTTTTCGAGCAACTCTTCGACCAGTTTCCGATGGATCGGAATGAGCACCGTGCGTTCGATGGCGCGGACGGTGGCGGTGCGCGGCAGGCGGTCGATCAGTGCGATTTCTCCGAACATCTCGCCCTTGCTCAGCAGGCCGATACGCTGCTCCCGGCCCTGGTCCGATGCGACGATTTCGACCGCGCCTTCTTCGACCAGGTAGGCGCAGTCGCCGACATCGCCGACGCAGAATACGCTCTGTCCACCGATAAATACTTCGCGATAAAGATCGTCGAGCATGGTCACCCTTTGCCTAGTGTGGTTGATTGCCGCCGATAATATCAGTTCGCGGCAAATAATCGATAGGGATTGCCGGCTTGTTTCGCGGTGTCCGCGATCATGGCGCATGGCCCGCCACCGGACTATCCCCCGCATCTCTGTTAAGATGCGCGGCTTCCGAAATCGCAGTCATCCCATGTCCGAACCGATCTCCATGACCCCCCTCGAACGCCGCGCCAGTATGGGCCTGGCGAGTATCTACGGCCTGCGCATGCTGGGCCTGTTCATCATCCTGCCGGTGTTCGCGCTGTATGCGGAACACCTGCCGGGCGGTGAAAGCCATTTGCTGATGGGCGTGGCGCTTGGCGCTTACGGGTTGACGCAGGCGATCTTGCAGATTCCGGCGGGCTGGCTGTCGGATCGTTACGGGCGCAAGCCGGTGATCTATGTCAGCCTGGTGCTGTTCGCGCTGGGCAGTTTCATCGCGGCTTCTGCCGACAATATTTACTGGGTGATTATTGGGCGCGTGGTGCAGGGTGCGGGCGCGCTGAATGCGGCGGTGATGGCGCTGACCGCCGACCTGACGCGCGAGGAAGTGCGCACCAAGGCGATGGCGACGATAGGCATGACCATAGGCGTGACGTTCTCGCTGTCGCTGGTGCTGTCGCCGCTGCTCAACGGCGTGATCGGCGTGCCGGGGCTGTTCGCGTTGACCGGCGTGCTGGCGCTGACCGCGATGGCGGTGGTGAAGTTCGCGATCCCGAATCCCGCGATCACCCGTTTCCACAGCGACACCGAAGCCGGCCACGGAAAATTCCGCGAGGTGCTGCGCAATCCCGAATTGCTGCGTCTCGACTTCGGCATCTTCGCGCTGCACGCGATCCTGATGTCGGTGTTCATGCAGGTACCGTTCATTTTGCAGGCTAACGGGCTGGTCGTGGCCGACCACTGGCAGGTGTATTTGCCGGTGATGCTGATCGCGTTCGCGCTGATGGTGCCGCCCATCGTCATCGCCGAGAAGAAGGCGAAGATGAAGCAGGTGTTCATGGCGGCGGTGGCGCTGGCGCTGGTGGCGCAGGCGCTGCTGATGTTCGCGCAGCACAGCCTGTGGGGCGTGGCGATAGCACTCTTGCTGTTCTTCACCGCGTTCAACGTGCTGGAGGCGACGCTGCCTTCGATGATCAGCAAGATCGCGCCGCTGGCCGCGAAAGGCACGGCGATGGGCGTGTACAGCAGCGTGCAGTTCTTCGGCGCGTTCTTCGGCGCGGCCGTGGGCGGGGCGCTGATGCAGTATGTCGGCGGCGACGCGGTATTCCTGTTCAGCATGGCGCTGCTGGCGCTGTGGCTGGTCGCAGCCTCGGGTATGCGGCCCCCGGCGGCGGTGCGCACCAGGCTCTATCATTTGCCAGAACTCGACGACGCCGCTGCGGTAGAATTGCGCCGCAGCCTGTTGCTGCTTGCCGGCGTGCGCGAGGCGATGGTGGTGGCGAGCGAAGGCTTGGCCTGCCTCAAGGTGGACATGCAGGGATTTGACGAAGCAGCGGTAGAACAATTGATAAAGGGAGCTTGATATGTCGGTAAACAAGGTGATTCTGGTGGGGCGTATGGGCAAGGACCCGGAGACCCGATACATGACCAACGGCGAGGCGGTGACCAATGCCACGCTGGCGACTTCCGAAAACTGGAAGGACAAGAGCGGCGAGAAGCAGGAAAAGACCGAATGGCACAACCTGGTGTTTTATCGCCGTCTGGCCGAGATCGCCGGCGAGTACCTGAAGAAGGGATCGCAGGTCTACATCGAAGGCCGCATCCAGTCGCGCAAGTACCAAACCAAGGAAGGTCAGGAGCGCTACATCACCGAGATCATCGTCAACGAAATGCAGATGCTGGGCGGCAAGTCCACCGGCGGCGGCAGCTTCGAGGTGATGGACCAGTCGGC